>JAAUXT010064299.1_pt1 | contig 11921 bp, 10 predicted proteins | sample 7278171 | NCBI WGS metagenome assembly JAAUXT01 (sample SAMN14350112, study PRJNA611818) | marine sediment metagenome | isolation source: surface marine sediment (1.8m) | place: French Polynesia: Moorea | collected 2018-08
ACCTGGCCCTCATTTGCATAACAAAAGAAATGACCGTTATTTTCCTTTGTTCCCACTATGGGGCACTTGGCCTCTGGACCAATCAGAAGGCTGGATTTTGAATTCTAGACTAATCAGAGGCCTTCCCGCCCAAAAATTTGCTGCCCCATAGTGGGGGGCTCTTCTCTCTTGGTACGTCTCTGAATATCGCTTGAAATTCAAATCTTTCTGAGGTGAATCTCTTGGAAAAATTTCTCAAACAACAACTACTTCTTCTCTGTACGTTGTCCTGTCTTCTAAATGTCTCATTTCCCTTTATGACCTCTGTGCACTTGTCAGTACACTTGTGTTACCGCGGTTTCCTCAATCAGCCCTGAATGAGGAAACTGTGGTGACACAGTTGTACTGACCAGTGCAGAGAAGTCATGAGAGACCACGACTGAAGACGAGATCTTGTGTTGTCAGCAAAATTGCCTGGGGCACCACCGGATCAAAACATTCTGAGCATCACCAAATACCAGTTGTGCCAGCACAGAACACGTGCACTGAGGTCATTGTTGTTTACGTGGGCAGGTAGTTCATGTTTTTTGTTCTCTTCAAGTCACATACTAAATGGAGCAAGAGGAATCTTGTTTGTAACTTTTTTCAGTGGCGCCTCACATTGAGCATCCAGCACCATACAGTATCAGTTGACAAAAATACACACTTATAAAGGAGTGACGGAAGAGGGAAAATGATGATACTGAAGTTTGCATTGTTGGGTAAGAAATTGATTTTTTCTTTGCAAATGTTTTCTTTTGCTGGTATTTCTCTTCAAACGTTTGTTTCCTTTCAGCAAACCAAACCAAAATGAGTCTCATTTGCAGGTGGAAAGACAACAGTAAAACTATGACCATTCTGACTTTTTTGTTGTGTATCACTTCAGGTGCATTGTTTGTTTTGCCAGAAACTGTGGACTTGTCAATTTTGGAGAAAGTAGTGGAGTCACTCTTGCCCCGCTCACCCTCCAGCTCATGCCACACAGAGTACAATCCAACCACCAGATTCTTCTACAGGACCTACTGCAGCCTTGCTAGTGTGCCAAGTAACATCCCTGCTGAGGCTCTGGAGGTAGATCTCTACCACAATGCCATCACCACCATCCCAGGAGGGTCATTCAGTCACCTGACTCAATGCACAGTTCTGAGCCTGCAGCACAACCATATTTCTTCTGTGAACTCAGATGTTTTCAGAGGGATGGGTTCACTTGTGCACTTGCATTTGGAGTACAACAGAATTTCTATCATTCAGTCAGGAACATTTGGCACTTTGCCAGCTTGTACCAATCTGTGATTGGGAAGTAACAACATTGGTTCTGTTGGAGAAAGGACTTTCAGTGGGCTCATTGCTCTTCAGGTTCTGAGCCTCTCCAAGGAAAGGACAAGCAGAAAAGAAGAAGACACAAGTCTCAGCCTTTCCCAGTGCAGCAAATGGGACCTGCATTCAAGAAGAGAGACACTCTATGCTGCTATTCATGCTGAAGAGTACAGCAACTGGTATGTGTGTCCTACACTTGATCTGTCTGGAAATGATATTACAGCTGTGGACAAAAATACATTCAGTGGACTGACCAGGTGTCACTTCAAATCTTGTACCTGAATGACAACAGAATCACAGTGATTGAGGAAGGAACTTTTGATTCCCTCTTCTCTGTCAAAATAATTGCTCTGCACAACAATAGACTCAGAACAATCAGTGCTGCCCTTTTTATTTATGGACCCCGCCCACTTCAGCTGCCAATGAGAGCACAATCACTCAGACTGGGTTTATTCAGTGACACAAACCAATGGGACTGCAGCTCCCTCTGTTGGCTAAAGCATGAGGAACAGCATAGCACTGTGGATTTTCCCATGGGAAATCCCATTTGTGTGACAGGAGGAGCCTGGAATTCTCTTCAGTGTGATGACCCTGGTATGTTTGTCAAAATAATTCAAATATTTCAGCCAGCACACACCAAAAATAACTCTCCAACATTTTGAATCAGAAATGTTTTTTGCTGGTGTGTGTCGGTTTCTGACAAAAGACTGAAACGTTTCAATCTGAGGCATGAGCACTGCCAATCCAAATATCCCCAGCAATACCGGATAAACACAAGATAAGCAACAATAACTTTTGTTTTTTCAATCAGCAGTTGTCTTTCAGGAGTTTGTGCAGAGCCTGGCGGTGTCCCATTCTCCACCAGGAGCAACTACTCTGGACCCTACAACCCTGGTGATCAGGTGATCTTCAGCTGCTATGATGGAACCAGTGCAGCTATTGTTTGTTTGAAGCATGGGAATTGGACCACAAAGCCACACTGCTCTGGTAATCACAGTTGTGCAGTTCTTCATTTTCAGGAGTGTTTCATGTGTCAGTATCTGTCTTTCATTGAGAATTGTAGCCCATATTCCATTGAATAAGCATTGAGAGAATAAACAATACAGTGAGCTTGCATCTGTCTTCCACAAGTAACAATCACAACAACATTGGAGTCTTCTCATGAGGTATCAACTGCAAAAACAACACCAGGCAAATCTTCAACTAAAGCATCCACAAATGGAACCACTGAGAGAGAGGTGGATGTAAAAGAACATGAGTTCACTGAACTTAATACAACTGAAAAGCCTGATGAGGAATCAATTTCTGGGGTGCCTCTAACTGCTTCTGCTCCAGATGTGGCTGTCAATACCATCACAAACACACCCAATATTGTCCATGGTGATCACACCACAGAAACATTCAAGAAGACAGTAACCAAACATGGTTCAATTGAAGAAGGCAATGGTAAGAGTCCTTCTCCACAGCAAGTGTGCCCTCTTGCAACAAACAACTTTTGCTCTTTTGGCAATTGGCAAATGGCCTTTCTGAAATTTCAAATCCTTTCATGCTGTATTGTTGCAGCGGAATTTTCCACTTTCAATGTGTTCTTTATGTTTTGTGTTTGCAGATTTCGTACCATTCTGGATTGGAATTGGGATTGGAGTTCCTTTCCTTATCTCTGCTACACTCCTGGTTGTGTTTCTTATGATCGTCTGCTGGAAATTCAGGTTACTTTTAACACAGGGCAAATTTGGTGTTATGAAATAGTCTCTAATATTAAACTGAGAGGGAAAAATGCCAATGCGTGGTTTCAATCAAAAGTTTGTCACTGTGGCCTATACTTTCGCATCAGTGTTTGTGCCCACCTTTGTGCATTGTGTAGGCCTTTCATTCCATGAAACTCTTTTGCAGAAACAAGAGAAAATCGGAAGGAAATCATTCCCAACAAGCTGCAGATGCCATGAGGACTGGGAGGGCAGGAGAAGACCACAATGAAGATGAATCTGTCATTTATGAAGATGTCATAAACATCACACAGGACAACAGGACACCAATTGGGGTCTACATGGACACAGAAGCACGTGTGTCACACGAATATTAGTGCCTCATGGTTTCTGAAGGGTATCTTGACCCTGTAGGTCTACCAAACCATACTCAAATGGCCAGGCAAGACTTTGATTCCATGGGTAGCCCAGACCTTGGTCCTGTGGGTAGCCCCATCCAATAGCTCATGGGTGCTCCAGACCTTGCACCTATGAAAAGCCCAGCTTATTAGCCCTTGCGTAGCCCAGGCTATGACTCTGTTACCAACTCAGGATCAGAATTACAGGATCCACTCAGGAAAGATGGGATGAAATTGACTAAGACTCTCTGGCTGAGATGTATTTGGGAAGCAAAATTACCAAATATCATTGGTTGTTGCAGTGAAAGTTTTGTGTCCCAGAGACATTCCCTGGTTTACTCCAGTGTCTGATCATTGTTGCACATTATTATTCTTGAAACAGAGTGGCTTCCCTCACCAGTGTGACATCCATTGTTTCACCTCAGCTTGGCCAAATTTATGCACAACATTTGTACAGATACTGTTGATCAAGTCTCCTTTCAATTTGAAATTGAACAAGAAGTGACAAAGCAAAAAGAACACAATTGATTGTAACCCACCAACAAAGAAACATGAGTAAGTCTGCTGCAGTGACCAGAGCAGGACCATGCCTGTTGTAGCTGTTATTGAAGAAAACATACTGCCTCCTCTGTACAAGTTTGTGGCTCAGTTCTGCCACTGAAAGCTGGTGAAGCCATTGTCAAATTTTTATTTGGGGTAATTTCTTTTCTTGTGAGGGGTCTATTCAAAACTACATGAGATTGTGTTTCGGGGCAGTTTGATGAACAATTACATTGAGGAAATGAACGTTTGGTGTTCAGATCTTGCAAATGGGTCAAGGCAGGACAGGACCCAGGATTTTGTTTTGGGCGCAAGAAGTGCCAAATTTGTCAGTGGCCTTACTGGTTTCAAATAAATGAACAATTTGCAATGCTGCTATTGTGACATGTTGTCAGTGAACATGATGTTACCAAGTAATTTGGAAGATATGTTTTATTTTTTGTAGAGTTCATTTGATGATTTGTGCCAAGTTTGTGCCAACACATGAAACATGAAATCATGTCCTGACAAATGATGTGAACAAAATGGTAACTCACATCCACAACTTTGGAAAAATAAGACCATAAATGACAGAACAGCTGAACACTTTCCCAAAGCAATTGAGTACAAAATCTCAAACTGGTGGTTGTGAAAAAAATGGTTATTTTTCTGTTTCAGGCGAAACATGTGTTGTAACTTTGTGCATGAAGGACAAATGCTTCTAGAAGACAAACTCATATATTTGGCTCACAAAGTACAGAACAGTTTGGTTGAAGTTGGTGTCTTTGTGACATTCACAAACCATGAAGATTTTTTGTTGACTTGGGTCTTTCTTTGAGATACCTCCTGATGGAGGTCACAGTGAAAAGCACTGGATTAGTGACAGAATTAAAAGGTAAATCTGCTCCAGTTGTCCAGATGATAATCTTTATTGGGTACTGAGAGAGGAACATTGCTGTGATATACACAGCACCAGATGGAAACCAGCATATGGTACAGGACAATATGATACTTGCCAACTGAACTTTCAGGGATAAAATAGATTTTACTTTTCCAACATTTTTCTGGGAGTCCAACAGTTGCTGCAAAAGCATAATGTGCAAGACCAGCACAACAAGGGTTGTAACAACTTGTGTGAAGACAACAAACCATGTGAGTATCTTTATAAAAAGCATAGATTCAGTGGGATCCACAAGGGTCAAACAAAGAACAAATGGCAATGAACCATTCAGAAAAGCTATGGTCAGGGTTAGTATTGCACTGAAGAAATATGATCCAAGCATGATACATAACTCAGATCTTATCACAAAGTTTGTTGATTTGAAACTGGTGTGAAATGGAAATGCAACAATGATGTATCTTGACAAGGTCAGAAGTATCAATTGTAGTTGTGTCACTACAAAGAACCACAAAATATAACCAAATGCTACAAAGCAAGGGATAGATGATCTCCACAATGTTTCATAGACAATGAAAGTGCCCTCATATTTCAAGTCAGATGCCCAAATTATGAACAGGTAAATAACAATTAAACTGTCTGACAAATGCAATGTGACAACAATAACAGCAAATGCTTTGCCCAGATGTCTTGTTGCTATTTGAACTGAAATAGACATTGTGTTTAAAATAAACACCAAAATTGATGACACAATGTAGAAAATTCTCACATTTTGGGATTGGAGCATATCACCACAAGAGATATACCATGGTGCCTGAGCATTGCATTTTGATTCAACTGGAACAATGCAGCAAATATGAAAGTCATTTGTATCAACAGTTTTTGTATTTCCTGCAGCCAAAGCATTCAAATTGATGTATTCCAAGTTATCAATATGCATGGACACAAATATATTTTTTGATGTTTGAATAAAACTTGCTGGCAAGATGTTTATTGGATTGGATGACAAATTAAGGAATTGTAGCACTCTCAAAGTGTGGAATGTGTTGGCAGAAAAGAATCTCATTCTGTTGTTAGCAAGGTCCAAGCATTTCAATGCCTTCAGCCCTCTAAAACAATCACTTTCCATGTCTTGAATGCTGTTATTTTGCAAGTGCATGGTGAGCAATTTGTTTGGAAATGTGATTCTGCAAACTGATTTCATCTCATATCCACCCACATGAAGAAATAAAGTGTTACTGAACATTTGAAGCACAGGCTGCAACAAATGTGTTTGTGATTCTGACAGAGAAAGAAAAATATGAGGGTAAATTATCTTTGTTTCTGGCAAAGTCCATGCTTTGCAAGAAATTGCAAAAAGTAAGCATTGACATTCTGTTGGGCATTTTATATTGTTGAGCTCACAAAATAATTCATCATCTCCTAATGGACAATCAATAACTTCATCACATATGTTTCCCAAGTGGATACAAGTGTGTTTAGTATGTTTACACTTGAACAAGTTTTCACAAGTTGAACTATTTTTTCCACAAACCATGTTACCCAGTTCATCTTCACCACTTGCACAATCCCATTTGCTGTCACACACATATGACCATGGGATGCAATATGATTCATCACATTTGAACATCATATTGCATTCAAAGTCTTTACAGTCTTCAAGATGTCCTCCATTTCTACAAGGGGCCAGGTGATCATGGTTGTTCAATTTGTAATTGCAAATGTCACTTGTTTCATAACATTTTGAAAGACCTTGTCTGCAAGCAAGTTGTGAAGGCTGTTTACATGCTTGAACTTTCCCTGTAGTCAAAAAATTAACCAATTCAGGTTCATCTTCTGCATCAGGTCCACAGTCTGCAAACAGATCATCAAGCAAAGTGCAGCTGATCCATCCACCTCCCTCACAAATGCATTTGTCTGGGGTCATATTTTCAAAAGTCATGTTTCCACAAGTGTCAAACACACAACCAGAAGGTGCTGTGTCTTGCTGGAACAGGTCATGCTTTGACAATATATTTTGTTTCTCTTGGACCAAATATTGGAGACAATTTCCAGTGTGATCAACAAACTTCAGTTCAGAACATTTCTTTGTTCTATCACTTTTATGCTTTTCCAAACATTGCTGGATGAATGAGCTATTTCCATGATGCACACCAGGACAACAGGGTTTACTCTCATCAGAATCGTCATTAGGACAATCTATGAAGCCATCACACACAAACAGATGAGATATGTAGCTGCTGTTTGAACAGCAAAACAGGTTGGTGTGTGCTGCTATTTTGATTACACCTGATTTGCAAACATAGAATCCTTCAGCAGAATCCTGTTCTACAGACTTCCTAAAGAACTCAATTCCAAGAAAATGTCTTTCATAAGTGAACACATACACAAAAGTTTGAGACATTATCTGTGGCAAGAGAATTGGGGAAAGTTGGCCAGAAACTGCTTGAAACAGAAATTGAAAGATTTTAATTTCAGAAAATATGAAAATCTGTGAATTTGTGCATTGGTATTCTGCAAGGTGATGAAGAGATCTTTTAAAAGACAGCCATTTAAATAAATAGCATGTAGCATCTTTCAGAATGTGAAGTTTCAAGCAGACTGTGTGGGTGCTTGTCTGGCCAGGTTCCAAATCCATTTCCTCATCCTGACAAACAACATCCCTCAGAATTTTTCTGGAACAGAGAATGTTTGTCCACTCAGGTTCCCCCAAGTTACTGAGCAGCATGAGTGTGCAAAGGGCTATTTTGGATGCATGTGGAAAAATTATTCTGTTGGTCAGACTTTTTATCAAATTGAGGTTGTCACAAGTTGAATAGTCATAATGTGCCTTCTCTAGTGTTTCATGTTCACCATGGGTGTGGAGATCACAAATAAATGTTGCTTTGTCTTCATTGAAGTTGTCATTGATGAAAAGCTGGAATGATATGGGGGCCACATGCACCCATGTCATTCTGTTCTGAAAGAATAGAAGAGAAGTCTTTTAAAATTTGCATTGTGATCAGTGAGTGTTTGAATGACTGTTTGCCTTCATTCTTTGAAACTTGTCACCCTTCTTTTTCTTGCTTTATTTTGGTGTGAAGTAGTATGATTTACTGCTGGGAAGTTGACACTTCTCCCTGGTTCACCTCAAATTGAAGTGAGGGGAACAAATTCAGTTCAGTTTGGATGTTGCCACCATTGTGGGCCAGGAATGTTCTTTTTGCTTCAGCGGATCCCAATTCAAGCTAACACCCAAACACTTGTTGAGCAAACGAAAAACACACAGAATAAGGAAAACAAAAAGGTTGATTGGAAAAGCAGGAAAGTCTTGCTTCCACTTCCCAACTGAAATCAAAAGCATTGCTTCAAGAAGAAAACATTTGCAATCTTCTATTATTGTTTGCAAGCTGTGATTCTTACCTGACTTGAGTTGTCTTGGTGCAACCCAATAAAAATGGCCTCCACTGCTTCCATGTCCAGGGGAAACTTGAAAATGCTAATCATAGTGTACAAGTTTTCCTTGCTGGTGAATTGAGGTAATTTATCCCCAATATCTCTACAGAAATGAAAAGCTTCATGCCATGACCATTTGTCTGGAACATGCCTTATATTCCCAGAGTAAGTTGTTTTTCGGAGTTGAAGGAAGCTTTCACTGTCACCAGTCATTGTGTTGTGTGTTCCATTCACCTGTGATTTTGAGATCACAAAAGTGAAACAAATTATGCTTTGATTGGCAATGTGCACAATAACATTCAAACAAATTCTTCTTCTTGCATCCCCAACCACAAAATCACAGGGGTTGACTGTGTATTTTAGAACATTTTCTTCACCCTGAAGCCATGATGTTTCAATGGAGTAATTTTGTGGTAATGTATCATTGATTTCCACTCTCAAGTAGTGCATCACACCAGGCAATGACATATGTTTGTAATCCTCTGAGAACAGCCTCACTGTAGACTTCCATATATAAGTGTAGACCCCAGCAATTGGTACAGTATCCTGACTCTGACCTCTGTAGAAACTACTGGGACAGAGGTGTAAGTCACATGCATCTATTGTCACCTTTGTACTTCTTGAAGCCACTTTCATTTGAGCAAGAATAGTGTCAAACTCTTCATCATCTGTTTCTCCTGTCTTCTTCATCTTCAGCATAAAAATTCCTTTGTTTTGAGTATTATGTATTTCCAATGTTTCTGATATCTCAACAGACAACATGGTCAGTGAACTTTGTTCCTTTTCTACATGATGAAATATTATGATATCTACCCATGTTTTGCTGTGTTGATAAAAATGTCCTTGAAATTGCAGTGTCCTGGGTGGCAGAACTGATGTGAAAAATGAAAAGTGACTCTGAGTGGAGTTCTTCTCAGTTGAAAAAAAAAGCAATCTGTCTTCAAAATGTCTGTGCCTTTCTAAACAGATGGGAGTCATATTTTTAAAGTGACAGGCCATGAAATATTTCTCTGGTCCTAAAGCAGTAAATGTATCTCTCATACCAATTATAAGTTCTTTGGTCAGTGCAATGAGGTGGCTTTCTTGTTCATTGGTTGCATACACCCTCCTTTCCTTGGGTATTTCAAAGAAACCCATGACATGGAATCTGTATTCACTGCCCAGAGAATCAACAGAATAAGGTTTCAATGAAAGTACCCAGTTACACTGCCACTCTACATATCTTGCAGTCTTTTTCAGTGACCCTTGTGAGAAAACTTGAGCAACAGCACATGTTGAAGGTGGAATGTTGAAAAACATGTTCCCTATTGTACGATAAGTGCTCAGACCCACATCTGTCAACTGATTCAATTTATGCTGAAATGTTGTGCATGGTTTGTGGCCATTGGCTGTTCCTAATTGGCATGCTTTGTAAAACTCACAACTATTGATTCTCACTGCCTTGCACTTGGTTTTTGACACTTTAAGTGTTGCATTTATCACACTATGTGGTGCATACCAATACATAACAATCAACAATGATCCATTGTATGAATACAGCATTCTTGGAACATGGAAAGGGTGAACATTGTCACATACTGTGGCTGATTCCTGGTTCCCTGTTTCCAGTTCTTCAGCAGCCACTAAACCTCCAAACAGACAATCAAGCATATTGTCACTGAGAAAGTTCATCTTCACAATAGTGATATTGATTTGTCTGTCTTTCTCTGCTTGTGTAAAAATGACACAGATTGGACTGTGACAAGTTTGTATTGGCATGGAAATTTCTTCAGTATTGTTTATGACATGTGCAGAAACAACCTGAACCAAGTGTGAGGAAAACCCAAAAAATGAAGCTGGAATGCTATCAAACAGTACAGGCATTTCTGAAAACATTGTGACAATGCACTGACATGTTGACATGTGAAGCCTCTGTGGAGAGTTTTTGACTGATGTTGAAAACAATCCAGGGCCATTGTGAATGATGTACTTGTAGTGTGACAGCAAATCCAAAATTATGCAATGACTTTTCTTTGTGGAAATTTTGAAAGCATACAACACTGCCTCATTTCTGAAGAAGTGAGCAACAATAACTTGAGACTGCTCATGATAGTTTATAGAGTGAACAATATGTCTTGCAATAACTGAGAATGTTGCAGTGAAATTGAATTCTGAGAGGAGGTCCACCAATAAACTAAGTTTCACATCATTCCCTGGTGGATACAGATTTAGCAGAGCATGATGTGCACAGAAAGTATATGGTGAAATGAAATTGTGCACTGTAAGTCTTCCATCTCGACAAAGTGCAGGACCAGTGGAGAAATAGATCTCATAAAGTGTAAAATTCAATACAATGTCTCTGTCCAACATAAAGTGCAAATCCAGCTGACAGTGTGGGTCCATGACTTTGTGGGGAATGCATTTGTCTTTGAAACAAAAAAGTTGTGTCTTTTTAAATATTTCAAATTTTCCAGAAGGTCTTGCAATTGTTTTCCTTCTTGGTTCTTTGTTGGTGTCAGTGAGTTTGCAATTGGTAGATTCCCTCAACAGGATGCCATTGTTACTCAAAACTGTATGTGGATACTCACTTTCAAAGTATTCTTTTTTATATTTAAAATTTTCAAAAGAAGATGAAAATTTAAAGAGGAACCCCAAGGAATATATCAGATTATCTCTTGACTCCCAAACATATTGTCAAAAATCCTCTTACATACCTGTGCCATGCTTTGACTGTTCCACTGTAAGTGTTGATGTCAGATTGAATGTGGGTGAAAGCTTCATCAGCATATGTTTCGCACAAGGAAACAACTGCAAGGCCACACAGGAAGTAATTTGCATGCATACCAGATGAACACATTTTAGTTTTGTTCCCAGTTGATCACCAATTGAAAGGGGTGAATGAAAATGTTACTTTCTCTCAACATGAACTTTGTGTCAGTGACCTATTTTGCATAAAGTAAGTCACCATGACAGGATTCTCCATTCTAAGTAAACACCTCATGTGTGACTACAGCTTGTTGGAACAATTTATTGGTTTCATAGCAACTTCAACTGAAATGAATCCAAATTGGGTCAAAATGAGAAACTTGGCATTTCAACTGAAAAGGCACACTCACCTGCTTGTGGTATAAATGCTTTTCCTGGGGCAAGAATTGAAACAGTTTTCTTTGCAATCAGCTTGTGGGTGCAACACTGACATATTTCTCAAGGGCTGAAATGATACTTTTGTTTGAAAGAGCATAATATTCTCTTATGTTTGCCACTCCACATTGTCCACTCATTTTCTTTCCAGGTCTATCTGGTGTGCTCTCACAGTCACTTATTGCACAGATGCCTTGGAATGAGTGAATGAATGAATGAATGAATGAATGACTGAAGCAAGGATGGAAGGAAGGAAGGAAACAACTAACTGACGAATTGTTTCTGATTTGAATTGTTGATTTTGTTTGTTTTTCTGCGTGTCCATATGGAATTTGCAGAGGCATGGCAACCCAACCATACTTTGTGAACTTGGTACAAGGAAATAAGGTTCATCTGTTGGGCGCTCATCCAACCCCGTCCCCACAACCGCCCACTTTTTCAATTTCAATTTCTTCCAAAATATGACATCAGGGGGCGGGGGCCCCCCCCCCGCCACGGAGCGGGGGTGTG
>JAAUXT010129542.1_pt1 | contig 11921 bp, 12 predicted proteins | sample 7278171 | NCBI WGS metagenome assembly JAAUXT01 (sample SAMN14350112, study PRJNA611818) | marine sediment metagenome | isolation source: surface marine sediment (1.8m) | place: French Polynesia: Moorea | collected 2018-08
AGCAAGGCAAATCAGAGCAAGCCAAATCAGAGCAAGCCAAATCAGAGCAAGCCAAATCAGAGCAAGTGAAATTTCCTCAAATCACCGCGAGCTCCATGGAGCTATTTTTTCTGGAGGTTCTTTCTCGCTTTTGAAACACTGTTGCGAAAATTGAAATGTGTGTCAGTCGGAAAAATATTTTGACGAAAGAGAGCGCACGTTTGCCGCGTGTTGACAGGTGGTTTATTTGTTTGTGTGTTGACAGGATGTTTGTGTTGACAGAATGCCGGTGGACAGCGGGCGGGAGATGGAGTTCCGGTCCCTCAGCGACCTCCCGACCGGCCAGTCGTTCCGCAGGGCGCACGGCCAGGCGACGTTCCTCCCCGCAGCCTTCACCAGGGAGCAGTACGTTCGTCTCTCTGGTCAACTATCCCATGGGAACGAGAGATGCTGTATACTCGTGGTCAAGCTTGTTCCAGTCTCTCCACATCAGCATCTCACACCTTTGCGATAAATTTCAATGCATCAGCCTCTGCATGTCAGTGCTGTGTTGTGCTGTGTTGCCTGGAAGGAATTTTGCGCCATGAATTGCGCTGAACAATTGCAGCCCGAAAATCAGGTGTTCTCTCGTGAGGTGCTCCTTCAACAAAAACTGGATTTCATCTGTTTTCATTCGCCAGGTGCAACAGTCTGGTGGTGGCGACGACGGACGCCATCACGTGCATGCCGCTGCAGCCCGAGTCAGGCGTGTCGGGCTGGCAGAACCTCTACACGCACTGGGACACACAGGTCAGGGCTGGCACTTTAGTGTTTGAGTCCCACGGCACAATATATACTTTGACTGAGGAAACAAGAGTTGAGATGATGAGCGTTGATGATGCAGGATTTCAAAATTTGGTCTCAATTCGTATTTTGTATGTCCAGTTTCTGTTGTGCTTCAAAAAGGGGAAGAGAAATGGGAAGAAGCAATTGCATGAGGAGACTTCCCAAAGTTCTGCGTGCGCAATGTCAGACACACTTGGAATGCTGCACAAAGTAGATTTGATACTATTCATCGCCTTTTTTCTCTGATCCATCAATGTGTCTGGGAGTGAGTATTCTCGTTCTGGTTGCGATAAACGTCGTTGTGTTTTTGTCGCTGGTGCTTTATCTGGTGCCTCATTCCAACTGTCAAAACAAAACAAGTGAAATGAATGAAAAGTCGCAACTTGTCCTTCGGCTCAGTCATGCGACTCTCCATGCAAGTGCTTCCACACATAATCAGATACAGATTTCTGCCAAAGGCAGATTTTATGAGATGCGATAGAGAAAGTCTTGGCACACTGCCTCGACATCCAGCCAAAGATGACTTGAACGCGAAAGTTTTTGTTCGTTTTACCCCGTAATGTTGGTGTGAAGAACCTTTCACTGAACAGCACAAAGAACCTGCAGGCAGAACGTTCAATTATTTGAACCGCAGTTCACAGTGCATGAAACGCAGAGGCTGTCCTGCAGGTCCCTGTTTCAAGACACAGTTCCGTTGGAACTTGGGAACTTGGAACAAACAAAACACAGATTTGATGCCCTGGACATTTGTACCCCCCTCGCCTTCTCCACCCAAACTCTTCGTTGTCCTCCCCGCACAGATCGACGGGGTGGAGTTCAGCCCGGGCGGCGTCGAGTTCTCCCGGGAGCTGGCCGTGCTCCTCGCCGCGGACCGCGGAGGCGTCAGTCGCCTCGTCGTCCTCGACCCGCTCAGCGGCCGCACCGCGCACGCCGTCCAGCTCTCCACGGAAGATGGCGCCACCGGCCGCGGCGGCAGCAGCAGGGGGAGCGGCGGCGGGAGTAAAGGCGGCAGCGGCGGTGGCGGTGGCGGCGGTGCGTCTGTTGGCGTCATTCGACAAATCGTCCTGCGAGGTTCGACCCTGCTCGTCTGGTTTGAGGACACGTATGGGAAAAAGAACAAGAACACTGTCGCACTCTACACACTCTCCAAAGCAGAATGAAAGTGCACAACACACGCGCGTGCACGACGCCATAAAGTCGCTTGAGCAATTGTACCAAGGGGACTCAAACTCATGGGTATGAACAGAGAAACGCAAGTACACATTTTGATGTCTGTCACTTTACGCATCGCTCTTTGACTCATATCATTAAAGTATTTTACTCCTCAGCCAAATCTATCAACCGAAATTTTCTTGGAGCCAAACAGGGGTGACGCACCTTCCCGAGTTCCCTGAGTGTTCAACAGACCATGGTCCCTGGTCTGTATTTGCCACAATTTCCACCCGTATTGGACGTGTTTATTTGGATCAACGGTGCTTTTGTGCAAATTTATTATGATCCCACGTACTTAGTTTTGACATTGAATGGCACGCTGTCATTTTCAAGCACTTGTTTTGCACTGGCCCACTTCGCAAGCTTTTTGCCACACGGCGCTGGTGTTGCGTGTGGAGCAAAGTGAACGATGTTTGTGTTCAGGACTCTGCAATAAAGATAATGCCAACGCAAAAGACATAGATCTGATGCTGTGACACTTTTCTCCTGAACAGGTACGTGTTTTATGGACGTTTTCCGTTGTAGAAATTGCCAGTTGCGAGTGTACGGGAAGTTTCCAAATGCGGAGCGATGTCTGGCAGCGTTGAGAGCCTGTTCGATTGGGACGTTTGCGTGGAGTTGTGCTTCAGTGTATAGTTCGCACCTTTGCGTCTTGCGTCAATTCAGCCTGATTCACACCAAACAGCTCTCACGCAATCCACTTTTTGTCTGCTGGTTACATGAAGCTCTTTGGTCTGTGCGACTCGCTCTGACGCTGGAACTACGTCCATTGATTCGGGTGTTGCTAAATGTGGCACGCACTTGCACATTTTGAGAATTTTGGCAACGATTTCAGTTTGAAGTGCTGCCATGTTTCGGTGTTCACAATCAAGATGTTTGGCACCATTTTTCACTGGCTGCGCGGCATTCATGGAAAGTCACACCTGCAGAGGCAACTTTTTCAAAATCCCAATAAATTTACATTGCACCTTGCGCTGTCGCAAGTGTGAGTGTCACTGAACACAGCCATCCCACCACATTTGTTGACTCCACGCTCGAGATCGATCCATCTCAACTGTTCGTGCAGTACTTGCACTCGAACACGTGTGTGTGTACCCAAGGACGGTGGTGTCTGGTCTGTACTGGCCTGGATGACAAAGGCTCAGGACGTTCAATCAATTCATCGCGAGGAAGGAGTGAGGAGCGAGCGGCCGAGTGAGTGCAGAGCCCTCGCTCAGTCCGTCAGCAGCGTTCGTCTGGTCGCGCTGAGTTACTGGCTGCCTCCTCAGTGCCATGCCAGGTGGAGCGAAATCAACAGCGCCTGTCATCGTAACCCAAATGCATAAGTGAATGAGAGCATCTCGAGGCAGAGGTGAAGGAGACTTTACAGTGACAGTGCCATGGCAGTGAGTGAGGTGTAAACCTGAAGGTAAGTCCTGTTCTGAACAGTATCACAACAAAAAAGATAGATGCAAGTTTTTGCTTGAGATTTGGAAAGTGCGTCAACAGTAGAAACGCAAGCATCAACGGTAACTGAACTGAGCACGAACGCAGCTCTGACAGGGTCGCGCACGAGCGAATCAGCTGCCCGGATCTGAACATCAATGTCTGAAGGTCTTGTCTGTCTCTGTGTGTCTGGTGGATCAGGTGCTTGTGCCTCGGTGCGTTCATAACATGTGTGCGTTCAGGTGCGTTTTGGTTTGGCAATGGGTGGGTGTTTGCACGAAGTCAAACAAACCTGACTGAGGAACATGCACACGGACTCAGGCGCACCAAATGCAGCCTGCAAAAAGTGTGCAAAAATTCATTCATCATCATAGGCGAGAGGCGAGACCCGTTCATAAAGGCCTTGAATTCACTCGTTTGAACACTTGCCTCGTCGCGCACCGAAAGGCAACGTTGAAAAGGACCCTCAAATCTGGGACGTCAATTTGTGCCTTGATGGGCTGTAGCGGTGAAAAGGCTCTGCAACTCATAGGAAGAGGTGTCACTTGATGTCAATGATGCTTTGCATCCAAAGGCAACAGAAAAAATTCGTTTGCTGAGAAAACTTTGCAGCATCTCACAAAATATCAAGTCAAAGTGTCTTGATATTTGTGCCAAACCGGTTTTCATCCCCATGAACAGGATTCTCCAAGCGCAAAACTCCACTTTTTGAAGAGATCAATGTTACTGGAGCCTCATGCAGGAGGTGAAAGCGAGCTTTGTTTTGCCACTTAAATGGTGTGTCACAAGCACAACTCTTTCGTGTGGAATATTTTGAAGTTGCGACCAGAGGTATTTGACTTCAAACTTGACAAATCTCTCCCAGACTTTGGAGACCCCACGCGCACAGCTGGCACAGAGGTTGCAACCTCCCAGCATCGCTGCTGGATCCGTTTGAATTCAAACTGTGAACAAAATTTCCTCACTTTGACTTTGTGAGATGTCCGCTGTCTGCGAAGCTGAAGCTGCAGGACGACACAAAATCAGAAGTGCAATGTTTTTTTCCAGGAGGCCAAGAGACATTCCGAGCACACTGACCCTCAGCGCCCACAGAAGAAACTCGGGTTCTGCCCCGTGCACCAGCTGTACCAGTCCGTCCATGCCAAAGTGGAAACAATCGCCATTCACTCAAGTCTCTGAATTGAGACCAAAACAGTGTTGAGAACGTCACGCCTGGTTGACCACAGACAGATCCACGCGTGCATGAATTCATGAATTTTGCAGCATAATTTCCATTGGAAACGCTTGGAATGAGTCGGTGATGGAGTGGTTCTGTGAAAACTGACGACAGCCCCTGGAGACTCTGGGCCGCGCTGTTTTCAGTGGCGCTGAGCCAAAGTGCTCGATCCTAATCACCTCGTGTGCACAGCTCCGTAGATGGGTGGGGCTGAAATAGGACGAGAATTACTGCATGGTGACTGGATGGATATGATCTTCAAGGCATGTCAGTCAGTCAGAAGCCTTTGTCGTTCACACAAATGTACGTGGCTTTTCGTACAGTGATGGTATTTCATTGTTGTTGAAGTATCGCAGAAAGATACGAATATGTATACACACACACAAACACACACACACACACACACACACACACACACACACACACACACACACATGCAGGTACGCGCAGACGCGCACACGCGCACACGGACACACATCCACACGCACACATACGCACGCACGCACACACACATACACACACACACACGCACGAGTAAAAACTGGAACGAGGTCCCATGTTGCCTGGGCCAAAAGGTGTTTTTCTGAAAATCAAGTCGATCCAACACCATGCACGCTGCAGATTTGTTCTGCATGCAGCTGAAAAACCACTTCGAGCTTCAAACCAAAACACACATAAGCGCGAAATTGTACACAGAAATGGTTGGGTGTTCAACCATTACAAACTGTCATTTTGTGGAGCCTTGTGAGAGAAACTAAATCAGGCCGAATTGACGCATAATCGTCTGTCACTCATTGTTGTGTCTCCAACAGTTTTGCTCAAATGTGCAACATTAACTCACACACTCGTAAATCATTCCCATCTCTACTCGCCACAGAATGGAGGTTCTGGAGAAAATCGATCCTGCTGAGGGCGAAACCTCTCCCAAGGTGAGTACAACAACTTCTTTGTGTTTTTGTGCATAATTTTGTGCGAATCAAACAACAAAAGGCAAACAAGGCAGAAGAATGTTGAACTTTGCACAACTTTGATACACAAGACGATCTGCCCGGAATGAAGATGACGGAATGCAAGATTTTTGTTTTCTCTTGTGTTGTGATCCATACGTTTTTGTCTTGTTCTATTTTGCATTGGGCTACTTTCATCAAATTTCACGATGTCATTCCTCAGCAGGTGGACGAGCACGGTGACTCGGCGCACGAACACGACGACTCGCAGCCCCACGATCACGACCACGAACCGCAGTCGCTGTCCCTGGACCTCGGCTCCATCTACCGGACCGACATCAAGCACGTGTACAGCTTCACCGTCACGCCCTCCAACGGGGACATCATCCTGTGGGGCGAGGCGCCGCAGGGGTTTTTCAAGGGGCTGCGCAGCAACCCGTGCTCGTTCCACATCTACGCCAACACCGCCGAAGGACTCGTGAAGCGCAAGACGGTCGGGGCGCTCTGCAAGCATGCGGTGGTGCACATGCTTCCGGTGCAGATCGCCCAGCAGGGGGAGCTGCTGGCCGTGTCGTGCGCTGAGTGTCACGTAATCAGGCTGCACGACCTCGAGAAGGGAGACACGACGACAGCGTTCAACGACAATGACGAGAAGATGCCTGGATTCATGTGCCACGGTAAGTCGCGCAGTCGCCTCGCGGTGTTGAGCTGAGAAGAGCGCAAATCCGACCCGTGTTTTTTTCGCAACACTCGGATCAGTCGTTTGTGGAAACTCGCGCGTGCGAGTTGTTCTGCTGCAGTTTTTCTTTGCACTACCAAGAGTTGAGCTCAAATACGGAATGAGTTCAGGTCAGTCGAGCGTGTGCACGCGGATTGCAATGTTGCACTTCTGTCAATCCAACTTTGTGATTGCAGCCTTTGCCAATAATTCCTGTACCACAAAGCAGAATGCAAGCGATGTATTTTCGTCCCGCTAAAGGCGAGGCGGAGACTCTGTTCATGGTGTACGGTGAACCCAGGGGCGACTACAAGATCCTCCACATGGGCTGCTCCACAACCAAGTTCGCGTCTCTCAGCAGAATCTCCACCGGCATCTCCGTACGTGTATTATCTGATACAGCGATAAGGGGTGAAAACTGGTGTTGCTGTCATTCAGATCAGAGTCTCCCGTTCCCTGTTCCAGGGTCCTCCCAAGTGGAGGCCACTGATTGGAACTTGGTGACATTGTGAACCAGACGTATGAAGCTGGTGCAAAATTCCTTGTTCAGTTCTCCCTCTGAAAGATTCAACGCAACAAACGGCAGTCACCTGAAATGGAAACCATACTCCGTTGTTTGGAGAAAATTTCACTACATTCCAACCAAGAGACGTTGAAACATGCAGGATCATTGTCTGAGAAGCGTGCCCCTCTGTTCCCAGATGCACCAGCAGCCCCCGAGCATCTGCTACGTCCCCGCCCCGCACAACGTGGTCGTCGTGTCGACGTCGCGTCCCGCCAAGATCCTGCGCGCCTTCCCGCTCGACGACCCGCAGGACGATGTCGACCTCGACGACATGGGCGGCGGCGACAAGGGCAAAAACACAGGTACCAGCAAGAACGCTTCACGGTCAAATCAAGTTCGGACAAGTCGTCTGCGAAAGGTCAAACCGAAGGACAGCAGGTTTTGAAGGTCAGTTGTATTCTTGATGACACAGGAAACCTGATCCTGAACGAGCCTCCAAACGAGGGTGCGGGTCCCTGCACAGAATGTGTATTTTTTGCCAAGCGTCCAACGTAACTCAATGAAAACTTCTGAGTGCGTCAGACACACACGAACAAGAATTCGTCTCCGGTTATGAAGCTTCTTGTGATTTTTTTCCCAGGCGCGAGCAAAAAGCAGAACGCTTCAGATGCCAACGCGTCGGCCGTGTCAACGAGCCCTGGATCCGACGGCTCCACCAGTCCCAGCGTCGACGAGCGACAGCAGCGCCACTCGCGCCACGTCGAGCTGACGCAGCGCATCAAACGTGAGTGGCTCAACAGCGACTCGTCGCTAGGCGACGAGGATGTCGTGACGCGACAGCAAACGACAAAGGAGACGCGTCGCGAGGTGGTGACGACAGAAGATGGCGCCACCTTGGTGACGAGGACGGAGAAAACTACCGTCAGACGCACGATCGAGGTGAACGGAGAGGTGAAGGAGGAGGCCGATGCTCCTGCACAAGACACAGAGCAGAAGGAAAGTGGCAGTTGGAGCCCCGGGGCGAACACCAAGAAAGGAGACGAAGGGGACGAGGACAAGAAAGACGGCGACGATCACGACCATGATCATGGCCAAGGACCCAAGACAAAGTGAGTTGACGCCCAAATTATTGCAAAATTTACATTCACAACGAAAAATCAATGGAAATCATAATGCTCTTGCAACAAATTTCAACAAAAGACTTTTGCTTTTGTGAAACTTCATGTATTCTGCTCTCGTGTCTGTGGCCTTCAGAACGGTGTTCTCGCTCTCTCCCGCAGGTGGCAGCACTGGTTCTCGTACCGAAGCGAGGCTTGCGAGGACGACGTGACGCCGTCAGCGCTCCACTACTCGCGCCGCCATGACGTGCTGCTCGTCGGCGACATGCTCAACAACCAAATCCTGGTGCGTCTCTCCGCTCGGACTCACACCAAACTCGTGCACGCTGGTTTTGCGGTTCGGTTATTCACGTTGACTCAGTCCGCAAAATATCCGGTCTCGTTCTTCACTCAGTTGGCCTCATCTCAGAGAAAACTGTCCCCAGCACCGGCGGCGGACCGGGCCCAGGCTTCCCATGACCAATCCTCAAAATGATCACCTGCCACGCCCAGCTCCTCGAGCCTCTCCTGAACTCTCGGTGTCTCTCTCCCGCAGGTGCTGTCCCCTGACGACGGGCGGCACCGCTTCACGCTTCACCTCGCTAAGCCCGGCTGGGTGGAGTACATCTGCGCCTACGACTCGACGCGTCTGCGCCCGGGCCTCGTGCGCAGCCAGTCCTTCCTCGACAAGGTGCTGTGCGGTGGAGGTCAGTGCTGCAGCCAGATTCCGTACCGTCTCGCGTACAAGACGCACTTTTTTGCCCCCCCCCCCTCCCTTCCCCCGCCCCGAAAGGAAACATCAAAAGAAATGTATGACTTTTCATTGTTTTCATGAGGCCTTGGCTCCCGGAAAAATACCAAATGTTGCGGTGCGAGTTTGCATGTATGTGGGCGTCTTACACGCGAGACAGTACGGCTACGCGCTTTTCTCTGGCCATTTCATCCACCAGCCGGCACATTGCCCACTTGTCAAGGCAACGTCTGTTTTTGTGGCCACCCTGTCTTGCACCGCGCGAGTTCAAAATACTCAGCATTTTGATTGTTTTTCGTGACACAATGGCTTCATCTTCGCGTTCTTGGGTCAGCAAATTCACGTAAACACATCTCGGACGCGGGCAACTGACTAGTTCATCACGTTGTCTGCCGTTTCAGGAAGCTCCTCGGACACCAAAAAACACAAGCAAAAATCGAAGGCTCCGCAGCCTTCCGAATCCGATCACGCTACTTCGAGCGGACACGTCGCCGACGCCACTTCCGGTCCGGTCGCGGTCACTTCCGGTGCGACGCCGACGCCCGCGGAGAACGGCGTCGCTGACGGCGCAGGCGCGGACGAGGAGATGGTCATTTGGACGGACAATCCGTACAGCTCGGAGACGAAGCAGGCCGTGTCCTTCTACACTCTGCGCGCCAAGGAAACGGACACCCAGAAGGAAACCTGAACACTTCACTTGAAAGTTTCAGTATCATTTTGAATTGGAGTACAAGTCTTCCTCTTCACTTTGACATCACACGGATCCGCAGGTGAAGGATCTCTGACCAGCGTAAAAAATATGGGATAGTTTCATCTCATCAGCACAATGGTCCCACGATACTGAGAGTGCAGGGAAACGACAATCGAACAGGCCTGTTGGAAAAAATGAACACGTCGGACTCTTTCTGAATGATTCTTTGATCAAGCTTCTGCCGTCAGCAACTTTCATGCAGTTTCATCAGCTGTTTGCACGCGATTCCTGTGTGTGTCTGTAACCACAACAGGAGGGGTGAGATGTCAGTTGGTTGTGCAGGCCATGCGTGTGAAGTGATGGGGGAGCTTCACCCAAAAATTTTTCGTCACGCAAAAGCCTGCACACTGATCCCTTCACGTGTGCCATTGCAAACGGCACATTACATCAAACTCTTCACGTTCACCCCAACCCTCATCACTGCCCTAAACACAGACAGACAGACAGACAGACAGACAGACAGACAGACAGACAGACAGACAGACAGACAGACAGACAGACAGATAGACAGACAGACAGACAGACAGACAGACAGACAGAGTTCGAGTTGGACTGTTCCCCTCCCACACCGTGCAATACGCATGTTGCACTGACATGTCCAGAAGTCCAGGCGTTCCTCTTGTCTGAGGCTCCACACATCTCGGCAAACAGAGGCTCATCTCTCAGCACACATCTCCGGCACATGAAGCGATTTCACTCAACACACTCTTGCCGAGGCCGGTTCACAGGCTGGTTCACACAAACGTCGCGTGTATCAGACCAGAAGGATTCACACACACCCGTGGATCATACCAGGTTCACACAGACACGTCAGACCTGGTTCAGGACACGTCAGACCTGGTTCAGGACACGTCAGACCTGGTTCAGGACACATCAGACCTGGTTCACACACGACACGTCGTACGTGTGTTGCTGTCAAACAGGGATGCGCCAGACAGCACCTCACGCGCCCAGTGTGACGCAGGCCTGCACAGACACATCAGACACATCAGGACTGGTTCAGAACACTTCAGAACAGGTTCACACAGTAGACTCTACACATTTGACTTGGTTCACACAGGACACGTCGCACGTGTGCTCCTGTCAACACCTTTTGTGAAAGAGGCCTCACGCCCCAGTGTGGCACAGGCCTGCACAGGAACGTGACAAAGACGCATCCTGCCTCCAGTGTGGGTGATGGGCCTGTGCACAGACTCAAGCCACGAAGCACCCGAGCCCGCGTTTTTCTCTTTGCCCCACTACGAAATGGCCCGAGTGGAATCATGAGAATGGGCGAAACGTCCTTTTGTCAAGTCGCCGTGAGTGCGTTTCAATACCCTTTTGATAGTGAAGCGCACACCGCAGTCCGGTGTAATGATACATGGAGGTCCCCGTTACTGTGGAGGCCTCGTAATGTCTGTTGTGTTGTTTCCAGGCCTTGTGATCAGCTTCACAACAGACGGTGACTGCATAAACAGAAAGCAGTTGAAACAGTACATTTACTGAACTCATCAGAAACACACCAAATACACCAACTCTTCAAATCAGAATTTTCTGCATTGTGGCAATTTTGAAGGAAAGAGATTCTGAAGCTTATCTCAAAAAGTTTAAGTTCATTTTGTTTCCCAGATTCTTGCTGATCTGACTGACATAATTATGAGAATGAGATAAGTGCACAGAAGATCAAAAATCCAGAGCCAGAAAAACAGCCTCTCTGTCATCTTTGCACATTGAATCCACATGTTTATCTCCTGATGATGTTCCTCTTCAAAGGACTTCTGCTCTGCTGGTTTATTTTCTGCTTCCTCAGTTTGCTTGTTCTTCATTTTCTCTTCATCGTTGTTTTCCTCAATTTCTTCCTTGTGTCCTCCATTCCATGTTGGAGATGTTCCTGGTCCAAGCCTCAGAAGTCTTTTGAACAAAACAGCCTTCATCCACTTTGGTTCCTGTTCATCTTTTCTTGAACAAAGATGAAGAACAATAGTTGTTGACACTAGAGGTATGAAAGTTGCCACCAAGTTCATCAGCAGGAAAATGTCTGAAATGTAAAGTTTTCTTTTCAATAAGAAAAGAAAACCAAGCAAAAACAAACAAAGTTATTTTCCCACTGCAGACATTTACTCACTAATTCTTGGCAGATGCAAAGATGACTTTGGCATATCTTCAGAGATTATGAGCAAGAATACAGAGAATACAACCAGAATGTTCATTCCAAATGAGAGTTTTTCTCCAGACTCAGGTGGAATGTAGAAAACCAAGAGACTTAGGGACATCATCAAACAACATGGCAGGATCATGTTAAGAATGATGTACTGGGGTCGCCTCTGAAACAGGATGAACAATTGAAGTGTTGTGTCTCCTGAACAGCAAGAAAACCACTTCATGATTCATAAGACAAGAATCAGTTACCCTCAGATGAATTGGGTAGGAAATAGATGTGAAGGAACCACTCCACATTGTTGTGTTCTGTGCTTCCACTCCTTGCTGCACATCTCCCAACTCCAGCTCCCATTGTC
>JAAUXT010062346.1_pt1 | contig 11920 bp, 5 predicted proteins | sample 7278171 | NCBI WGS metagenome assembly JAAUXT01 (sample SAMN14350112, study PRJNA611818) | marine sediment metagenome | isolation source: surface marine sediment (1.8m) | place: French Polynesia: Moorea | collected 2018-08
CGTGCACGACGGGTCTGAAAACTTCACCGATACGTTCACCTACGAGGTGCAAGACGGAGCGGGCAACAGCGATACGGCCACGGTGACGATCACGATTACGCCGGTCAACGATGTCCCGGTGGCTGTGGGCGACAGCTTTACGGTCGCTGAAGGCAGTACCACGACGCTCAACCTGGCAGGAAATGACAGCGACGCCGACGACGGACTCGATTTAACTTCCATCTCCATCGTTTCCGGTCCGACTATTGGCGCGATTGTAGTGAATGGCGACGGCACGGTGGATTACACCCATGACGGCACGGAGAATTTCGCAGACTCATTCACCTACACCATCGACGACAACAGCGGTGTAACGTCGAATACGGTGACGGTCGATCTGACCGTTACACCGGTCAACGACAACGACCCGCTGGCGGACAACGAGAGCTTCACCGTGGTCGAAGGCGGGACGGCCACCGAGGCGGATCTGGATGCAGGCTCCAGCCTTCTGGATGGTGACACGGATGTCGATCTGCCCAACGACACGCTGACCGTGAATACCGCACCGATCTCAGGTCCCAGCCACGGCAGCCTGACCCTGAACGCGGACGGCACCTTCTCCTACACCCACGACGGCTCGGAGAACTTCGCTGACAGTTTCACCTACGAACTCACGGATGCCGACGGCGGGGTGAGCGACATTGGCACGGTGACCATCACCATCACGCCGGTCAACGATATTCCCGATGTCACCCTGGTCAACACTATGAACGCCATTGCGTTTGACGCCGATACGAGCGCAGCCATCAAAGTGGCGGACATCGTGATAACCGACGATGCCGTGGGGACCAACAACCTGGCCATCGTTGGGGCCGATGCGGCCATGTTCGAAATCGTGGGCGGCAACGAACTGCATCTCAGGGCCGGCAGCATCCTGGACGTGGTCGCCAATCCGAACCTGGATGTGACCGTCGCGGTGGACGATGCCGGTGTGGGCGGCACCCCGGATGACACGGCCGCCCTGCGGATCAATGTCACGAAGCCGTCTGATTCGGAACCGACGCCCCTGCCGGTGGGTGCAAACCCCGACCCCACACCCGATCCGGAGCCCGAGCCTGAGACGGAAGTGTCAGAACCGCCTGGAGAGCCGGCAGAAGAACCGGCCGAAGACGCAGCGGAAGACGTCAGCGAAGCGGAAACCCCGCCGACCCCGGAACCGGTTGAAGAAAGCACTTCCCAAACAAAACGCACGTACGGGGCCAATCGACCCTTTGGGACCCAAACCGCGCCCCCCTGGCTGGCCAAAGCCGAATTGGCGGATTTTGTTAAAGTAGCGGATGAAGCCTCGGGGACGGACACCGATCGCCTACGTCCGGCGGCGGATGATCCGATCAAGCAGCGCGTGGAGCGTTTGGTGCACCTGCGGAACCTGACCACGGCCCATGGCTACCTGAATCTTTTGAACACGTTCAACGATGTGAGAGAAGAAATGAGCGGCGAGATCGCATTCAACCGGACCGTGCTGGGATCCGCCATTGCCGTATCGACCGGTCTTTCCATTGGCTACGTGGTCTGGCTGGTGCGGGGCGGCATGCTGCTCAGCACGCTCTTGTCGTCCCTGCCGGCCTGGCAGATTCTGGACCCTTTGCCAATCCTGTCGCACAAAGACGATGACGACGAAACCGATGACGATGAATCCCTGGAAAACATCCTGAAGCAGAAACAGCAATCCCGGAAACCAGAAGATAGCCGCCGGGAGGATGCCGCGATGCGGCAGCGAGCCGATACGTGATGCGAAAAAAATTAAACGTCAAAACCCGGGTCGTCATGGGACTGGCCGGCATAACGGTCAGCCTTGTGATGTTGGCCTTTTACCTCGGCGTGATATCCGACCAATCCCAGATCGTGAGGGAAAGCCGGGCTGCGCTGGCCGAGACGATCGCCGTTCACGCCACGGCGCTGGTCACGAGCAACGAGTTTCCGCGCCTGGCGCGTGATTTTAAAATCCTAGTGGAACGCAATGCGGATCTCCTCTCCCTTGCCCTGCGACGATCGGACGGGAGGTCCCTGATCGGCAGCGGCGGTCACGATGAACAATGGGAGCGCATGGAGGGCGAATACTCGCGGGAGACGCAGGTTCGCGTTCCCATCTGGGCCGGGGAGCATAAATGGGGGCAGCTGGAGCTGCGCTTCAAGGCCCTGCAACAGCAAGGCATCCTGGGAATCCTTGATTATCCCATCGTGCGCCTGACCCTCTTTATGGGTGGGCTGTGCTTCGTTGTCTTTTACTTTTACATCGGCAAGGTCCTGCGGCATCTGGATCCGTCCAAGGCCATCCCCGGAAGGGTGCGCTCGGCGCTCGACACCCTGGCCGGTGGGCTGCTGGTCCTGGATCACAAGGAGCAGATCGTTCTGGCCAACAAGGCCTTTGCCGCCCTGCTCCAAAAGTCGCCCGATGATTTATTGGGCCATCGGGCCGGAGACCTGCCCTGGATCGCGCCGGACGGCGGTGGTGTGGCGAAATCCGAACGCCCGTGGATCCAGGCCCTGGCGCAGGGCACGGTCCAGGCCAATCGGATCCTTCGCCTGAAACTGGCGGACCGGGACCGGCTGACCTTCAGCATCAATTGTTCGCCGGTGCTCGGGGCAGGGGGAAAATTTGCCGGCGTTCTGGTCAGCTTCGACGATGTGACCCAACTGGAGAAGAAAGAGATCGAGCTGCGGCGCTCCAAGGAAGAAGCGGAAACCGCCAACCAGGCCAAGAGCGTCTTTCTCGCCAACATGAGCCACGAAATCCGAACACCCATGACGGCGATTCTGGGATTTACCGAGATTCTGAAGCGGGGCTACGACCGGGATAAAAAAGACAGCCTCAGGTATCTCGACACGATCCACTCCAGCGGGCACAACCTGCTCGAATTGATCAACGACATCCTGGATTTGTCCAAAGTGGAGTCCGGGCGATTGGAAATCGAGAAGGTCCGGACCGAGCCCCACCTTATCATCAGCGATGTTCTGCAGGTTCTGAACATCAAGGCCGAAGAAAAGGGCCTGGCCCTGCGGTTCGAGGCACGGGGCACGCTGCCCCAGCAGATCACGACCGACCCGTCGCGCCTCCGGCAGATCATATTGAACCTGGTGGGCAACGCCATCAAGTTCACCGAGGAAGGAGAGGTCAGGGTAGGCTGTCGCCTTGACTCATCCGCAGGCGATCCCCGGCTGGTGATCGACGTCGTCGTCACCGGGGTCGGCAGTGCTCCGGAGAAGATCGATGCCATCTTTGATCCCTTCACCCAGGCCGACGCTTCCGTGACCCGCCACTTCGGCGGCACGGGGCTGGGCCTTTCGATCAGCCGCAAGTTTGCTCGGGCGCTGGGCGGCGACATCACGGTCAAGAGCATCCCGGGGCAGGGCAGTGTTTTTCAGGTAACCCTGGCGACGGGCGATTTGCAAGGCGTTCCCCTGTTGACCCCCGATCAGGTGGACGCGGCCTCACGGGCTTCGCGTCAGGAGGATTCATGCGGCTGGCAGTTTCCAAAGGCTGCCGTTCTGGTGGTGGATGACGGCGCCGAAAACCGCGAGTTGATCAGGCTCTTCCTTGAACAGGCGGGGGCTGTGGTGGCCGAGGCTGAAAACGGTCAGGCGGGTGTCGAAAAGGCGCTCGCCAAGGACTTTGACGTCATCCTGATGGATGTCAACATGCCGGTCTTGGACGGGTTCAGCGCGACACGGGAGCTTCGCGAACGGGGGCTGGAAACGCCGATTATCGCTCTGACCGCCAATGCCATGAAGGGTTTCGAACAGGAATGTTTGAAGGCCGGCTTCTCAGGCTATTTCTCGAAACCGATCGACATCGGCCGATTCATGAAAGTCATGGCCGGACTGTTGGGCGGCAAGGCGGTGCCCACGGCGACGGATGGAGATGCCACGCCACTGGAAGCGCAGGGTGGGGCCATCGAAACGGTCCCGGCGGCCGGTCCGCCGCCTATCGTGGCCGATCTTCCAATCAACAATGAACGTCTTCGCAATTTAGCCGCGCGGTTTATCGCCCGGTTTCAGGAACGTCTCAAAGTGGCCGATAACGATCATGGGAAGGGACAATGGGATGACGTGGCCGCTTTTGCGCACTGGCTCAAGGGCGCCGGCGGCAGCGTCGGTTTCCACGCTTTGACGGAACCGGCCAGCAAACTGGAGCAGTTGGCCAAATCGCAGTACGATGCGGCGGCCGTAAGCCGGGTGCTCCATGAATTGCAGGCCCTGGCGGATCGCCTCGCGGTTTCGGAAGACGGACAACGTCAGGCGGTTAAGACGCCCGGTGCGAATGTCTCAGCTACCGCGAAACCGGTCACGGCGAACCAGCCCGCTTCGTCCGCCACGATGTTGCCCCTGGTTTCGCGCCTGGCCGGCAACCAGCGTCTGCATGGGGTCATTCAGCGCTTTATCGACAAGCTCGATGGCGAGCTGAAAACGGCGGAAACGGCGCTCTCCCGGGGCGACCTGGCCGACCTGGTCCGCATCGCGCACTGGCTCAAGGGCGCCGGCGGCACGGTCGGCTACGACGCTTTTACGAAACCGGCGGCGCGACTGGAAGCATTGGCCCGGTCGGGGGAGGCGGATTCGGCCGGCCAGGAACTTGATCGTATCAAAACCCTGTCGGGTATGATCGTGGCGCCCACCGCGGCAAGTGATGGCGCAACGGACAAGGCGGCGAGGCAACCCGCACAGGCCGTAAACAGCAACTAAAGAATGAGGCAAGCATGCAACCCGCACTGGAAGCATCAACGTTAGATGGCCGGGACGCCCTCCCGGAGATTCCGGACGATGTCGCGCATCTCCTGAATGCCAAGATCATGATGGTCGATGATGAACCCATCACGATGGAGGTCGTTCAGGCCTTTCTGGAGGAGGCCGGTTATTCCCAGTTTGTGCTGGTCGACGACCCCAGAGAAGCCATGCGCACGATCGAGGAAACCCGCCCGGATCTTCTCCTGCTCGATCTCATGATGCCGGAAATATCGGGGTTTGATATCCTGCAATCCCTGCGGGCCCATCCCAAGCTCAAGCACCTGCCGGTGCTGATCCTGTCTTCGTCATCGGACAATGCCGACAAACTGCAGGCCCTGGACCTGGGGGCCACGGATCTTCTATCGAAACCGGTGGATTCGAGCGAACTGCAGCTCCGGGTCCGAAACACCCTGGCGGCCAAAGCCTATATGGATCAGCTGGCCTACTATGATCCCCTGACAAAGCTACCCAACCGGCATTTGTTTCTGGAGCAGCTGGAGTGGTCCCTGGAGAGCGTCAAACGCAACCGTGACAAGCTTGCCTTGCTCAGCATCGAACTGGATCAGTTTGACAAAATCAACGACACGCTGGGGCTTTATGCCGGTGACGATGTTTTGCGCGATCTGGCCGGGCGTATCGGCCGGGAGGTCCGCAAATCGGATTTGCTGGGGCACTTCGGCCTCGATGAAGATACCACCGCCAGCCTGTTTCATTTCGAGGGCGGTGTTTTTTCACTGATCCTGTGTCGCCTTCAGCGTGAGGGGGATGCGGCCCTTGTGGCCCGACGCCTGCTGGAAGTCGTGAAGAAGCCCATGCAGATCGGCCAGACGGAGCTCTATCTCACCGCCAGCATCGGCATTTCGACCTATCCCACCGAAGATGTGAGCAGTGTCGCCCTGTTGCAGCTGGCCTCGGGCGCCCGCGACCATGCCAAGAGCAACGGCGGCAACATGTTTCAGTTTTCGTCCCGGCAAATCAACGTCACATACCAGAAACGCCTCAGCCTCGAGGCCAGACTGCGCAAAGCCCTGGATCGCGAGGAGTTCGTTCTCCATTATCAACCCATACTCGACGTGGCCACGAATACCATCACCGGTGTCGAAGCCTTGCTCCGCTGGCAGATTCAGGACCGCGGTCTCGTGCCGCCGAATCAGTTTATACCGATTGCCGAGGAGACAGGGCTTATCGTCCCCATCGGAGAGTGGGTGCTGGCTGAAGCCTGTCGCCAACTCGAGACGTGGCGGCAGGAAGGCCTGGCGCCGGTCGACATGGCCGTCAACCTGTCGCCCGCGCAGTTTCAGAATCCGGACATGCTCGACGTTTTTAGACGAATCATCGCCAACAGCCACATCGACCCCCAGTATCTGACGCTGGAGGTCACGGAGGGCATGCTGCTGGAGGATATCGACACCAAAATTGAAACCATGAACCGCTTGAAGGACCTGGGACTCGCGCTGGCCATTGACGATTTCGGCACCGGCTATTCGTCCTTGAGTTATCTCAGCCAACTGCCGCTGGATGAATTGAAGATCGACCGGTCTTTTTTTATTCACCTGTTTGATGACGAGAAGAGTCGTGCTCTCGTATCATCCTTGATCTATCTCTCGCGCAACCTGAGCTTGCGCACGGTTGCCGAAGGCGTGGAAACGGAGGAACAGTTGCAGTTTCTGAAAGATGAGGGGTGCGACCAGTACCAGGGATTTCTGTTCAGTCCGGCCCAACCACCCTTGAAAGTGGCGGCCATGTTGGCGCCCGCGGACTGAGGGGGCTGAATAGAAGGGATGGCGCCCGCCTGACCCCTTGGGGCTGGCGCCTTGATGCACGTTGCCATGCGGCTTGTGACTGGACCGGGTGCGGCATGGCCACCTGCCTTCAGTGAACCTCCCGCAGTGACAAGCCCCGTAAATTTGACTGGGCCACCGTCAAAATACTGGCGGGTCGGCCTGCTTGAGGTCATAGGGTTTTATGATAAACTGATATTATTGTTAATCGCAGGTTGTCTCGATTGGCACTCAGTTTGCTAACAATATTCAGGACGATTTTTAGCTACCGACGGGAACACCCATCAATAAGAGGACGTCTGGGTATGAAAAACAAGGTCATGGCTTCCAAACCGGCATTTTTTGTTTTCCTGACCGTGCTCATCAGCGCACTGGCGGCCGCGCCCTGCGTCTCCCAGGCCGAGATGCTGCAGGGCATCACGGCGCCCAATGCCGATATCACACTGTCTTTCGTGGTGCCGGGAAGGGTCAGCGCGGTCTTGGTCAAAGAAGGCACCGCTGTTCAGAAGGATCAGCTGCTCGTGCGCCTGTTCGATGAACCGGAACGGATTCAATGCGAACAGCTCAAGATGCTTTCCGAGGACCGTACCAAGATATTGGCGGCCCAGGCCGAGCTGGCGCAGAAGCGCGTGGATTTGAAAAAAGTTGAAATGGCCAGGGCCAAGGGTGCCGCCAGCGACTGGGAGGTCGAACATTTGAAATTAAACGTCCGCATTGCCTCCCTGGCCCTGAAATCGAGCCAGATCGAGCGGACGCAATATCAGCGGCGCTACGAGCATGCCCTGAGCCAGTTGGAAAGGATGCGACTGGTCACACCCATCGAGGGGCTTGTCGAAGATGTTAGCGTTGAAGTGGGCGAATCGATCGGGACACTGGGCCCCGTTCTGCGCGTGGTTCAAAACGATCCCCTCTGGATCGATGTGCCCGTCCCCATGGTCCAGGCCGCACAATTGGCCGTGGGACAAGATGCCTGGATTAACTTTCCCGATACACCTTCCCCCGATGCACCCAATGGTCGCATCATCAATATCGCGACCGTGGCGGATGCGGCCAGCGATACGTTGCGGGTACGGATCGAAGCGCCCAACCCCATGAAACGCCCGGCCGGTGAACGCGTTGCGGTAACCTTCAGCGCCGGCAATGAAGAAGCGGATTTGGCGCAGCTAAATCAGACCGAATAACGGAACGGTTCCTCCCTGCCGCCGACACGAGGAAACTTTGTGAAATATGGCGCAATCTCATTCCGATATATCGGCGGCCGACCAAGGCAACGAAACCCTTGGCCGGGCGAAGACCATGGCCGATCAGCTGGCGCGCGATGAACCGTCGGACCGATTTCTGGACGAACTGCTCGCCACCCAGTGCCGCATGGCCAAGGCGGTCGCCGGAGCCATTCTGCGCCTCGCGGAAGCGGATAAAATTGATATCCTGGCGGCATTTCCGCAGCCTACGGGCAACAGCGATCTGGCTTGGACCCACAAGGCCGGAAAGTCGCTCCCCAAAGCCCTGCAGGAAAGCAAATCCGACATCGTTCAGGAACCTGCGATATCGCAGAAGGAAGACACCCCTCGGCTTTATCAAATTCTGATCCCCCTTCAGAATCAAAGCGCCGTCCGCGCCGCAGCTTTATATCGCGTCAAGGCGCGAACACCCCAGAGGCTCCTGTTGAGTCAGGCTCGTCTGGAATCGACATCGCTGCTGCTGAACCACCACGAGCTTCGAATGTCGATGCAATTGCAGCATGAGACACTGGATCGGCTGCGTGGCGTGCTCGAAGTACTGGACGTGGTCAACCAGCCGAAGCGTTTCCTTGGCGCCGCAATGGCCTTGTGCAACGAAATGGCCGCCCGGCTGGCGTGCCACCGGGTGAGCCTCGGATTTCTCAAAGGACGCAGTGTCCAGGTCCGGGCCATGAGTCATGCCGACGCCTTCACCCGCGAAATGCAGGTGGTTCAGGCCATCGAGGCAGCCATGGAGGAATGCCTCGATCAGGATCTGGAGATCATTTACCCGGCCAGTGAAGCAGCCGTGTACGCCAGTCGTGCCGCTGCACGACTGGCCGGACAGGATGGGCCGGCCAGCATCGTGAGTCTCCCGCTGCGTGAAGACGGTGAAGTCAAGGGCGTGATCACCCTGGAGCGCTCCTCCGAGCGCCCCTTTGACCGTCTGGCGGAGATCGAGATTGCGCGATTGATATGCGACCTGTGCGCCCCGCGACTTCTGGATCTCCATCACAGCGACCGATGGCTCGGCGCCAAAGTGGCATCGGATATGCGGAAGTATTGTGGCATCCTACTGGGATCCGATCACACCTGGATCAAACTTGCGGCCGGCAGCATTTTTGTCGCCGTGTTGCTTCTCGCCACATTAAAAGGGGACTACCGCATCAAGGCGCCCTTTACGTTCGAAGCCCGGCATCAACTGGCTGTTGTGGCCCCCTTCGATACATTTGCCAATGAGATTTTGGTCGAACCCGGAGACCGGGTCGACGGCGGACAAACGTTGTTGGGAACCCTGGAGACATCTGAGCTGCGTCTACAGCTGGCGGCCCTCAAGGCCGAACAGCTGGGATACCGGAAAAAGATGGCAGCCGCAATGCGCGACCGCAATACAGCCGAATCCCAGATTGCACGGGCCCAGAGCGACAAAGCGGACGCCGAGATAAGCCTGATTGAGAAGAAAATCGCGCAGGCCACCCTCGTGGCGCCGATCACGGGCTGGGTGGTTTCGGAAGACCTGAAACAGCGGACCGGGGCACCGGTCGAGACCGGAGACATCCTCTTCGAAATCGCCAGTATCGATGCCTTGCGGGCCGAACTGTATGTCCCGGAAACCTCGATTGCGAGTGTGATGCCCGCGCAGACCGGAGAACTGGCTTCGGTGGGCCACCCCGACCAGAAGGTTGGCTTTGTGGTCGAGCGGATCAATCCGATTGCGGAGGTGATCGGCCACCAGAATGTTTTCCGGGTGCGGGCCCGCCTTATCGAGCACCGTGATTGGATGCGGCCCGGTATGCAAGGCGAAGGCAGGATTTCCGCCGGGGAAAAATCCTACCTCTGGATCGTTTCCCACCGTTTGGTCAATTGGCTGCGGATGAAACTGTGGGTTTGAGCGAGATACGGCAATGAGCGCAGACCGTTCCACATTCAGTGAATCCTGGTACCGGGTATCCGAACTGGCACCCAGCCTGCTTCCCGCGGTCAAGGTCCACCGGCAGCACTACCGCGGGGTCAGGTGGTATGTTCTGCAGGCCCCGTCCGACAACCGCTATTTTCGGTTAAGCGACGCCGCCTACCATTTTATGGCCCTGCTGGATGGGCGGCGGACCATCAGCACCGTTTGGCAAATCTGCATGGATCGATTCGGCGACGCCGCGCCGACCCAGAATGAAGTGATTCAACTCCTCGTCCAACTGCACGCTTCGAACCTCCTGCAAGGCAACCTGGCCCCCGATGCCGAAATGCTTTTCAAACGCCACCAGGACCGGGCTTGGCGTGAGGCGCGCAGCGCATGGGGCAATCTTTTTTTCGTCCGCATCCCTTTGTGGGATCCGGATTGTTTTCTTGACCGCTGGTCTCCTCTGATCGGAAAACTCTTCTCCGTTCAAGGCCTGGTCGTGTGGGTCGCTATCCTGATCGCCGGTTTCTGGAGCCTCGCGGGCCATGCCGAAGCACTGACCTCCAAGGCGGCAGGTGTATTGGATCCCGGAAACCTTCCGCTTCTGTACGCGGCCATCGTGATCGTGAAACTCTTCCACGAGATGGGCCACGGTTTGGCCTGCAAGCATTTCGGCCGGCAAGCCGGCAGTGGCGGCGAAGTTCACCAGATGGGGGTTTCTTTTCTCTTCTTCACGCCGCTGCCCTATGTGGATGCTTCCAGTGCCTGGTCATTGCGGGACAAGTGGCACCGCATCGTTATCAGCGCCAGCGGCATGCTGGTCGAGTTGGCTGTGGCCGCCCTGGCCGCCGTGCTTTGGGTTCGCACCGCCGACGGCAGCACGGTTAACGCCATTGCCTACAATATCATGCTGATTGCCAGCGTTTCTTCTCTGGCTTTCAACGGGAATCCCTTCCTGCGTTATGACGCCTATTACATCCTCCTGGACCTGCTGGAGATCCCCAATCTCGAGTCCCGTTCGAAAATGTACGTCGGCTATCTGGTCAAACGCTATCTGTGGGGGATGAAGAAGGTCCTGAACCCCAGTCACGGCGAAAGTGAAAAAGGGTGGCTGGTGTTCTATGCCATCGCCTCAACGGTATGCCGGGTGATCATCCTGTTTGCCATCGCCCTGGTGCTGATGGACATGTTTTTTTCGATCGGTACGCTGCTGGTAGGCATTCTGAGCATCCGCTGGGTGGTTTTACCCCTGGGCCGCTTAATCCGCTATCTGGCGACGGATCGCGAGCTCGGCCGCCATCGAAACCGGGCGATCGGCACCTCGGCCCTGGTTTTTTTAATGGCGTTTTTCGCTGTGGGGCTTGTCCGGATGCCCGACCGCTGCCGGGCGGAGGGTGTGGTCGAACCATGTCAGTATGCGGTGGTTCACATGCCAACCGCCGGTTTTGTCGAGGACGTTCTATCCTCCGGCACCCGGACCGGGCCTCATGGGCCCGCACTGATCACCGCGTCCAGCCCTGAATTGGAAACCAAGGCGAAGCGTTTGCAAGCGGAATATCGCCGGCTGCGGATCAATCGCCAGGCGGCCCAGACACAGGAGGCCGCGGCAGCCCAGATCATGGATGAAAAAATTGCCGCCCTGGATGAACAGATCCAGCGGGTGCAGAAGGAGTTGGCATCCCTGGCGTTGCGATCACCCATCGAGGGCACATGGGTGGCCCCTGATGCCGATCGCCTAAAGGCCTTGCATCTCGATCAGGGTGAGAAAATCGGGGTGGTGGCCGATCTCGACAACCTGCGCATCCGTGCCGTGGCCAGCCAGAGAGTGGTCGCACGACTGATTGAGGATGACCAGGTCCGGGTGGAGGTCAAAATTCCCGGTCGCCCGGACATCGAATTTTCGGGACGCATCGATCGCATCATACCGGCTGGTCAGGAGCGGCTACCTTCGGCCGCGCTGGGTTATTCCGCCGGAGGCTCGACCCGTATCGACCTCGATGATCCCAGCGGCCTGAGGGCGGCGGAACCTTTTTTTGAAATCCTGGTTGTTCCGTCGCTGGGCGATACGTTGACGCTGCGACCCGGCCAGACCACGGTCCTGCGTTTCGAAACGTCCCACCGGACACTGCTCGCCCAGGGTTGGCGAGGCCTGCTGCAACTTTTTCAGGGGAGGTTCCAGGGCTAGCATGGAAAGCGTCATCAGCACGACATGGCGCATGCTGGCGCAGCGCCCGCAATGCGACCCACCGCCTCAGGGC
>JAAUXT010062612.1_pt1 | contig 11920 bp, 8 predicted proteins | sample 7278171 | NCBI WGS metagenome assembly JAAUXT01 (sample SAMN14350112, study PRJNA611818) | marine sediment metagenome | isolation source: surface marine sediment (1.8m) | place: French Polynesia: Moorea | collected 2018-08
CCCCAGGACCCTGCCCCCTGGACCCTCCCCCTGAAACTGCCCCCTGGACCTGCCCCTGGACCCGCCCCCTGGACCCACCCCCTGGACCCGCCCCTGCACCAACTCTGTGAATCCGCCTCACGGGGGCGTTGCGATCAGTGCGCGTCCTTCTACATTGATCCAGCGCGCATGCGCAGCGACATTCAGGTCAAGGTCACTCTGGATGCGTCAAGCGTTGCGTTCGTGCCCTTGTTTGGGTTGGTCGATGGCTGCTCAGCTGACAAAGCACATTTTTGACGCAAATGACGCAACGTGCGCGTGACGCATCCAGTGTGACGCACGTTTCGAACCGCTTCTCAAACTGCGTTTCTCGCAACGTGTGCATCTTGGGTTGTGGGTACTGAGTTCGGGTTCTCAGTGTGGGTACACACTGTGGGTACTGAACCCGCTACTCAGTCCACATACTCATTGTCGTACTCACTATTCAGTACCCACCGTGGTACTGAGGGTACACACTGTGAGTACGTGAGTACTTAGTCCGGGTACTCACTGTCGTTCTGTTTTCGTCCACCAGGTGGAGGCGAGGAAAAGGAGACTCAGAGCGGTGAGTACTCACTTCAACACACACGTCCACGTGCACGCACACACACGCACACACATTTCAGGAACAGTGATTTTCTCTCACCCACAGACAAATGCACACACACACACACACAAACACACAGTGACACAAGCCGGCTTATACCCACGTGCACGTACACATATCACACCACACACACACACTTTCCCCCACCCTGTGGTGGATCCAGCCTGCAGTGAAAACCCCACGGAGACAACGCCTGATCCACACCCTATGGTCAGTGTCCAAAGCTTCGTGTGGACACGGCTCATTGGGGCGCAAAGCAACTGGCAACACCAGGGACACAGACACAGACAAAGATGCGGTGGAGGCTAGGGTGGAGTCTCCACAGGGTGTTCACTGCAGACTGGATCAGTCAATTCCCGTCACTGGTTGAATGAATGAATGAATGAATGAATGAATGAAGGAAGGAATGAAGGAAGGAAGGAAGGAAGGAAGGAAGGAAGGAAGGAAGAGAACAGAAGAATGAACGAATGAATGAATGAATGAATGAATGAATGAATGAATGAATGAATGAATGAATGAACAGGTTGATGGTCAGACGAATGAATGAATGAATGAATGAACAGGTTGATGGTCAGACGAATGAATGAATGAATGAATGAATGAATGAATGAATGAATGAATGAATGACGGCAGCCAACAAAAGTAAAGGACGACAAAAGCACCACAGCGACGGAGGAATCAGAAAAGAGAGAAGAAAGAAGTGAAGAGAAGAGAAGACAACAGAGGGTAAGTACAACATCTGTTTCTGCGGACGTCAGGGATGGATCCAGGGTCGGACGTCCACTAAAATCAGGGGCCTGGTTCACACTGTGTGCGTCGCACATCAACGGACGCTGCGTCAATGTGGCGACGCAGCGTCCGTTGACATGGCAGACGCAGCGCGTGACGCAACCAGGAGGACACTCACTCGTTGTCCAGAATTTGAGGGCGCATGCTTGTCTTCCTGTGAACTGAAGAAAGGGGGGTTTTTCACACAGGCAGATTTTTTTACGCTGGCGTCACAAATTTTGTCGGGCAGGCGTCAAATTCAACATGGCGCCCAACATTTGGAGAGCATCAAGAAAACGGTCCCCATTTCTGACGTGGCGTCAAAATTTTGACGCCGCGTCGTCTGTGTGAAAACCCCTGGAAGGACCAATCCCTGGACGTTCGCAGCCTTGTAGATGTTTTGCATGCTTCGCTAGTCTTGGAACGCGTTACTATACTTCGCTGGTGCCGTATCTCATAGCTGCGTTCCAATGATGGATGGAAGACAGCAGCGAGTGGAGGGAGAACAGCACTACAAGACTCAGCTTTGTTTGTCAGGGCTCTGGCCAATCCAGGATCAGGATGAGGGCGATCTGGCCCTCTGTCGTTCTGGGTGTGAACCTCCGACTCGGGCGCTCATTTATTTTGGGGGGTGGAGGAGGAATATTTTGGGAGGGGACTTTCGGGCGTTCGCGGCTTCCTGCTTCTGGAGCCTGCCGTAGCCAGGAGACAGATTGTGTTTTAGCGGGACGTCAGAGCACCGGATGGATGAGCTAAAGCTTCCTATTGTCTCTGAATCCGGATGTTTATGCTGCGTCTGGATTTCCAGGGGTGGAGCCATGTTCTGACCAGGGTGCCTGGAACAGCTCCTGATCTCTGGGCAGTCTTGGACCAGAATCCATTAACGCGTCACTCGCCTATACTTGTGCGAGCCTGGGGCAGGTTGAAGCCTGTTTTGCACTGAATTTGCAGCGTCCGTGTGAAAGTCTAAGGCTGGAAGCACACTCCCAGCGACGCAGCAACCAGCCACGCGACCGTCGCGTCGCTGCATTGCGTCAGCATTTGCATCGCCCTACCGCTCCCAGAGTGGTCAGAAGAGGCACCAGCAGCCCCCATACAAACCCAACGGGGCGACGCAACAGCACGACGCAACAGTATGACGCGGACGCAACAGCACGACGCAACAGCTCGACGCAACAGCACGATGCGACAGCGCGTCGCTCTTCAGTGTATCTGCACCTCAACTGCATGAGAATGCATTTTGCAAAATGGACCGTGCATCCGCACCCATGGTGCAAGTCCACAACGTAGGGGAAACATTCAGCGTCCAACCAGCTATAGTTTTGTGTGGTTTGGACGCGAACAAAGACAGACATGTGACACGAGACATGTCCGCTGGTTGCGATGGTGACCTCCGAACTGGTTGTCATTGTGGTGCTGCAGAAAACAGACACACACGCACACACGCACACACACAGACACGTACACACACACCGGCGAAGGTCGGGTATGTGTGTGTGTGTGTGTGAGTGTGTGTGCGTGCGCGTGCGTGTTTGCGTCCTCTGTGTGCGTGCGCGTGCGTGCGTATGTGCGTGTGTGCGTGCGCGTGTGTGCGTGCTGTGTGTGCGTGTGCTTGCTGTGTGTGCGTGTGTGCAAGACGCCAGACTCGCTGTGGTGGTCTGAATCTGGGGTTGGATACCCTTGTTAGTTGGCTGGGCGGGGTCTGACTTTTCCTTTGAGAAAAAGTTAATGATTCAACGTGTGGAAAATTGTATCTGCAACGTGACATTATTGTTCAGGGGTCAGGAAGGAGGCCTGGCCCCTGCCGCCCGCCCCTGGATCTCCCATGGGTTGTTGTGTTGCTGCGTTCCAACCGCTTACGCGCGTTTTGGCGGCACATTTCGTTGTTCGAGATGCGTTCGAACCGCTTATCATGTGCCAACAAACACAATTGGATGGGTGCTCTACGTGTGTAGGAGGCAGAACCGTCACAAAATGCGCCTTTTGTTACCTACCATTGATCCGTGACGTTCTCCGCTGTGAGACAGACTTGTGTTGCTACAACAGAATCAGTGACAGTATGAGCCTGATCAGTCTCTTTGTGGCCACTGAGTTCCTATTCACACCGGGTGCGCCAGCGCGCATGCGCACCCAAAAGCCGTTTTCACATTGGTTTCTGTCGACGTCAAAGACAGCAGAATTTTGACGTCGCCCAATTGGTGGGCGTCAAAAAAATGGTCCATACCATTCTTTGATGCCGTCAAGAAAAGTTGCCGTCGACGTCAGAAAACGCTGACGTCATCAACGTGAAAACCCCTGAAGTCACAGTGCACCAAAATGGGTGTCGCACATACCAAGGGAAAGAAAGCCAATGGGGTGTGCACAGTTGTGTTCGCTGTGTGGTTGGTCCCCACCCCAACTATGCACCAGCACATTCGTGATGTCGTAAAAGTTGTGCATCGTGAACTGGGGCACGTCGTCAGTTTTGGCGGTCAAGGTTTTTCTCTGGCGCATCTGGAAAGGAGGTGAGAAGGACCGAACCTCGGGTGTGCCACACTCCAACATTACAATAGATCTCTTCATCACGCTCGTTCGTGTGAAATTTTGGATCTCTGCGCACGCGCACAGTTTGAGGGTGATTCTTGCGGCGAGCTTGAATGGAGATCTGAGGCTGGAACCCCATTGCAGGACCCCTCGTCTCTCTTTCGCACACACGCACACACACACGCACACAGTCTTCAGGAGCTGACCCTCCCGAACCAGATCCTGAATCTCTTCCATTGATAACTTCCAAGAGTACTGACCCCAGACAAAGGTGGGTCAAATCCAGGTTCTGTGTGATTGCCCCCTCCCCTCAACCCCCACCCCCCGCGCAAAAAAAAATTCAGCGCTACAAGTTGCGCCCCCTGGATCCGCTGGAGATCCTCCTGTGATTGAAAATAGCAACACGATCCGCCCCTGGGATACTACCCTAGCAACGCGTTGTTGCTATGGACAGACCGGAGGCCCTTCGTCCCCCACTCAAGCTCCTTTGGTGGTGCACTTGAGTTATGTTTGCAGTGCGCATGTACACACGAAACAAAACATATTGATCTTGAGCGGGTTACGCCTGTTTCACACTGGAACCGTCGTGCGTTGTGTCGGTGTGGCTGTAAATGGTGTGGTGCGTTGGGTGTGTGTGTGTGTGTGTGTTTGTGTGTGTTTGTGTCCACACATGCACACTTCACACACGCACACACACACTCGCACTGCACACAACCACACATCACACGCACGCACACACTCCACACAAGCACACATCACACACGCACACACGCACACATCACACGCACACACACTCCACACTTCACACGCACGCACCCACACATACTGCGCGCCATGTGACGTGTGTCCCAACTGTCACACTGGGTGCGTCACACACTGTGTCTCCAGCCATGACAATGGACGCTGCGTCCTCACGTTTTGCGTCAGCAGAACACCAACACCACCACACAGCGCTGTGACGCACCAAGTCAGAAAGAGTCCCGGGGTACGTGGGATACGTGAAACGCCACTGAGTCTGAGGTCAGGTTCACCCTGGCTGCGTCTTGGGCTGTGTCCATCACACCTCACAGGCAACTTCAGATGACGCAGGGCCCAAGGAAAACACGCAACGCACGACGCAACCGCTGTGAATCAGGCCTCACGACGCAACGCAGCGCACTTGACGCAACGCGTGACGCATCCAGTGTGAAACAAACCCAAAGCCTCACATGGACTTGCACCCACAGTGTCATCAACTCTCACGCTCGAAGGAAACGAACTTTTCACTGGATATTGTTACATGTCTCACGGCCTTGGTACTAGGTACACACACAGTGCAAGAAGACAATGCCTGAATAGACTTTGAAACACACAGGTTTTTAGAACTTTGCTGCAAGGCGCGTGACTGCCTTGAAATAGAAGATTTCGTGAGAAGATTTCGTGCGCAGGCATGCGTGTCTGAGTGAATGTAGTACCAGAGCACAACACTTGTCACTGGAATACAGAACAACAGAGGAAGGACACTCAATAATTGTAAGAACGCGTGTACGAGTTCGCGCGTTACAAGACGGATTCACAACGCATGCGCCAAGCGTTGCGTCCTTGTCTTTACACGCTGTTTCCTTGTGGATTATACAGTGTACATTGAGGCATTTTTCACACTGGATGCGTCACGCATTGCGTCACGTCTCTGGACGCTGCGTCACCAACTACGTGGGCGTTACGCACCTGCCAAAGGTAACGACAGAACACAGCGCCCTTAGATTTGTGCAAGGACGCACACAAGTACAGGACGCCTCCGGTGTGTGCATGCAATGGCGTGACGCGGTTTTCACATTGGTGACGCGCGGTCGTTTTCTTGACGTCGGCGTCAAAATTTAACATTGAACCCAATGGTGAAATTTTTGACGTCAGCGTAAAAAACGACCGCGCGTCACCCAATGTGAAAACTGCTTTTCACCTGTTGATGTGCATAGGGAGACGCAACGCAGACGCACACGGTGTGAATAGTGCCTGACACGCAGACGTCACTCACGACGCATCCAATGTTCGTGAGTGCTCAACGCAGATTGACGTACAACAAGCGACGCAACACGTGACGTGAATCCTGCGCATCACGTACAGTGACGGAACGCACGACGCGTCCAGACAGCGGGTGGCGTGACGTCTGTTGAAACGCACAACGTCGTGACGCATCCAGCGTGAACCAAGCCTCTCGCGCATGCGCAGGGACGCATCACGTGACGCGCCCAGCGTGAACACGTGCGCAGACTATCTGCAGTGATCTATCCATGGAACGTGTGAACCCGGTGAGCATGCGCAAAGATCAATCTACGATGTCATCAGTAGCGTAGCATGCAACGTGCTTTATCTCCACCTACGCCACCTGAATCGGGCCACGATCAACAACGAGTGTTTTTGTCACAGCTCTTCGGGACCAGAGGATTTCATGTTGTAGGAATGGATACGTACGTAGAGGATCTGTGATGAACGCAGCGTGAGCATGGGACTGGATATCCAGTGAGCCGTCGTGGAGCCTGAGGTGAAATAGGGAGTTTTGGCTGTGGTGAGTTTTGCTGCGTGGTACGTGTCCCGGGTGAAGGGGGGACAGCGGGAAGTTGGAACAAAGGGGACGAAAGTGAAGCCATGCAATTGGGGCAAAGGTTCCACGCACGCACACACACGCACACACCAGCACACACACCACCTAAATTCAGGAAATATCACGGATCAAGCGGTTTCACATTGGGTGACGCGCGGTCATTGTTTTGACGTCGGCGTCAAAATTTAACATTGAACCCAATGGTGGAATTTTTGACGTCGGCCCAGAAAACGACCGCGCATCACCCAATATGGAAACCCACTCAGTCGAACGTTTTAGACGCGGTTTGACCCTAAGACCAGCTGGACGGCGCTGGTTCACACTTTGTGGCACGTTCCACAGAGCAAACGTCATCATAGCCGAAACTGCCTGTTGCAACACGGGACAGAATTCACCACGGCTAAAACTCCCTATTACTGAGAAAATCGAGCTTCTCTTGTTTCCTTCCTTTCGTGGACGAACTTCATTGGACAGAACCCCACGCAGAATGAAAAAGTTGCTGCAAGCGTGTAGGGAGTGTGGTTGATATTGGTTTCTCTGTCAGGTAAACCACGTACAAGTAAGCATCTCAAACTGGAACTGGTGGCTCTGGTGGATCCAGGGGGCGATCTGGTGGTGCCTGGGGGCAGATTCTTACAGGGGGGGCACGCAACAGCCCAAAAGGTTCGGAAGGTGAATTGTGCCAACCAGTGCAAAATTCAATTTTTGGGGGGTTGGGCAGACGCCTGTACCCTCCTGGATCTGCCGAGAAACTCTTCTTGCGGATCCGGATTGAGGTCAGTGGGGTGACACAAGTCTTGGCGGGAGAGTCCAAATACACTGAACATTTCATATAAAAATGCGTGGGGGGGGCAGTTCACATAGAGTGGCGTGCGGTCGCTTTCTGGGCTGACGTCAAAACTTTCATCATTGGGTTCAATGTTAAATTTTGACGCCGACGTCAAAAAGACGACCGCGGGTCACCAATGTGAAAACTGCTTGACTCACATCGGGTGACACGTGGTCGTTCTTTGAGCTGACGTCAAATTTCCACTGTTGGATGCAATGTTAAATTTTGACGCCGACGTCAAAAGACGACCGTGCGTCACCAACGTGGAAACCCCTGGAGGCTACACCGCCTCCGTGAGCCCCTGGATCCGCAGGTTGTCATAACACTTCGTCTCCAATTTGTATCTTCAGTGATGCAGCGCTTAAATAATTGATATGTTTCCCCCGTGTACTGGATGAACAGACGAGGGCAAACACGGTCAGATCAATGTAACCATGGCGATGACCTGGGCCCCTTGTGGCAGTGACTGATACATTGATTCAAAAACACTGGAGCTGTTTGGAAAAGGGAATTTTTGAAGGATAGAAGAGGCGTGCGCAGTGGGGAATGAACTTTGCTGCGCGCGCATGACGTCACCATGACGTCATCAACGAACGCGGCGTCGCTGCGCGACGCGCATGCGCGTGAGAAGGGGGTCACGTGGAGACGCTGGAAACTACTCCTGTGCGCATGCGTGGTCGTGTGTGGGACGCTGGTAGCTGTTCACACGCAGGTGAGAAAGGAGCAGACAGCACTGGAAAACAAAGACAATAGGGGTTTTCACATCATTTCATTTGAGAGTGCATCCACATTGCAGGAGGGTGCGTCACTCGTGACAAGACCGACCCCGCTGCCGATTCCCCAGCTACGCGGGTCCAGGACACGCTGGATCGTGGTTCTCTCCGGCGCGAGGGACCTGGGTCCAGGAACTTCCGGTCCAGGGGCCTCAGGTCCAGGGGCCTCCGGCGCAGGAGCCCCCGGGGCAGGGGCCTCGGATCCAGGGACTTCCGGTTCAGGGGTCTCCGGTCCAGGGACTTCCGGTCCAGGGGCCTCAGGTCCAGGGGCCTCGGGTCCAGGGGCGTCCGGCGCAGCGGCCCCCGGGGCAGGGCCCTCGGGCGCCCGGGACTACTGCCGGGACGTGGCCCCGAACTGCGGGGGCTGGACGGTGCTCGTGGTCCGGCCTCGTCACGCCAACACGTCCAGGTGATAATTCATTGCAGGTCTTGTGCATTTTTGACCCTGAGCGCCTTTTCGCACTCTGCGTGGGCGCCGTTCGTTTTTGCGCTACGAGCGACAAGCAGTACTCCCAATTTTATGGAACACAACTGAAAACGGGAGTCACGATAACGAACGGCACAGGGCTTTCTGTACCACCCCCCCCTAGCGGAAGAAAATTTGGACCTGCTGCTGAAAGCAGAGGGGAAAATGTTTTTTGTCGGGGGCAAGAGGCAGGTGCCCCCCTGGCCCCGCCCTGGAATCCACCACGGGGGGGGGGGTGGCACCGTCCTCGCAGAATCTACCGGGGAGGGGTGGATCGCTTTGGAAACAGTTGTTCACACACAGCTCTTCAGTTCACAACGCAGAAACGACTGCTGCACGTACAAAAGCGAGGAAGACCTGGTACTGTGGTGGAAGCAGCAGTTTCCCAACGCAGAGGGCGTCCTGCACACTAGGGCGCTGTCCTATCTGTACGCCATCCAGGTACGCGTCCAGGCGCCGTGTTCACTTTTCACAGGGGAGAGGCTGGGATCTTATGAGTGCCGGTGGTATGGGTGACGAGACGTGGGTTGTTCACATTTCCACAGGGGAGAGGCTGTAGCAACAAGGCCCTGCAGGAACAGTGTGTTCAGTAGGGGGGGGGTCTCTGGACATTTGAGAACCTGAAATGACGTGACGTCCCGTGTGTCCTGATTAACCGTTTCATGGCAACGCGAGTGAGACAGCGCTGCGACGTACGCCCTCCGTCCGTTATCCGTCGCAGGGTTTAACAAGTCAAGTTCCCAAAAACATCACTCGTGCATTTGATTTGCAGAATGAGGCAGAGTATATTTACATACTTGACAACAGCAGCAGCAACAGCAGCAGCAACAACAACAGTGCAGCAGCAGCGGATCTGAAGCAACCCCCTCTGTTGTTTGGTGACAACAACACCAGCCTGCTTCTTCCCCCAGAGCACCATTTTGACCCAGGTCAGCACTTTGGCTGCAGAGGCTCAAAACTCCAGGACACAGACCAACCCAAGTACAACCTGTGTTTCCTGGCAACCCCAGCAATCCAGGGTCAGGGTCATGTGACATCACAGGTCTCCATGGAAACTGATGCTTCTGCAGACTGTGACCCCTTTGCACCCCCTGTCACCCTCCCCCTGGGGACATTCGTGATTTTTTCCCATCACAAATCACTCCACACAAAAGAAGCCTTCTGGGCCTTACCATTTCACTCACATGGTGCTATTGGTGCTTTTGACCTGCATTGGAAACTTATTGTGCAAAGGGTGCTGTGGCTCACAGGACACAAACTGATGGTGCATTCTGCAAATATGAATGTGATACAGGAAACACAGTCTGCAGAGATGTTTGCTCTGAAGTACATACTCATGGACTGGACCTGTAAGAGCAAGTTTGTGAGGTGCCTCATGGACCTGACTGACATACTAGTGCAGAAGAAGTTTTTGGATAAGGCATTCAGAGATGTCCTGGATGTGTGGATCTCTACACTGAAGACCATTGGATACAGGTTCCCAGTGACGGTTTCCAACGCAACGGTCACGTGCCCCACCCGGGGTGTCGCGTTCGAGCCTGTCCGTTTCCCGCACCCTGCAGATAGATCGGAAACCGCGGGAAACCCCAGACTTCCGGTGGACCATTTCGCAGACCTCCACGTGACCTACAGGAACACGTGTATGCACGTGAGACCCAGACCTGATGCCACCATCCACTTCATGCAGCCCTGGACCCAGTTCAAGAATGTGTTGCTCCTTGTAGTTTACAACAATGCTTTCTATCTCAACATCCCTTATGTGGAGGCACTGTACAGACCATTTTTTCCTCACATGGTACACTGTGGACCTGGTGTAGGCAAAATAAGGGTCCCATATTTCAGGCAGAATCATTTTTCATTTATCCCTTACAAAAGAACCAAAGTTGGTCATGTCCAAGGAGCTCACAACTATGAGTGCATCACCAATGCTGTCAGGATGCATTTTCCTGTTGAAGGATACTTGGTTATGTCAGATGACCTCCTCTTCTCTGTCAGCAAGATTGCCCACAATGATCTGAACAAGGTTTGGTACATGCCAAAAAACAAAATGCACCTGGCAGATGTCACCACTATGAAGGAATGTCACCAGCACCAGGGAAAATGTGACTCTGACCCCAGCTGGATGTGGTGGAAGATCTACAAAAACCAAACCTTAAATCTTTTGAAAAGAATGGAAAATGCACCAAAGGATTCTGTGCTTGGACAATGCTTCAGGACTTTGGTCACAAGAAATGGAGGGGACCACAGACTGAATGGCCTGGTGTCAGACATGTTCTACATACCCAAGAGAATTGCTCCACAGTTTGCCACACTTGCATCAGAGTTTCTCCAAGAGGACATCTTCCTGGAAATTGCTGTACCAACCATCTTGCAGTGTATTGAGGGCCTGAATAAGGTGACGTCATTGCTGGGAATGTACGTATGGGGGAATGACAGGAACTCCCCCTGGTTGAGTCTGACTAAACAGCACTTCGACGGATACTCGGGACAATTTGTGTACCTACACCCCACGAAATGGAGCTCTCTTATAACAAACAAGAATAAGGAGCTGAGGAAGTTCTTCTGCAGAACGGCTCTGCCCTGGCTGCATAACCCCCAGGGAACTCTGCCTGGATAAGACCCTGGGTAAGGCCCTGGACAAGGCTCTGCATACACAGCGACCTCAACGACCCGAGACCAACTGGGACATCAAGCGCTCTGGACATTCAACGCGCGGGACCTGAACGTCTGATGGTGGCTCATCTCAATCATCGGCACCATTCGTGTTGTCATCACACATCAAGCAGAAAATCTTTCGCACATTCAGAATCTTTGATTTCACACAGCTGCCTGTCATTCTTGTGTGCCGACGAGTTTTCAAGAACGCGTTGGACCCCCACCCCCCCGCCACCCCCGGCCTTTCTGCTGCATGACACCCCTGGCACCGGGTTGGCTCTGACTCCAATTCGGCACAACAGCATCGCGCCGTTCATCAAATAAAACACAGCAGTTTATCAACAAAAGAACATGTGTCATGCATACGCTTTTGATGCGCATCGATGTGCGTTTCCTGCGGTTGCCAGGCAACCCGTGATCCAGGAGACGCCGCTTCGTCGTCTTCCGGAACTGGATGCGCTCCCTCACGTGAAGAAAAGATTTGCCCTGGGTGCAGGTCAGGGGCTCCAGGGTGGGGGTCAGGGGGCCCAGGGTGGAGGTGAGGGGGCCCAGGGTGGGGGTGAGGGGGCCCAGGGTGGAGGGCCCAGGGTTGGGGTCAGGGGGACCAGGGGGGCGGTGAGGGGGCCCAGGGAGGAGGAGACGGGGACCAGGGTGGGGGTGAGGGGGCCCAGGGTGGAGGGCCCAGGGTTGGGGTCCGGGG
>JAAUXT010094117.1_pt1 | contig 11920 bp, 9 predicted proteins | sample 7278171 | NCBI WGS metagenome assembly JAAUXT01 (sample SAMN14350112, study PRJNA611818) | marine sediment metagenome | isolation source: surface marine sediment (1.8m) | place: French Polynesia: Moorea | collected 2018-08
TGAAAATGTCGGCATGTGCAATGTTGTCAAAAAATGTGAAATGTGTGCAAAAATTGAAAATGTCCAAATATTGACTGGAACATGTTTTATGGGTTGGAGATTAATTTTTTGACATTTCAAAAAATTTTGAATTTTTCAAAAAAATTTTCAACATTGCATGTGTTGACATTTTTACGACGGGTCTCTGACAATGTCAAATGGCCAAGTGACAATATTTTTTAGAGTAGATGAAATTTTGAAAAATATGTCATAAAAAAATTTTCAAAAAATTTTTTTTTTTACAGATTATCTAGCCATCAAATTCAGTTCTACTTTTGCACAGATGTACCTTCAGGTGTGGAGAGCTTGTGTTGAAAATACCAAGAAAATTGACTGTCGAATATTTGTTCAAATCACCATGAGCTCCATGGAGCTATTTTTCCCTTTCAAAATGGATTCTGTTGAGATTGAAGCATGGAGTTTTATCAAGCAGCAAATCATCAGGAGATTGCATTTTGAAGCTCATTGGCTGGGTCAACAGCCTTTGTCACATGGGATCATTGACCTTGCTGTCCAGTATTACTCTGTTGGAGCTCCCACATGGAACTATAACATCAGGACATCAGTCATCAGGCTCGTGTTCTCCATCCATCTTGCACAGTTCTAGGTAAGTCTGATGGTTCTCAGTTCATGTCACTCCACACATTTGATCAGATCCATCCCAAAGTTGATTCAACAAATTTTATGTGAATGATACAGCACTGAACAATGATAATGAACAGAAAGTCTTTGAAGTTTTGGGTCCTTTATTTTCATGGAAAGCACAAAATGTGTGGACAGACTACACAGCTAGTGCTTGAAAATTCAGGACCCAAACTTCAAAGACTTTCTGTTCACCATCATAGTCAGAGCTGTATGTGGCATAAAGAACTTGACCCAATGCTTCCTTGAACAAAAAAGAAAGCATTGGGTCTCGTTCTTTATCCCTGACGTAAGGTGCACCACATGGCACACTTCACTTCGCACGAACTTGATAAATTTGCAACCCTGTGTGTCCGAGAGATTGATGTCCACGAGTGTTGTGCAGTCAGAGCTAGGTCACAGAAAGAATCTCAGATTTGCCCACATCGTTCCAGCACAACAGAAAGGAAGGGTTGAACTGTGTGGATTTACGACAAAAAGAAATGTGATCCGGAGTGGGGACACAATCAACCTGCAGACGAGCAGATAGCCTGCTGTGCAAGTGCAGTGTGGGGCAGGAGTTGCCAGCTCGAGGTGAGGACATTTGACGATCGCCAGTGCACCTCGTTCCACCAAAATTGCAAAGAAACCATATTATCGCTCAGATGAAAGTCAACTATCATGACGTCTGTAAGTTCACATCACCTACGGTTACTAACCTGCTTTTAAAGTTCTATAGACAGACACAACATAACAGGTCATCAGAATGGCCTTACCCTTGAAAATGTTCACAAATTTATAAAAGCATGCTTGTATTTCTTCGTCTGCACCAACACTGGGGCTGCACTAACTGGCGCTTCATATGCAATATGGCGGCGGAGAACGGTGTGCTGCCAAACAAGAGACAGAAACAGACGATGTCGAACACAGTAACCGTGGTACTCGGCAGTCAATGGGGAGATGAAGGCAAAGGAAAGATTGTCGACCTCCTCGCCACAGAAGCGGACGTCGTTTGCCGCTGTCAGGTTTGCCTTCCAAAATTTTTCGTCCTCTAAAATTAGGAACGTTGGCAAAAGGTCAAGTCATTACTGAAAAACAAGCTCTGACGCTGAGCAACTGAATACCAATGCGAAGACATAATCAGTTCTGTCAAGCAGACTTTAGAGTCTTACACTGTCAGAAAATTGCGCTCCGCGAAATCATGATCATGGCAAGAAAACTAGCATGTTCTTGTGGCCGTTGTGTTGGCCGAGTGTTTGGACAGTTGGAGGACATAAATTCACTGGAATGCAGCGCAGCCATGCATTCAGTTGAAACTGGCAAGCTTGTCAGAACGTTGCGCTCCACGAACTCATGATCATGGCAAGAAAATTGGCATGTTCTTGTGGCCGTTGTGTTGGCCGAGTGTTTGGACAGTTGGAGGACATAAATTCACTGGGATGCAGCGCAGTCATGCATTCAGTCTGAAACTGGCAAACTTGACTGGAACTGGTTTTGTGACGCCTGGCGATGCGGGTGGTGTTAGTCTCGGGGGCAAAAATCTTTGAAGCACACTGAGACTCCTCAAGATTTGCGGTCAAAGTTTCAAAAACAACAAGTTTGCTGTTTCACCAACTTACTCTTCACCCAAAATCCGTTGTACTGTCGTCTGTTGACACAGCTTGACATGCAACACATTTGGACACTCAACTTGACAAGCCAAACATAAAACAACGTGTTTTCACTTTACGAGGATGTATTTCAAAGTTCATAGCGTTTGCAAGGACAATGGTCCTAATCAGGTCAACCTTTCTGCCAGGAATGGAAGTCATGGATTGACTATTTGATCGGAATTCCACGATCATGACAACGCTACGAACTTTGAAATACATCCTCGTACCGTGCTGCAGAGCCAATATATTACGAGGCTCAGTCATTAAATACGTCGAATTATCATGTGCAATTTTCTGTAGTCAGTGTCGATCACAAACAGCAATTGAGAGTCGATCGCAGTGAGCGTTGCACATGATAATTCCACGTATTTAATGACTGAGCCTCGCAATTCGTGACAGCTGGTCACGAAGAAACTTCATGGAGCAGTGTGAAAGAAAACAACTGAATTTACGAGGCTTTTGCCGGTGAAAACAAAAATTGTTGTACTATTTCAGCGGCGCATTTTTGGTGTTTCAGGGAGGCAACAATGCAGGACACACAGTTGTGGCGAACAATCAGCATTACGACTTTCATCTCTTGCCAAGCGGAATTATCAACGAGAACTGCATTTCCGTCCTTGGTGAGCTCCTGAAAGTTCTAATCAGTGATTACGAGCCGCGAGGCTTGTATTGTTTCTACCGTGAATGAATGAATGTCTGACTGCGTGTCATGACTGAGGCGATGGTTCCAGGGAAATTTCTCTCTAACCCTTGTCAGGAAATTTCCTTGCCCCCCCCCCTATGAAAATTTCAGTCGGGTTGGGTTGGGTCAGGAGAGGTTGGTCAGGTCTTAGTACTTGAGTACTATAGTACTTGGTGCAGGGAAATTCCCTTGAGTGTGGTCACCTTGACAGTGATGACAGTGGCACGCGACTCGTTTTCTACTTGAAAGTCGAGAAAAATTTTGACAGTTGAGTGTTGCTAATATATGAAACCCAGAGAGATGACGTCATATGTACATCTGCCCAGCAACCGCGTGCCTTGTCCGGTTTTTAGGTCCCAATCAAATGGGCCCTGGTGAGGACCGCAAATTTTCGGTTTTGTTTGGCTCACTTTGCACCAGAACGTGAATATCTTTGTATTTTTTCAAAGCCTGCGGTCGCCGCAGGCTGAAACCGCGGGCTTGGAGTAATCGGTCTCTGTATATCTATCTGTGCAAAATCTTGAATAGTTACTGAGGTGGGGGGGGGGGGGGCAACTCATCTAGCTGTTCCAGCATGTTTGGCTGACTCAGTTGAGCAAACTCAGCAGCCCAACTGAGTTATAGGGGAGGGGGGGGGTCACTCATCGGGTTCAGTCTTGCTAACTCACTTGAGCCAACTGAGTTACACCCCCCACCCCATCAGTAACTCAGTTGGGCCAATTCAGTAAGGCCAACTCATCTGAATGGGGCGTCGGGTCAAAGTTCGGAACCGCGGGCTTTCTAAGCGTGGCTTTCTTGTTTTCAAGGCAATGGAGTTGTCATTCACATGGAACAGTTGTTTGACGAGATCCATAAAAATGAGAAGAAGGGCTTGGAAGGCTGGAAAGATCGATTGAAGATTTCCGATCGGGCACATATCGGTAAGCCAGACTACATCAAGGGTCACGAGTGCGAATGATACTGTGAGTGCCGAACCGGATCGCGACGTCTACGTTTGTTATCAGGAAAACTGTTCTCCCTGCAAACCGTACTGGGCACACAGTGTCGCAAAACAAGGGAGAATGTGTTTCTTCCTTGTTCTGTTTTTTAAGCGCGGCTCGGTTGACCAGTCTTGTCAATAAAATTGCATTGACTGCGATGCCTCAGATACAGGTCCGTTTCGCTGGCAATTCCAATTGATTCAACCCCCCCCCCCCCACAAACACACACACACAAACAAGAACAAAAGTTGGAAAATGCGAAATTGGTGAATTGCCCAAGTCACACCGGATGAAGCAAATACAAACAGTGACCGAAGCGGACCAGCATGTGTAATTTGGGTACAATCCAAACGTAAGACGTTTCAAAATTTCAATTTCAATATCCAAAGTACAACACAGTGACCAGAATACACAGCAACCAGAACACATAGCGAGTGAAACACATGGCAACTGAGACACATAGTGACCGAAACACAAAGGGACCGGAAAGCACAGTGAGCGGAATGCACCTCAAATCACCGCCAGTTCCACGGAACTATTTTTTAGCACGGGCGATTTCTGTTGACGATTTCGTCACGTGTTCCTCCTTGTGCTTTTCAGTTTTCGATTTTCATCAAGAGGCAGATGGATTGCAAGAAGCAGGCAGAGGCAACAAGAGGTAACAGATTTTGGCGTGGATTCTCTTTGTCCTTGACACGGTGCATGCTGAGATTGTCAGTTACGTTTTGTTTTTCTTTCAGTATCGGCACAACGAAGAAAGGAATTGGCCCAACGTATGCTTCCAAGGTTGAAATCAATGCTGCGCTGAATTGTGTGATCTTGTGTGACCAAGCAAACAAAAACGACTCAAGCCAACTTTGTTTCAAAAACAAAAAATTCAACCCTTTTCCAGGCGACGAGAAACGGCGTACGGATTTGTGATTTGATCGAAGGTGATTTCAAGACATTTGAGGACAAGTAAGTCCCCCCTCCTTCCCTTTCCTTTTCACATCCCTCGCCCCCACTTCACATTGATGCGATTCGGGTTTCGCTTGCGGACAAATGAAAATGTGCAGTTCATTTCGGAGCTTAGATCTTTTGCCAAACTTAATTTCTAGGTACCGAAACTTGGCCGAGGACTTCAAGTCTCGACACCCGTCTTTGAACATCAATATAGAAGCGGAATTGGAAAAATTCAAGGTGAGAGATGTGATGAAGGTGGTCTCTGATATGCGGTAGAATGCAGCTTCTGTGTGAAGTCGATTCCACGCTGCCTGAACACAACGCCATCCTTTCCTCATTTCAGACATTGCGCAAAAAGATTCAGCCAATGGTGGTGGATACTGCCCATTTGTTAAATGAACAGTTGGCAGATCCATCGAAGAAAATCCTCGTGGAGGGGGCGAATGCCTTTCTCCTCGACATAGATTTTGGTGAGAGTTAAACCTGTCGTATCTGAGGTAGGAACTTGTGGCATCATGCTTCCAAGTCGTCTTTGTCTTTGTGAGTTGGATTGTCAGAAGCAGCGGTAGCTGGGCACACACTTTTTACGAGACGCATGCGTTGTCAATATTTTGTGATTGCTCATCAGAGCATAAAACCGAGAGCCGAAACAACAAATTTTCTCCGTGGAAAATAAACAGTGCGATGTCCATAAGAGGAAGCCTTTTTCAATGTCGCCGACAGGTACGTACCCGATGGTGACGTCATCAAGCTGCAGCGTCGGAGGCGTTTGTACGGGACTGGGCATCGCACCGCGCCACATCGGGCTTGTGTACGGCGTCGTAAAGGCGTACACCTCTCGAGTCGGCAAGGGGCCCTTCCCGACAGAACAAGACAATGTGAGCACCCCGAATTACTCTCTGTACATGTACTGCAGCTGTTGATATCTTCGAGAAAATAATCATTGTTTTTGTCAGGGAAACACTGAATGCAGTTTGCAATTGTGAAATATTTTGGTATTTTTAAATGACAGTGACATGCACAGAAAAATTCCAGGAGCTGGGCAAGAAAATGCAGGACCGGGGTCACGAGTACGGTGTGACGACGGGGCGGCTGCGCCGCTGCGGCTGGCTCGACGGGCCGATGCTTCGCTACTCCAATATGATCAACGGATACTCAGCGTGAGTTCGTCACTATCAATCTCACTGTCTTGTGCTCGGGCGTGTGTGTGCGTGCGTATATTTGCTGACAGGTGTATTCGGCTGGGAACAAGTTGGATTTCTGTTGATTATCAGGATTGCTGTGACGAAGTTGGACATCCTGGATGACTTTGAAGAATTGAAAATAGGCGTGGCGTACCAAAGGGAGGGAAAGAAACTCACCAAATTTCCTGGTAAGAATCGCCCCATGTTAGCATTTGTGAGTAGAAGCCACGTTGAACTGGACCCAGGGACAAAGGTTCATACGAGCAGCACAAAAAATACAATTTTGTTTTTTGTCCCTTCTAGCCAGCAACGAGGTGCTTGACAAGGTGGACGTGGAATATGCAACGCTGCCCGGGTGGCAGTGCGATACCACCTCCGTGAGGCGCTTTGAAGATCTGCCAACGAACGCCCAGCAATACATCAGGAAAATTGAAGAGGTAGTGGGAGTCCCAGGTGCGTTCCTGTTTGCGTCGCCGTTTGTGTTTCGTGTTTGACAAGCTGAAGATGAGTTTGGGCAACGAGGTGTGTTGACCAGGACCCGTCAAGATGTCCTTTCTTTTTTCGTATTTTCGAATGACCTTCCAACCTGCATTTTGGTGATGATTGATGTTTTGCAGTGAAGTGGGTCGGCGTTGGACAAGCTAGGGAGTCGATCATCGAGCTTTTCTAGTTGACAACTCTGGCTTCGCTTCTCACGGGTAGCTCAGCAGCAGCGGCAGCAGGCTGACACACAGCAAAGATGTAACGTTCGAAATGGAGTTGGGTACCGGTTTGTTCAGACCTTTGTCTGCCGTACTCGTTCGAGCCAATGAGTCTTCTGATTTTACAAGGAGCTGCTCATGGTAATACGGGTCAAATTTGTGGGAAGAACGATGTGATGGAGTTCTATGATTGAAAACGTTGCGTGCACTTTCAAATGATCTTGAGCTGTGGCTACATTCGTGATGCTGAAAACTGCTTGGTTTTCCTTGGTGTAAGGAAAATCACTTTTCAAAACTTGTCCATGACACGTGCCGGTACCTTCGGTCGAACGATACCCCCTCACAACTTTCTTCGGCTGAATACACCACTGTTCGCCAGGTTCCTTGAAATTTTGTTGTCAGTATCGAATTCATTGCAAATGCAGGGATGGAATGATAGGTAGATAGATACACATGTCACCAAGCATTCCACGTAGATCGTCATGTTTGCAAAAGACGGAAGTGTGGTCTTGGTGAACGGTGTTGGGCACTTGACGCAGGTAGTTTCTAACTCTGCACAGTACTTGTGCGCAGTAGGATATCAGGAATTGCAGAAGAAAGTCTGAATGCTGTTCGTTTTCTTGTTTGCTGTTCTGTTTGTTTGATGCAATTCAGATTTCAAAAATCGCTTGTTCCTTGTTGGCCCCGAAAGATTTCGTGTGGTACAGATGTACTTCACTGGTTCATTTTTCACGGCCGCAAAGTTGTTCGTTTCCAAAGCAGTTCACCTTCACTCGGAACACAGTGGATTCCTATGCTGATGAAAGAAAAAATACCAGGAATGAATAAATCCAGATGTTTATTTTGATTTTGGCACTTTCTTCTTGCCGTTGATGACAATCACGATGTGTTGGCAGCACCTTGGGAGAACGACACGCGAAAACATCTTTCGTTGTTGTGCACCATCCTGTTGTAGCACCAGAGATTGCCGTTTTGTTGTCGGTGGCAAACCTTGTCAGTCCGCAATCATTGCGACTGACAAGAGAACAGTTGGTTGAGAAGCGCACCCTGCAGTTCGCAGGTACTATAGTGTACATGTCCAGACGTGTATGATACAAGTGTGGATAACTGTATCGGCGTTCTTCTGCCCTGGACACACGCAGCTGTATTGCGTGAATCCATTCTGTTGACGTGCCTCCAGTTGACTTGACGTACCGCCCTGCACAGAGCAATCTGCCCCAGTTATCACCTGGAAAAAGACGATGCAGCATTGCAGACTATCTGGGTGTGAACGTGAGCATCACTGTTTTCGAAAATCACACTGTGTACGCACAGTCTGAGGGTCGTGGTTGGTTGGAAACCAAGACGTTCTGGTCTCACTCTGGGCGGCAGAAGTGTGTTGGCGCGGACTGAAATATCTGCAGTCAGACCCGGCTCCGGGCCGTGTCTCGTCTGCGACATTCGTCTTATTTGTGTTGCGCCTGAGATCCAGGAGAATGGCCGTGTGGTTGGCGAGCAAAGTATTCACGTCGTTTTGATGTTCAATGGTTTGATTCTTGAGAATGTCAATCTGAAATTATTTTTGTATCAAGCACAAAGTGGGTCACGCATACGAGCACAACAGAGCTGAGAGGTCATATTCGTGCAGGTGCAGAATTGTGGACTGATGGCAAGAAAGGCAATTTGGAGAAAAAACAAGACAATCAGCTGATCGCACACTTGCAGAACGAACCTGCCTCTGCAAACGTTGTATCTCGGAATCCAGATCGCTGGCCTTCGATATCACCTCCGCCGTTCGAACTTCAGCTGGAAAACAAATGCTTTGTATGTGCGCACAAGCACGAACATGGCAATCCAACGTGTTGAGCCGTCCCTGTACAGTGACGGTCAGTCTCACCTTGTTGTGAGTTTGGAGACTTGATGACGCCTGTGGAGAGGAGAATGACGAGCAGCGTGACGACTACGATGAGCAGTACGAGCACGAGGAAGGCGAGCACGCCGCGTGTGATGCGCTCCCGCGCCGGGCGCCGCTGCCGCCGCGCTTCCAGCTTCGAATCGGCGCCGCTGTAGCCCGGCGACTCCATCGCTAAACTGTAAGAACATACAGCGCGAACGAATTCAGAACGGTGACGGAGCAAATGTGTCTTTTGTAGAGATTGCAATTTTGCTGATGTATCAAAAAGTAATTTTCAGCTACCAAGGAATTCCCTGTTGGGAAGTGTGTTCAGCTCCGTTTCCTGTGCTGAAAAAGACCAAAATTCCAAAAATTCTGCAGCGCAAAAACGATTTTTCAAAACGGAATGGGCTTAAGTGGGACGTCGGAGACTAAACCAAATTACTGCTTTGTGCATGAAACATGTTTACCTCAGTTTATCGTAGATTGCCAAAGCCATTCCTTGTCAGAAAGAAAGCAGCCGGTTCCGCTTCAATGTTTACATTGTGTGTGCGCGCGTATCCTTTGACTTAATCATAATTTTCATTGATAAGCGATAAGACTGTGCGCTGTACAAGCTTTGTCCGTTCAATTGATCCAATCTGTTCCGAACTCGAAAGGGAAACCGTTGACTATTCCACACAAAATGTGTGCTTTGGTCATTCACTTCCCATGGAAAGCGACTTCATGCAATGGGACAAGCAGGAAGATAAAAAGATACTTTTGGCAATCATCTAACTTTTCGAACGTTGAGTGTGGGGTGTCAGTTTTTCGGCGAGTAGAACAATGAAAAAAAAAAAAGCTGTTCACCAAAAAATTTCTTCAACGCATGTTGATTTGTGTGTGACTTTTGCAATTTTTTCCAAAAGGTTCTGCAGAGGCACAGGCCCTCACAATGGTCACAAGCATGCAGATGAGACCCATCCTGCAGTTAAAAATGTTTTTTTTATCTCTTCACCAAACAAAAGTGCTCATGAAAATGTGAACTGCACACGGTGTCACAGGCACTGGCGAGCTGGAAACAGATTGTGTTGAACATTTTGAACGTGGCAAAATTTGCCCAGGCTGGAAAGTTGGAATTAGACTTTCCTCAGCCCAGGTGGTTGTTGTCTTTCCACCGGTGAACAATCTCTGTAATTTGCAATGATTTGCGACACTTGAACGAAACCAAATGACTGCAGGATGGGTCTCATCTGCATGCTTGCTTTTTTTTTGTGTGACTAAAGTTCTTCACAAGCATTTTTGGACAAAATAAGGGATTTCACGTTGGATCTAATTTTGATTGAAATCCGGGTTTCACACGATTTTTCTTTTTTTCCAAAAAATAGAATTGTTTCACAACACGATTTTCTCTATAAATTTTAAATGAAGTCTTATTCAGCTTTAAAAATTAGGGGTATCGGATTGTAACTTATTCTTCAAGGAGGATTTTAGTTATTTGTTTGAGACAAACTGCAACAATAGGAGTAAATCCTGTTTCCCACTCCGATCCCTGCCCTTGGATTGTTGTTTCCGTCAATCGTGGTGCCTTCCGCACTTCACAACACACCACAACACAAAAACTCTTGTTTTACAGGTACAAGTATTTCTAAGTTTTTGTTGTCAGTCAATAGTCTGGGTGCTTTACAAAGGGGGGTGCTCGTAATTCTCTGTACAATGTACCTGTTGTATCGCTGAATGATGGAGTGGCGCTTCTTCTCGTCTTTCGCCGTGATGGGGCTCTTGTTGAAGCAGCCTTCACACAGCTGGCCGACCTCGATGAGCAGACTCCGCGAGTTTCGTGAAGTTGTCGAGGAGCCGTTCTGTCGCGAGAACCAGGCGACGATCGGTTCCGGACAGGGAGAGTCGCAGACGTTGCACTTCCTCAAGTCCGGGGCATCCACAGAAACATACCCGCTCTCCACGCTCCGTACACTGTCTGTTCGTGTGGCGTCGAGTTCCATTTCGTTTCATCTGAGCCGTGTAGAGTCGATAATGTCAGCAAACCCGTTTCTTGTGTCAGTCACAAGTCTATTTCACTTTTGGGTTCATTTATACAGAAGAATCAGAGCAGAGTGATCACGAAACCAGTGAAGAGCGGAAAAAGTTCCTTTGCCAATGTTCACTGTCAACGATACTACACATCCTGTTGTGTATTTCTGATGAATATGGAACACAATCATGCTGGTGTGTCAGCCAGCCAAGCATGGCATACCAAGTGAGATCAGAGTACAATGTAAACGTCACTGGACATCATTCCTTCGCGAATTACATTTGAGATTTGTCTGTTTCCTCTTCGAAAGAAAGACAAAATTGAATTTCTTCCCTGTATGATTTTTTCCACGTGCGTACAGAAAGGTGAAAATTCTCCAGCAAACGGAATCAAGTGTTTCCCAATCACTGCAGTGCGCGCCTGCATTCGAGTATATGTATGCGTTTCCTGTGTGTGGGAGGCAAGTCGTATACGCGTCCCATCCACAGAAAACAACCCTCTGGAATTTTTGGCGAGTGTCAACAGATCAGGTTTTATTTCGATCCAAGAAACATTTGCTCATTTCAAAATGGAAAGTGGACGTGGTCTGAGCCAACGAGGATCCTGAAATGGGCAATCGATTGGTTTGTGATTCCAAAACGTAATTAACAGTGAAAACCAAACTGTTGGAACAATTCCAAAAAAAAACGTTGCGGAAACCACGAATTAATTGTAGAATCTATAAGGAAACTGCCACACATTCGAACCCGTGACTTCTTGTCGTACCTGGTTTCATTCGGTGCCAGCCAACCTGACCCGTTCAAGATCGGACAATACAATGAAAGAGGCCAAAGAAATTATAGTCCTGATGTTTTTCTTCGGTGTTCCCGGGAAAGAAGACAACCTGGCACGTTGGCTTTCAGTAATGCGCGATCAACTTCGGGTTTGTTTCCCTTTCACGGTGAAAAATCAACCCACAACCCGAACAATCTGCAGACCCAACGAATTGGATATCTATATTTGTCCTGCATGACAACACGGTTGCGTACTCGTACCGCCGAGAGAACTCCATCCGCCATCTATGTACGAGGATCTATCATTTAATTCGTGGATTCGGCATGGTCGAGCGATGCGACCAGGTTGACCCAATTGGTCACGGCTCAGCGCACATGAACCAAAACAAAGTGTATTTGACACTGTGAAAACTAGTGGAACCCAGAAAGTCTTTTTTCATGCCATGCAAAGAACAGTTCAAA
>JAAUXT010120549.1_pt1 | contig 11920 bp, 20 predicted proteins | sample 7278171 | NCBI WGS metagenome assembly JAAUXT01 (sample SAMN14350112, study PRJNA611818) | marine sediment metagenome | isolation source: surface marine sediment (1.8m) | place: French Polynesia: Moorea | collected 2018-08
CCCCGCCCCCGCACGTCCCACCCCCGCCCCCGCACGTCCCAGCCCCGCCCCCGCCCGCACCTGGAAGCGGACGCCACCGTACACGGCGCCCTGGTAGCGCCGCACGTCGCGGTCCCACAGCCCGTGCAGCCGCTCGACGAAGTTGAGGCACGGGAACTCGTACTCGATCTCGCCGTCGTTCTCGCAGCGCGTGCACACCTCCAGCGCCTCCAACACCTGCAATGGTAGCGGATCGTGGAGAACGTGTCAGACCACTGAGTTTTCCTTTGAACTCACTGAACAGGCGCATTCCTCTTCCACTGACGAGCGTTGCCTTTGCAGCTCGTGACATTCTGGTGTCTCTCTCTCTCTCTGTCTGTCTCTGTCACACACACACACACACACACACACACACACACACGCGCGCGCTTTGCTTTTCCCTCTCCCATTTCTCCCTCCACCCTCTCTCGTCTCTCCCTCTCTCTCACACAACTCAATCTCCATCTCTCACTCACACACACAACTCTCACCTGCGTCACACACACAACTCTGTGTCTGTCTGTCTGTCTGTCTGTCTGCCTGTCTCTTTCCAAAGCATGCGCACACACACACACACACTCACTCACACACAAAACATTTTCTCTTCTGACTTACCCCTCTGCGCCAGTCTTACTCTTTCCAACACACACACACACACACTCCTGTCTGTCTGGCACACTGACACACTCTGAAACACACACCCACATACACACACGCACCTGCAGTATGTCCTTCGCCTCGGCATCAGGGAAGATGAGTTGGAAGTCGTCCACGGTGAAGCAGCCGGTCGGGCGCGCGCTCAGGATGGCGTCACGTGTCAGCAGCTGGCCAATCACGTCCATGCCGAGCCAGCGCGGGTCCAGCACCACCAGGTCGTGCTCCCCACACGTCTCCAGGTAAATCACCTGCACCACGTATTCACACGTCAGCTTCTGCTTCACCGTGCGTGTACAATGGTTCGTTTCAATATGTCGGGCACGCATGACATGCGGAAACTTCTCAGGCGACGTGGACACAGAAAGCACCACGCATTGCATCCCTGAACATGCCAGTGGACACCGCACTAATTCTGCATCCGTCAGCAACGTACGTGCGCGCAAACCACGTGATGCGCCCAGACACGTGTGCAAGAGGGAAGCCTGGCAGATGCGGCTCAACGCCCATTGACATGCGCAGGGACGCAAAGCACAGTGGATCCTGTACGGACCGCCTGGCACAGAAGCAACTTTCTTTGAAGTTTTCAGGGGGTTGTTTCTCGAAAGATTCCTTTGGTGGGACTTTTCCTCAATTGCAGGGGCTGTTTGTGGAAAGGGTGGCTTTTTCCTAGCTGGGACCAGGAATTTTCATAAAGTGTGATTTCGGACAGTAGTTTGTCCCCAGCGTCAAGTTTGGACAGGACTTTGTCCTCACTGCCAACTTGGGACAACATTTTTTCCCAAATATCAGACTTGGAAAAAAAGTTGGGACACCTCCGGGAGGTGTCCTAACTTTTTGTCCTTGGTCTGAAATTTAGGAAAATCCTAACTCGCATCTTCAGAAAACACAGTGCAGAGCCGTTCCCTCGTCCCTCACCTCTCCGAGTATCTGGAGCTGCTGGATCAGCTCCTTCATGTGCTCCTCGGACGCCAGCAGGTTGACGCGCGCCCGCGCCAGCTCGACGAAGCCGGGCCACGGCAGGACGGGGTAGCCGGCGGTCTGCTTCCTCCAGCCGGGCAGCGCCGCCACCACGGCGTCCAGGAACCCGTTACCACACGGCAGCTGCTGCAATTCACCCTACACCAGGGTCAATCAACCCACTCAGTCTCAACAGAAGAAGTTCACGGGGAAATCCACAATGAGGGGCATTTGGCTTGAGCAGATGTCAAAATTTCGCGCTCCTCATTCATTGAAAAATGCGCAGTGTGGCAAAACGGAAAAACATGAAACCAAGAAGCGAGGTACAGAACAGAAGGAAATTTGTTTGTTCACTGCATCATTTCCTGGAATTCTCCCAACTGTACAAAAAATCCCACAATTATCCCACTGGTACATTTTCTGTAATTCTGCCGACTTCATACAGAATGGGCGTGCTCCATTTACGTGTGTGGCTGGCCTCCGGCGAATTCGCGCGATTTCACCCCTGGGTCACAGTCGCGACTTACTCGGCTGGCCACAAGCGTGAATGGAACACGGCCAACCATAGTGTCTGGATCTGGTTTCTATCTCGCGCGCATGCGTGCTCAGTCTCTATTCACCTGGACGATGTGGTTCTTGATGTCGCCGAGGGTGGCGCGCAGAGCCTTGAGGTCGGGCGACATGGCGAGATGCGCGTCCACGACGAACACGTGCTCATGCACCGTGAAGTCTGCGCGGAACTTCTCCCGCACCGTCGCCAGCACCAGGTTCGCCTGCAAACAAGAACACCTCACAGTGTAGACACACGCCCACACCCAGAAACACAGCGCTGATGACAAGAGATGTCACATCTCCGATGCCCAAGCAGCAAATGACAAAGCACAAACACAGACGACGTGTTCGACTTTGGAGGCGTTCGATTTTGCAAAGGGATGTGGATGGGTTGCTGGGCCACCATGCTGGGTTCCATGGACACAGTGCGATTCGAGCTCAACGCATCACAGTGGAGACAATGTGCAGCAGTGTTTCCGGTGTGCAAATCGAACGCACCACGTGAGAATCACAACGCCACGTTGAATGCGTAGAACAGAAAGCTCCACCATCGCAGAGGTACTGACCTGCTCGCTGACGAACTCGCCCTTGTTGTTCTTGGCGCAGCCCGCCTTGTCGGCGTGCGTCGCGACGAGGATGACGCGCGCGGGCCACGGGTGTGCGCCTCCGGGTCCTGTGGGTAGAGGGCGTGCATGTGTGTGTGCGTGCATGTGTGTGTGCGTGTATGTGTGTGTGCGTGTGTGTGTGTGCTTTCCCTGTGCGTGTGTGTATGCGTGCGTGTGCGTGTGTGTCTGTGTGTGTGCGTGTGTGTCTGTGTGTGTGTGAGTGAATGCGTGTGTGTGTGCCTTGGCTCTGTGTGTGTGTGTGCGTGTGTGTGTGTGTGTGTGTGTGTGTGTGTGTGTGTGTGTGTGTGTGCCACGGCTGAACGCCGCCAGCCCTGCGGGACAACCAGAGTTGTGGGAACGACGAACCAAGATCAATTTATTTTTTTCGTCTTTATGGCGAAAAATGCATTTTCTTCGGGACCTGAAGAACGACCTGAGAGTGGTCGAGACACGCTTGATTTGCCAACAGAGTTCTGGAATCTGCCAAGTTTGACATCAAAATCGTCTCATGAACTTTGTTTCAAGCGAATTAGTTGAGGAAATTTTTCTGTAGAATCAAGCGAACCCGAGTTGTGCATCAGATGACATGTTCCCCTTGAGATCATCATACTCAAAACAAGACTTTGCGCCTGCAACATGCAATCCAGTTAAGGAGAGCCTCCAAGCGGTGACGTGGCCCCCAATTTGACGTCCTGCTTTTCTTGTGGGAAGTTATGGGACAAACCCAGCTGATTCGGGTGCGGTTCATTTGATACAGTGGTGACTGTTGAAATGTACAAATGATTTCTAGCTGACGAAGAGTCTACTGTTCCGTACAAGCAATGCACGGGATGTGCTCAAAACGGATTTTCGGTGCGCACGGATTGCGCGAACAGAAAGGGGAAAAAATCGTTTCAATTTCTTTGATTTTGAGATGTTTTTGTGTGCCGTGTTTCAAGATGGCAACTGTGCAACTTTGAGTGACGCCAACTAAAAACCAGCGGAGAAAACGAAAACCAAGCACAGGTGAAGGCGGCGAATGCTTCTTACCTTTCTTGGCTAGAAACAGACACGGAAATCGCTGTTACGTCGCCACATATTGTTTTCATTGTTGCACGCAACAGTGAAAATGGGCCATTGCGTTGTGAGGCAGCAAAAGTGCCAGCACAACCGATTTTCTAGCAGGATCATCACCCTTCCAGATGTTTTCTGCGAACCACTTGCACCCCGCCCTCGGCTGGTTCAAAGCGTAGAAAACTTTGCGTGAATAAACTGTTTCCACCCTGACCTTTCCCCGAACCCCCCCCCCCGCCCCAAGAAAAATGTTTTTCTCTGGAAACGTGCACAGCGAGCACCAATGACTTTGAAGGCACCAAACCTCAATGCATTCCCACCCTGACCTTCCCGCCACGCCGCCCCCTGGGGCGTATCCACACCAACTCTTGGCCCTCCCCCTTGTTCCTCGGATGTCCACACGCGGCACGTACCGATGGGCTCGAAGGGCGGGATGCGCGCCTTGAGGAAGTTGGCCCAGAAGAGCGCGGTGGCGAGCTGCGCGGCCGGCGGCTCCGCGAGGCTGAAGAGCAGCAGGTGTACCGCGTTCGGGTCCCCTGGGAAACGGTGCGACAGCGTCAGTTACCGTATTCATCCGCGTACATGACATTGGTCATTGTTTCATCATCAAAAGGGACCTGAAAATCCAAACCAAAATTTTCTGGCGAGCATAACAGAAGGATGCGTGTCTACTCCGGTGATCACGGAATCTTGAGACGGAGAGAGTCAATTGAGTCAGACAGGACTTTCAGGCCTTCGGGTTTGATTTGAACGGACTCGCCCTCGAAGCGCTCCCTCACCTGGGAATGGTGGCACCCCCTAACTTACCTATGAAGTGGTCGTAGAGCATGAGGTAAGGCTCGTATCCGGAGAAATCCCACAGACTTACGTCTCCGGAACCTGCGGGTGGCAGCAGAGCACAAACATTGATCAGGGAAACGGGCCGACTTGGTCCAGTGGAGGTAGTGGGAAACTGGAGCGCCAGTTTGAGCACGGACATTGATGTTTCATTTTGGACAACTTTTTTCAAGGCAGGTCAAGAATTCCTCGTCTCTCAAACTGGATATCAAGAGATGAAAGGGTGCGATTTCTGGTGCCCCGCTGGGTCCTGGGGGAAGGGGTGAGGACCACCACCCCAGACCTGCCGTGGCCTCATGCAGATCACCTTGAGTGTCTGCACACAGCGCGCAATGGAACGATCAGGACAGCGCGCTCCAATAGAAACGTGAGACGCGGAGACGTACCGGTGAGGGTCAGGTTGTGCACGTCTATGCCGTGCGTGTACGCCTGGTTCTTGACGTCGTACGACAGCTGCGACGGGAGACTGTGCTGCCGAGGCGACACCCCGTTCTCCATGTCCGCGTGACCTGCGCATAGAGGGGAACACGTGACGGTCCTTCACGCGTGAGAAAATTCAGAACGCGCGCGCATTTCACGCACGCTCACACTTCACGCGCGCGCACATTTTTTATCCCCACACAGCAATCAACGTCAATCATTTCTCTTCGCCCAGGTTGTGAGTAGCGCTTCGCGACCTCTTTGAGCACAGTTGCATGCAAGAGGAAAGACACCCGTTGGGCCCCTCCCAACACGCGCCCTGCGACGCACGTGCTACTCACCGTTTGGCGTCGCCTCTGACGCGGTGGAGCCGGTGGAGCTGAGGCGCGCCTTGCGGAAGAAGGAGCCGAAGTAGCCGCACTTGAGCGAGTCGAGCAGCGTCGACTTGCCGGCCCCGGACGCGCCGAACAGCTTGAGCTTGACGCGGCTCAGCGGAGTCGACGTCGGCATCAGCTGCTTCATACACACCTCCCGCTTCTCCTGCAGAATAACGAGGGATGAGTGAGGTCGCAACACAAGCGTGTGCGTGGGGAGGGGACGAGAGAGAGAGAGAGAGAGAGAGAGAACAAAAGAGAGAGACAGAGACAGACAGAGACAGACAGAGAGAGAGAGAGAGAGACAGACAGACAGACAGACAGACAGGCCACCGCGGTCTGCAGAACTGTTGCGGCTGTGACCCCAACGTAAAAGCGGCTTCAGACTGACGCGCACTGAGCGTGCTGCACGAATGACCTTCAACGTTTCCCCACAATTCCATCACGCTGTACTGACCGGTTTGAGCCTGGTGAGCAGCTCGGCGATGTCGTTGTGTCCCTGAGCCAGAGCCATGATCTCCGCCGAGATGCCGTCCTGCGAGACAAACAAGAATACTGAGCAGTGCGGACACGCGCCGCGCCGAGGACGTGCGAGAGACAGATATGCCTGAGTGTGCGCACGAGGTCCTTGTCATTCCAAATTAAACAGTGTTCATACCCACACCAAACAGAATTCAGACCCCAGCAAAACTGCATTCATACCCAAAAATTTAACAGAAAGATGCCCAAACCAAACAGTTCACACCCAAAGTGAATAGTAGTCGTACTCAAACTGAACAGTGTGCAGTTCTTAATTTTCCGGCGTTGCAAAGGTTGTTCTTCGCAACACACGCAAAGGAAACATTTGTGGCTTGGCACTTGTTGTTCGCGAGACAGGGACGGTCTTTCTTCACTGGTGACATTGCCAAAAGTTTGGACCGAATTGGCAGGAGGAAGGAAATCGCCAAACAACACTTGGTGTGTGATGTGCTTTTCTCTGGCAACTGTTGAACTGGCCTGAGCACAAAGTGTCACGAGTTCGCACACGCCACGACTGAGTTTTACCATATTTTCCCGTATGACAAGACGCACTTGTGAAAAGACGCTCCCCAACATTTGATATTCTGACGCCAAGGTCCAGTTGCGGTAAAGTTGCACCCATCTTCTGAGGCACCCCAACTTTTGATACCTCATTTTGGGGCAAAAAGGGGCCTTAAACACGGGTGAGAACCACATTCATTCATGAGTTAGACGCACCGTTTATCCCGCAACTTGGGATCAAACTTTGGGATGTGTCTCACACATGAGTCTCAGATCACCGATGCTTCAATTGATGGGACCTTGACTCCAGAATATCAAGGCAAAGTTTGGTCTGCTTGTGTGGTGCGTCTTGCACACGGGTGAATACGGTGTGTGACTGATGTGCGCGGTGTCGGCGCCACGCACCTTGTTGGGGAGGTCCGGGTCGGCCCCGGACAGCAGCAGGCACCGCACCACCTCCAGGTGTCCGCCCTTCGCAGCCAGGTGCAGCGGGCTCATCCCACTCTGAAACAGACAGACACACAGGGTTGGGTGACGCGCTGTGCTTCAGGCTGTGAAGTTGTGGCTGAAAATCGGTGGCGCTTGAAATACAGAAAGTTGGGTGAAAAGCGTTCACGCTCAAGCCACGGAGTTGTGGAGTTTTTGTGGAAATTGGTGGCGCATGGCTTGTAACGTGTGGACCGAATTTCTATCACCGTTGTCACCCAAGGGCATGCACCATGCTTCAGCCTTATATTTGGAACAGAAATCCGTGGGCGTTGCCAAAACAAACATTGTGTGTGATGCGCACCCCTGCTTGGCGCAAGAAGGTGAGCGCGTGAAACTGGAGTGACAACGGTTCGCGCGCATGAAACTGGAGTGACAACAGTTTGCGCGTGCGAAACTGGAGTGACAATGGTTTGCACGCATGAAACTGGAGTGACAACGGTTCACATGTGCAAAACTGGAGTGACAACAGTTCGCATGTGTGAAACTGGAGTGACAATGGTTTGCACGCGCGAAACTGGAGTGACAATGGTTCGCACGCGCAAAACTGGAGTGACAATGGTTCACGCACGTGAAACTGGAGTGACAATTGTTCGCACGCGAGAAACTGGAGTGACAATGGTTCGCGAGCATGAAACTGGAGTGACAACGGTTCGCACATGTGAAACTGGAGTGACAATGGTTCGCACGCATGAAACTGGAGTGACAATGGTTCGCACATGTGAAACTGGAGTGACAACGGTTCGCGCGCGTGAAACTGGAGTGACAACGGTTTGCACGCGTGAAACTGGAGTGACAACGGTTCGCGCGCGTGAAACTGGAGGTTTTCAGTTCGTGCGCAGCAGCTTATGTGCGCGTGAAATTTGACATTTTGCGCGCGGCAGCAGAACCGGCTCTGCTCACTCACCCTGTTGAGGAGTTCAAGTTTGCAGTCGAAGGCACAGAGCGTCTGCACGATCGGGAGGATGCCCTCCTTCGACGCGATGTGCAGAGGAGTCTCGTTCAACTGCGAAGCAAAACAGAGAACACGGTCAGGATGTTCCAGGGTTCCCTTCAACCATGCTGCGATGCAGCCCTGATCTCCTGCCCCGACTGGCCCTCCCCTCCCCTCCGTCAGCAAGCCCCTGTTCCCCTCTCTCACCCCCACTCCCCTCCCAAGGGATCAAACTGCTCTTCAATGTTGTTATTACCGTATTCATCCATGTGTACGTCACACCCAAGTACAAGACGCACCCTCAATTTTGCCTTGGTTTTCCTGGTATCAGGTCACATCAAGAAGAAAGTAATTTCATACCCATGCAAAAGACGCACCCCTACTTTTGGTGTTCAATTTTGGGACAAATAAGTGCGTCTTGTACACGGATGGATACGGCACATGAACCAAGGAGTGTGGCTGTGTTCAGTTCGTCGCGTTCAGAGCCTGGAGCAAATCGGACGAGCCCGGTGAGCGCTACTCACGTGATCCTGCGTGTCGAAGGTCGCCGCCTGGTGGAGCAGCACGAGCGCGATGGCCACGTGGTGCCGGCGACACGCCATGTGCAGCGCCGTGCTGCCTCTCTGCCGAGGACAACAACAAATACACGTGTGAACATGGGAACAGACGAAACAAAGGCAGCGACGTATTTTGAGCACCTGTCCAAAACGCTCACTTTGTTGAGTGGACAAACTGCAGCTTCTCGGCACAAAAGTTGGTTTTGTTGTGAACGGAGACAAAGCAGACCCCAACCCTGCCCCTGGCTCGGCCAATTTTGAATTGTTTTGACAAGTCTTGAACCAGACGAAACGTTGACTCAGCCGAGGACAATACCATGTTGTTTGGTGGAAAATGGTGGATGCTAAATCCTCCAATTATTCCGGAAAAGGAGGTGGCTGAGCACGAATCAGCCGTGCTGGATTGTACGGACGTCTCCCCCCCAGAGGGCGCGTCACTCACCCGGTCAGTGGCGTTGATGGGCGCGTTGTTGGTGAGGAGGACGCGGACGCAGTCCATGTTGCCGCGCGCCGCCGCGCAGTGAAGGGGCGTCTCGCCCTCCTGAAGAGGAAACAAGCTCCATGACGTTTTTGTGAGTGCAAAATCTGTTTGACTCGAGGACATCTATCAAGACGCGAATTCCAAGGTCACCACACCAAATGACTAAGAGTCAGTTCAAAAAGTTCACTGCACAACACCATTCATTCCACAACGCCCACTCGTGACGCCGGCAGCGGTGCCGCCACTAAACCACAAGATGGCGTTGGCGGCGGCGCCACTACTCTCACCACGTGACGCCGGCAGCGCCGTTCACCAGGTGGCGCCTGCCTCCCTCACCTTGTTGATGGCGTCGACGCGCGCGCCGGCGGCGCACAGCCGCATGCAGGTGGGCGCCGGCATACCGTGCCAACACGCGTTGTGCAGCGGCGTCTCCAGTAACTATGGAAACAACAGCGAGCACGATACCACTACAGCACGACATGCAGGGGGCGCGAAGAAAAGGAACGGTGTTCACCCATGAAGAGACGCACCTTTCTGTCCCTGAGTGTCAAAAGGAGGGGTGCGTCTTGCACCATGGTGGTTGGGCGTTTCTGTTAAATGTTTGGAGGGGGGGGGTTCTCAAGCACTGGTGCGTCTTTTCTTGTGTGAACGGGATCAACAAATCGTTCAATTGAATCGATTTTTGCCTGATCCAGGTTTGTTTCAAGAGAGCGACGGACACTGGACACCATTTGAACAATGAATTCAGAATCTGACGAAAGTTCACCAAGAGCTACGAACAGCACATTCACAGCTGGTCAAAAACTTCTCGAAAAGGTCTACCGATAGTCACCATTGAAACTGTCACGAATCTGAATCAAAACTACCTCTGGACATACCAAACAACATCGCAACAGATTTCTGATCAGTTTGCCAGCATGACGATGGCCACAAAACTTTGCTCCAAACAGAATGGTACGTTTTGCACTTCTGAGGCCAAAGTAAAACAGAACGCGTCCACACCCACATCAAGACACACACACACACACACACACACACACACACACACAGAGTACACTCTCTCCTTCACATGCACGCACGCACACACACACACAAACTCACTCTTTCTCTCTCTCTCTCTCACACACACACACACACACACACTCTCTCTGTCTCTCTCTCACACACACACTCTCACACGCACACACACGCACCTTGTCCTGCAGGTTGACGTCAGCGTCCACGCTGCACAGATAGTCGATGACGGTGTTATGACCGTAGCGCGCGGCCACGTGGATCGGAGCCTCACCCGCCTGGAAAACGGAGCTGACGAATTGCAGATGCTTTGACAAAACTTGCAAAACAAACATTCCTGAAACCAGGCAAATCCTTCCCCAGTGTGAGTGTGTGTGTGTGTGCGTGTGTGTGTGCGTGTGTGTGTGTGAAGGCGGCTATCTGTCGGACAGTGTCACTTCTGACTGCTACCATCAACTCTCATCACACCTTCAGTTCCGTTCACCGACCGTGCCTTGTCAACTTCCTCAATTCATTTTCAGCAAAGTACAACAATTGCACAAAAGAGCGACATCGCGATTCCTTGATTCAACTGAGCGCGCCAGTAGCAGACGCCTGACGGGTGATTAATCTCCCTCACGGTTATGGTGACGGATCGCACTGCACCGCGCCACGGCTTATGTCGGTGCGGAGCAGGAACTCGGGAGAATTTGTATGCAGAAATTGTACACAATGACAAATGCACATAATAAAGTGCAAATTTTCACTTGTGACTTTTTCACAAAGGGGTCCTTCCACAGCAAACACATTCAGATTCAATTGCCCAGTTTCAGCACAACGTTGCGCAGTGGAAAACATACAGAGACGTTTTTAGCCTTGAACACGTGTTGTTTCTACGTAAGGTTTTTACCACCCTTGTCATGACGACACGGTTGGAAACTATTCTAACCACCGTGCCGTGAGGACACGGTCGCAAACACGCAAATTTTTCCGAGGTGTTCAGATAACGGCTTATTGTGGGAATCCAAAGGGGTTTCTCAGTCTGTGGCCAAGAACAAGTTTTGCTACAGATCGTGGTGCTGAAACTCCGTGTTAGAAACGTAACCAAGGAGACGTAGCCATGGAAACGTACGTTGTTCTGCATGTCCATGGTGACGGCCTGGTCCTTGAGGAAGCGGATCACGTCCACGTGGCCCTGACGCGCCGCCCAGTAGACGGCGTTGTCTCCGTTCTGAAACACCACCAGAGGGCGTGCGGTCACACAGTGACGTCGGAGAGGTAACCAAGGAAACGTAAATCCCTGACACGCCGCCCAGCAGCCGGCGTTGTCTACACGAAAAACGGTCATCTTTGGCAAAAGGGACTTCAAGCAACGACGCACAAATCACTATTCGTCGGACTACGAATTTGTTAATTTATTTGTTATTTCAGTAAACTCATCACTGATCAGCCACAAGGTTTGTTCTCGGTACATGTAGATCCAGGCTCGGGCAATTCAAGCTTACGCATGATTCTGCGCAACACACAATTTAACTCGGCTGTTTCTGGAACTCAGTTTATTCGAAAAATCGGGGCTTGTTGAAACTTATTGAAGACGCTGAACATGAAGGGCCGACGCAGGCTTCCCAGGACGGACGCACCTTGTCGATGACGTTGAGGTTGGCTCCCTTGGAGTGGAGGAACTCGACGATCTCAACCTGCCCGGCTCCGCACGCCGACAGCAGCACCGTCTCTCCGTGCTGCAGACACACAAGTGCGTCAGAATGTTAGTGATGGAGAGACAAGAACACCAACTCATTGCCAGGTCCCAACCCCAGCCCTGACCCCAGCCCCATCCCCAGAACCCAACCCAGGACCAACCCCAACCCCAGCGCCACTCCTGCACCAGCCTGATCCCTCCAAATGCATGGCCCCCCCCCCCCCCCGCCGGGCAGCAAACCCCACACCCGCCCACAAACAACCCCGGGGAACAAGAC
>JAAUXT010092555.1_pt1 | contig 11916 bp, 11 predicted proteins | sample 7278171 | NCBI WGS metagenome assembly JAAUXT01 (sample SAMN14350112, study PRJNA611818) | marine sediment metagenome | isolation source: surface marine sediment (1.8m) | place: French Polynesia: Moorea | collected 2018-08
TTAGCCATAATCAGGGAAAAGTCACTGAAACAAGACTTGATTTCAAACCAGAATATATGATAGAAAGCCCCACAAAAAGTGCTTTTTTTTCTTCAAAAAGTGCTTTTTTTGGGGAAAATTGCTGTGCGAGGACTGTCACTGGAAGACCAGACGGTTTTCCAGGCGTGTGGCTTTCTTGTTCTCAGGGAAATAAAATATGTCGAGTTTGAGTGTCGCTTTGAAATCCGGTCCAGGTTTCCGATTCAAACGAAACTCGTTTGGCCGTCTTGTCTTCAGGGACATGCGCAGCAGTGTTTGCGGCACGGGCTTCAGAAAGGTTCCGTGCTGATCTTGACAGGAACAGCTCAACACGGGTATTTCGGTTTTGAGAAGAACCACCCGAAGGAAGAAGAATTCCAAAGAGGATTATGAGAGCAGAGAGCTCCACCTTTGTCATGCAGGACCAGGCATTTTTGCCATTTTCCTATTTGGAGTCGCACGGGGGGGTGGGTCCGAAAAGGTCGCCTGGTGGCAAGAGCAGATCGGTCCAACGTTTTGAAGTGTGGCTTTCAGTCTTTTGGACTGCATTGTTTCTGTTCTGTGGCACATGGACTCCGTGGAATCAATGTCACAATTTTAATTGTTCTCGAAACTTGTGAGTTTGCAAAGGCGACAAACACAAAGGGGATCGAACAGGTACTCCACAATCATGGCTGCCTCCCAGTGGTGAGGAATTGGTTGGTTTGACAAAGCATTGGACTTTGGACATGTGCTGCATGAGTTTGACTCCTGGGACTGAACCTTCATGCCTTGCAGGTAGAGTGGAATTGACAAGAGGAAACACGAGCACCAGAGGCACCTGTTTTTCCTTTTGAATGGAGAACGAGTTCAACTGATCACATTGGCTTTGATTGTTTTCTCAAAGAGGTCCGGCAGTTTTGCTTTCTTTGAAGGAATGAGACCACATAGATAGGTCAGGGTGGACTGGCTGGTGTTGACTCGTGGTGAGAGGAGATTGGAAAGCGGTGACTGGATGAAACAGTTCTGGGCAACCTGATGGAATTGGGAGCAAGGAGGGGGAAGGAGCCGATGCCGATCAGTAAAGTGCGCAAAGCATTCCTGACAAACAGAAATGAGACCAAAGAAGTTGTCTGCATGCAAAAGAGTTCTTCAACTCCCTTTGTTCTCATTATTTCACATTTTCGCTCAAATGAAAAACCTAAATAGGGGTTGCATCAGCTTACTTTTGATGTGAAAAGTTCCGAGGTTCGTTTCCTGAAAACATCAAACCTCTCATTTTGAAACCAAAACACTTCCTGACCTACAGTCTCTGTGGACGCTTCATTCTTGCACAATGAAGCGTTTCGATCTGAAAGAGGGGGTTTCACCCGACTTGAATGCATGCAGAAAGATCAAAGTGCTTTGAGAGGAGATCGGAGTGTACCCGTCAATGAATTGTGTGCATTGCTCTGTGCGTCTGAAGTTTGCCTGTTCTTTCACTCCTTGCCAGCGGAGATTCCACACAAATATCCAATGGCAGAGATATTTTTCCTCAAAGACTGATTGCACTTCATGACTTTGCAGGGAAAACAGGGTTGACAGAAAGGATTTTTTTCGAATCAATATGTTCCCCCCTTCGAAATTGTCATTTTGCCCCCCCCCCCCCGAATCTCTCTGAGAAAGTCAGCTTCCACAAGAAAAGATATGGCGCTCAGTTGCTGGAACACCTGCACCTTCACCCATGCAGGAGTCACTTTGTCGAAAGACTTCAAATTTTCCACATTCACACGCGTGCACATGATTCCAAGATTCTTTCACGTATCTCGGATCCATTTCGAAACAACAAAAGAACACAGAATTTTGGGTAAATTTCAAACAACACCATCTGAAAAAGAGTCTTGCTTCACTGAAAAACTTCAGATTGTTGAAAACATCGGAAACAAACGTGAGAACAGGAAGGAGCACACAGCTTTCTTTCTTGCAAAAGGCAAAAAACTCGTGACACACAACACCACGTATGTTTATTGACTTCCACCTATTGTGATACAAATACGCGCAGCTCCAACAAGAACACCGGAGTTCATTTCTTTGTATCGTGTTTCGTGTCGGTTGTGTGCGGGACGAGTGTTCCATTGCTGTGAAGCCAATTCTTCCTTCTTGAATTCGACCGAAACTACAAAGGTCCTTTGCGAGAGACCACTGTCGAAGTACCAAAGGGGACTTTGGTCTGCTCTGGAGCGGATCAAGGCGGGTTCCTCCTGAACTTTGTACACAGTGCTTCAGCTAAAACCAGGAAAATTTGCCAAGTTCCAAAGTTTGCTTTCTGATCCTCGAAAGCTCAAAAGCACGGGGAGGAGACCCTACCTACTTCAACTGTAGACACTTGCAGCGTAAAAAATAGGGTGAACTTGTTTTCAAGGGTTTTGGTTGACCTCCCACATGAACGTGCAGTGCAAAATATCAGTGTCAAAAACAAATCTGCAAGAACACCTGAAGACTAGATCCCAGAATATCAACCAAGAAAACAGATCTGAAGACACAAGAAAGACAAAACTCGAAAATCATGTGGCGAATCCAAAAGGTCAGCCGTGATGTGATCGACCTGCGGCGTGGTTGGTCTGTTGAGGGACAAATCCAGTCCCTCGAAGAACGTGCTGTTGATGCACGGAGAATTGCGAGTCATGCAACGACTCCAATGGTCATTTCTTGTCGATACACTCTGATTGACAGAAACGCAAAACAACACAACGTGGGTGGGATACAATTTTTGCCGTTGCACAATTCAAAGCAAAATTTAACTGGTCACTCCGTGACCGACTTTTCGCTTATTTTCACGGTGGAAACTGACCGGGAGCGAACGGAGCTCTCGCTGCGACTCAACTCACTTTTTGGTAAACACGGGAAACACATTCCAAACAAATTCCGAACCTCAAGCCTGAACAATTGTCCAAAAGCGAAGAACAGATAGAAATTTAGGGACATGCTCAGAATGGGCAGGTTTGATAGCAAGAGCAAAATCGATTCGTCCACCGTTTGAAATTGTCGCAAAACAATAAAAGTTGTCATCGGAACCATCAGTATGATGTACGTGATCGTTACAGAAAGTAGCATCGTGGTGATCTTGGTGGCAGTGTTATTGTGGCTTTCGTTACCACTGGCAACCATGTCCCCCCTGGACCTAAAGTACATCACCATTTTGAAAATGATGGCCAGATTTGTCGGGATAACAAGACAGAGGGGGATGACACTCATCAAGAGACTGCTGATGACGACTTTGACTTGGACAGCTCTGACGACCCCAGTGGGCACGCACAGGTTGTAGAGAGAGTTCACCACCAACGTGTATCTGGAATCAAACACAAGGAGCGATGTGTCTATTTCTGCGTTTCAGGTGAGAAGTCACTCGACCATTGTCTTGTGTTGACTTGTTTGCCTTGTCGGGAACATTTGTCATTTGTCTCGGTACGTTCGACTTGTATCTTCTGTGTGTGTGTGTGTGTGTGTGTGTGTGTGTGTGTGTGTGTCTGTCTGTCTGTCTGTCTGTCTGTGTGTGTGTGTGTGTCTGTCTGTCTGTCTGTCTGTCTGTCTCTCTCTCTCTCTCTCTCTCTCTCTCTCTCTCTCTCATGCTCTTATGCAGGGCACAACGACGTAACAACGGTACCAGAACACGAAAGACTGGTTCTCACCTGATCGTCAGGTCGAAGTCGAACGCTACGAACGCAAAGATCATCGCAGCCAGAATCCATTTTGCTCTCCTCAAGGAGAATATTCTCTTGACGAGGTGGGGCTTGTACACGGCCACGAGCCGCTCTACGCTCATCATCACGATCATCCACGCGTCCAGGTGTGAGAAGAGGAAATAGCAATAGTCGCTCAGTTTACACGTTACCACATTGACGTTCTTCAAGTCATTCCACACAAAGTGAAGATACGCCATTCTGGTGTATTGTATCACCAGAAAACACAGATCTACGACGCTGAGAGCGACACAGATTAGGTTTCTCGCTGCTTTGTGCGTCACAGAGATGGTGTTGGTCAGGATGACGAGAATGTTACCAGGAACACCGAACACCAACATGCAACTGTAGGCGTAAAACGTGTATTTGACGTACAGCATAAATTCGTTAACGCCACCAGCAGCAGCAGAGTTCGTGTTGTTTGTCCCTTGCAGGACTCCAGCCACAGTTGTGTTGTTTCCCTCCATTGAAAAAAGAATTATTTGCGCGGACTGCCTTGGTTTTCGTGCTCCTTTGATTACAAAAGTCTCAACTTGACCTTCCGCAAGCTCCTGTCGCGAAACTTTGTGGAGTCCTTCGTGACAGCTTTAACTGGCTGTTCTCGCTTCTTCATTCGTGGCCCGAATTTGTTCGTTGCAAACTGGAATTTATTTTTGAATGCTAATTTTCTGCCTTCATCTGAAGGGCAACCGGTCTTTCTGCTTCTCCCTTGAGACTGATTAAAGCGGAGAAGCTTTAATTGGACGTCCCGAGGGGTGATTTGTGAGGTAGGACCTTTCCACAAACGATTCCCCAGCTCACGCACGATGCGTCCAAGGTTCGTCACTTTTGTCACGCAGACACCTGAGCCACGCTGTGTGTTCACGTTTGGACGCTGCGCAAGTTTCCACGTGACGGTCACCTCGCTGTTATCGGACTTGAAATCCCGCTTCACTCAAGTTGATAATCGACTCTGAACCTTCTGGTTTCCACGAACTGTCAGGACCAACCGAGCAACAAGGCTCAACCCACAACCCACCAAGCACAAATCTCACTGCGGGTCTTGAGCCCAGATCTCACTGCTTTAGAGACCCGCTTTGAGCAACGTCAGTCGCGGTATTGCTGGTCACTGTGACAAATTCTGACAGCGTTTGGCAAACTCCACCACTCGAACAAAATTTCTGTTTCCTGCACCACTTTCTATGAAGAGGGAAAATAGATGTGAAGTTTTCGCTCTTTCAAATCGTCACAACACCAAGTGCTTGTTGTTGCCAAAGACCGTTCTTTTGTGTTCACAAGTCACCTTCTGATATGTCAACAAAACTTGGTGGATTGGCCTTGTTTTGAAAAATTAGGTGTTGATGTTTGGCACAAGATTCGGGATGAAATCAATGGTTTCGGGTTGATTGGGTCTATCGGCAGTCACCTGCACATGAGACCAGATTCGGACGAGACTGACGGGTCAGTGATTCAGTGATCTCTTCAATTAGCGGTTCTCTGCCTGCACCAACAATGGCTGCCAGCAAAGACTCACGTGGAAAACGTGCTTCTTTCCGGGACATCTGCTTGACTTGGTCAACATTTGAATGATTCATTTCAAAAGCATCAGAAAGTGCAAGTGACTCGGGGACTACAGGCGCATGCTCGGCGCACGTCAGGAAAACGTCTCAGTACCCAAGGTTCTCTTCTCACGCCCCCATCAGGCTGAATTTGACCTCAAGAGCTCAATCCACACGGTGGATACATCCCGATCTTTTGGCTTGGCCCACACTTACCACGGGAAGAAAAGTTTATCCTCGGATTTAGAACTGTCCTCTTGACTGACAGAAATGGAACTTGGCAGACGGCACTCTCAATTTCGTCGTGGATCCCTCTCTTAGGGTTACATCCCAGTCCGGACGAGTCGGGTCATCAGCCTCCATCCCGATTCCACTGTCAGTGTTTTCTTGGCTCAGCGTCTGACTCGAGGAAACTCCGTTGCGGACAATTGTGTGGGGCATTTTCATTTGACGCGAACACTGTTTGCAGTGAGACTTACGGCGTGCAGTACGTGTCGGCCACGTTCTCGCTTGCGACCATTTGAATCAAACACAGAGGCTTCAGAATGAACCTCAAAGTGTTTGAAATGACTGTTTCCACAGATTTTGTGAACGGTGCATCGGAGAAGGGTTACGAGTGTCTGAGTCATGTGGCGTCTCTTCCTCTCTTGTGTGCCAATGCACGGGGAGCTTTGGACCGAACGCTGCCCAACTGACAGTTGAGCCCTCAGACATGGCGTCAAAGATGTTTTTCAAAGGTCGGTTGCTTGCTGGTGCAGTGGAATGAAAAGCATTCCCTCTCTCCATTCGGCATTCCCATTCACTTTCTCTGGGAAGTGCTTTTCATGAACGAAACTCGTCAGTCCGTTTCTACCTTGAGTGCTTGATGAAAACTTCATGGAAACATGAGCAACCGACTTGTTTGTTCGTTTTGTTCAGCGGTGGTTTGGCTTTGCAAAGACAATGGCAACAACAGCAACACACGAGAATGCTTTCATGAGAATGGTTGAGTGCATTTCAGAGATGGCATTTCTGGCAATTCATTTACACAAAAAATGCAATCGGTTCCGTCAAAAATCTTTCTGCACAGCGAGCACCAACGGAAGGAACTGTCGAATTCCTGAAGTGCAATGCTTTCAATGAGCGCCAATTTGTTTGAGTTGTTTGTTTTTTTTGCGAGAAAAAACGCAGGGAAACAGGAATGTCGGAAGCAGGAGACAAGCGTGAGCATTCCCGGAGTAAACTCATCCCATCCGCAAAACATGAGTGCACAAGGAAATTTGTAGGAAATTACCACTCCTGCATGACAGTCAATTGACCCTGACTCTCCCTTTAGAATTACCGGATGCTGTTCACGGGCGTGCAGCTGTCTCAACACCGGTGTACTACATGCAGATATATGGACACAAAATGCTCGTTGTTGGTGCAACACTTGCGATTCTGCCTATTCTGCTTTGGTTTATACCCGAGAGGAGATTGACCTCACTAAGTCCAACGACATGTTTGCTGCAGGAAGAAATTCACAGCCGGGTAACGTGAGTGTGGATCTCTCCACGACGCCAGGCTGCGGTCTGTTCGTTGAGATCGAACAAGCCTGCTGAAAACGTTTCAGACAAGTTGGAACATTCCGTCGCCAAAAAATGATTTATTTTTCCGCATCTTGTGGTCAAATTTCACCCCGTTCCTGCCTGAATCTGACCTGAATATTTTTTGGAGAAACAAAAGGGCACATGATCCTCTTCAGATTCTCCACTTTCTTCACAATGGATTTGCTGTCCACACTGAAAACCTGCTTTTTCCTTGATTCTTGCTGTGGGTTGGTGTTGGTCCATCTGTCGTAAAGCAAACCTCGCCACTTGCAGATGGCATTAAATTGGTCCCTGGGTCGCTTGGTCATGTAGCCTGGAAAGATCTCGAGGACGGCCGCGTGTCTGGGCAGAAAGAGGGCGTGAGCGAGGCCCGCGCCGTGCGCGCCAATCAGGATGTCCGTCTGGGACACGTGATCCAGTTGCAACCCGAGCGGAAGCAGGTCCAGCTGAGTTCCGTTCACAGTCACGTGGTCCCTTCCGAACCGCTCAACAAGGTCATAGTACAGCTCCTCCTCATTGTCAATCTTCCTGCGGATTCTTCTGGATATTCTGCCTTCAGAATCCACATAATTTCTTCTCAATATGAGGAGAATATTCAGGTTGTTGCAGTTCAGTGGCTTTCTCGATGAAATTCCATACCTCCCAAGCACATGGTCACCAAATTCTTCCACGTATCCCAGAGAGCCTTGACGTGTGTCGAGGAAGTGACTCTGGCGTCCGATAGTGTTCCAGATCATGGTGTAGAAATGCGTCCTCTCACTAATGCTGCCGATGTTGGTTTTGAACTGGAACATGTGGTTCCACAGAGAATCCAGTGGGTTGTACGGGTGAGAGTCCACAAACAAAACCACGACATCGTTTGCTGTGAGATTCAGGAACCTCATGGTGAGATAGGCATTGTAGAGATCACACAAAGTGTGCAAAAGACTGTCTGGCTTTTGCCTGGCTGTGGCAATGGTCACTTGAGTCACAACAAAGTCAATGGACATTGGGAGAGTGAAAGGTTCGGTCACGAAGAGCCACCTGCTCAGATGATTTGACTCTCCTCCTCTGAATCCGTCTCCAAAAACGTCCAGACCAGTAGGACAGTAAACCTTGAAGAATCCCAGCTCCAAGTGATACTTTGTGATACTGTGTGAACCCAGGTCTGGTGAGTACAGTGCTTGAGTGTCCTTGGTGACAACTGAACTGTGCGCCTTGTCCATAATAACGTCCTGCAGCAGAGCCATCTCTTTGTTGAACACTGACAGATGTCCACCGCATTGCATCACCTTTGTGCAGAAAAAAAGAATTGTTCAACTCGAATCCGAAAACCTTACTGAACGACTGGACGAGACCAACACACAACAAGTCACCAGTAGGTGGCGCCACGGAACGGACGAACTCGGATTTGTACCCTGAGATGCTGGCAAAACGATTTCCAATTTTTGAGTCGATTTCATCTTGTTTGTAGGTCTGAACTCAAGATGTGCTGCATTTCGCAGTTTTCGTACAGAAAAAAGACACGGGAAAAGTCACCTGACTGTGTCGCCATTGTTCCACCTCCGCGGGAACGAGAGACGCGTGGTCGCACTGCTTCAGTGAATCGAACACTGGGTTGCTAGGATCGGGGACGAAGCCTTTCGGACACCGGTCACTCAGCAGCAGTGGCATCGGTTTCTGGTCCACGACGAACCTCAGGCCTGAAAATTTCAATCAGGTGCAGAATGGGACACTGATCGCACAAACTGATGCTCCTGCTTGACGTGTTAACGGATTTCTTGGACTTCTTGATTTTTGTCTTTGCATGGAGTGGACAGGGGCGGGTTGGGTTGGTTGTGGACTGTTAATGTTCTCCATGTTGGATTTCAAGGTCTTTGGTGGAAAGTGAAACATGCACGCACCTGCAGGTTTGAAAATGAGGGAGGATCTGACATTCTGTTCCAGGTCTTCTCGGACGCTCCCAACGTTCGTCCCTTCCCGCTTCAGCTGAACCCAACCTCTGAAAGACACGCACGTGTTTGAGCACAACGATGGAAACAGATAGCAGGAACCAAGCTTGGTGAGCGACACATAGGCCCAAGATATACTGAACGTCGCCCCGCTGTTATCTCCCCGCACATCTCCCCACTGATCTCCCCTCATGCAGTTGTGCATATTGATTTCAATACAGCAAAACAAACAGCTTGGGGTGATCCGCAGGGAGATAGATCTCCCCATATTTCAGTCGCATGACATGCAACTGAGCAGAGTGATCTGCTTGGTTGTGATATTTAGGTCAGTAAAATATGTGGACAGCTGTGATTGGCTTTGCTCAAAAATATTTCCTGGTATTCAACTTAATTTGCTGTATGAACAAATAAAATAAAAACATAGGTTGGGGGGGGGGGGAAAGTGAATCTCCATACTGCTTCTGTATGTCTTGCAGGCATTTGAGACCTTTGGATCTCCCCACTGATCTCCACGCACTGAAAACAACGGACTTAGTATATCTTGAGCCGTACCGTCCGTCCTGTGAGGGCTGCTGGACATCCCAGCCTCCCTGCTGCTGCTGCTGGTTGTCTTCCTCACTCCGTCCCTGCACTTCGTTGTTCACCACCATCCGCAGTCGACTTGCTTTCCTGCGCAGCAATTAAACAACTGAATCAACAACGTCAAAAACGTAAGCCAGTTCAAGACAGGGGAGGTGCCAAATATGCACGATTTGCAGCTCGAACAGTGAATGCGTGACCTCGCACGTTGTTCCGAGAACATCAGTTGGGGTCCGCTATGTGTCTGGTGCTGTGGATGTTTCCACCGGGACTCTGAACAAACCTGCATCACTGGCGACCCTTGTTGACAGGCCTCAGGTTATGTCTGAAGATGTGCGAGTCAGAAATTGTGGTGTGGAAATGAAGAACTTCTGTTTTCAACCACCCCTCACAGTGTGGTTGCCCCGGCTGACCTGATCTCTTGGAGGTCGTCGTCCGTCCCGTCCAGCACCTCCAGTTGCGCAGGGAAGTCTGGGTTCAGGTCGATCTCTTCCTCTCCGCCAGGGTTCTCGTCTGGAATGCACAACAACGAGCTGCTTCCCTGCGTCTGTTTCCATTGAATTTTTGGGTCTGACTGATCCAGGGGCCGCGTTCAGCCGAAATCCAAGTCCGCCCGTCTCAATGAAAGAACCAAACTCGGCTCCGGCAGAGATGTGGGCAGCAGATGGGTGGGAACGCTCAGCCGGGTTTGTTGGTTCGAAAGATGCAAAATCGTGAAGACGCCCTGACTTCGAACGCAAGATTTTTCTTGACTCAGATCCTCAACTTTGAAAAGTTGAACACAAACCCGTGTGTGCTTGTTTGAGAGTTTGCGAGCGCGCGCGTGTGTGTGTGTGTGTGTGTGTGTGTGTGTGTGTGTGTGTGTGTTTGTGTGTGTTTGTGTGTGTATGTGTGTGTTGACAGCAAAATGTCTCTGATCACACAAAATTGTTTTTCAGTTTTCCTGCCACCTGGAGCAAATCTCCCCCAGGCCCGCAAGCTTGGATCGACTGTGGGATCTGTGACTTCCAGAGACCTTGCACTCATCATTAGACAGTCTCTTGCGAACCGACTCACTCTCTCTCCACTCCTCAACTCGCAGGATCCTATTCCACTTGATCCGTTTGAAGTCGAGCTGCTGATGCCGCTGCTTCCAGACGAGCTCCTCGTACTCGAGCCTGGTGCGGAGGCCGAGGCCTCGGGGGCCGCGCGACATCAGCAGCAGCATCGCCGACAGGAAACAGAGGGTGACGACCACCAGCGCGCGCAGCTTGTCCAGAGTCTTCATTGTGCGCAGAGGTCAGGCGTCCGTGTTGCGTTGGTGGTCATCTGCAAACAGCAACAGTGGTCATTGGAATTCATGCTTTTGTACGCTGCTGTGTCCGGACTACGTTCAAAGACAATCAATGTCAACCAACCATCCAGCGAAACCCCAACAATGCCCCAGCTGCAAATTCGGTCATGGTCGTCTTTTTCTCATTCATGATGGATTCCGATCCAGGCCAGACATCATTACGCAAGGAAGATGTTGGTGTCTTGACGTGTGAGGTGAGACTGCTGCTGCAAGGCTGACCGACAGTCAGTCCGAATCCTTGTTGTTCTTGAACACCGTATGATCACTGATCATAGTCCCCGTCGGTGAACACAGGCGTCCTTCGGCTTCAATTGATCCTGACAAGACACCCTTGTTGTTGACCAGCTAATTTTGGTGCGAAAAGACCAAGGAATTCTGTCTGGCTGCGTATTTTTACCTGCAAACATCCTTGAGATCCTTTCTCTCAGTTTTCATTTCTCAATCCGATCACAATGCTCCAGACGAATCCCGAACAGCGACGCAATCTTTCCACAAAACGACAAACGAATGCTCTTGTCAAACTTTCATGCATCAAGTGCACGGGAGAATCTGCACGGAGATATATAACCTGTTGTGTTGCAACACATAACTGGTTCAAATCGTCCAACTGAGAGTACCCACGCACACAAAGGGGAACTTGCGTACGAGACGGTTCATTTGCTCTGTCATTGTCATTTGTCATTTATAAATCGTACTACTCCACTTCCGGTGTATGACATAAATGACACGAGGTCACACACAAACCATACTTCATACATGCAGTACGGTTTAAAAAAAACTAACTGGATTACATTTCTGCATTTGTGTCGTACTCAGTAGTATGCTGAATAAGTTATGAATTTTTATGTCGTACTTTATCAAGCAGTATGGCTTTAACACCGGAAGTGTAATCTCCCGCAGTTGAATTGTGTCATACTTTTACAGGCAGTATGGTTCGTTTCACCAGAAGTTCATCTCCCGCTCTTTTGCTTGTGTCATACTCATGTAAGCAGGACGTTTCTTTTACTGGAAGTTGATCTCCCGCCTTTGCCAAAACCGTACTGCTCGCACATATAGTACAGTTCTGATGCAACACTTTTTACATCAACAACCATTTAAGCCATACTTTCCCAGAAGTCATGCAGTACGGTTTAAAAAAAAAACCGTACTCTGCTGTGTAGTATGGCTAGAATATTGCAGGGGGTGCCACAGTTTTCAACATGGCGCCGAGTAAAGACAAACTGTTGTCGGAGAACACCAGAAACAGTGCAA
>JAAUXT010101860.1_pt1 | contig 11916 bp, 5 predicted proteins | sample 7278171 | NCBI WGS metagenome assembly JAAUXT01 (sample SAMN14350112, study PRJNA611818) | marine sediment metagenome | isolation source: surface marine sediment (1.8m) | place: French Polynesia: Moorea | collected 2018-08
ATGGAAGACAAAGGTTGCCTCTTTGCTATTCCCCAAGGATTGGTAAAAATTTGCACCCGATCCACACAAAACGTTGCCCAATCGGTTACTTAGATTGCATGCCTCGTACAGTCACTGGCGAACGCTCAAGTTGGAGGAACAACTTTGGTTCAGGCAGAGCAAAATAAAATCTGGATGAAGCACATTCTGCTCTGTTTGCGTTCCTCCAAGAGCAAGCAGGAAATGGCGAGAAATTTATCTGCCTTCGATCAGGAGCTTGGCTTGAGTTTTTGCCAGAACCTGGATGGTTCCTCCTGTTGAAGCGTTGGGGCTGCGCCGCAACGCTCAGTGCGTGGGCGATTGCAAACAGACATGAAGTAGATCCTCTGATCTCCATTAAGTGATTATAGGCCCGACAACGTGCTAGAATTTGCAGGTGGTGCGACTATTACTCGCCATTTTGTTTGGGAGTTTCTTGAAGTTTTGTGCATGGGTGACTCTGTAAGTGCCAGCAAATGTTGTGTGACACTTTTTGAGTCATAAAAAACCTGCGTGCCTTCAGAATTGGCTCTCGAGGCCAACTTTCTTCGCGTTTTATTCACTTTGTACGACACAAAGTGGTGTCGAGGCATTTCAAGAATGTTGGAGTTGTTTTGCAGTTTCAGACTCTTGGTTATATTTTCAACATTGATAAACTTTGACAACTGGAGAAGAGAGCGAGATTTCCGTAGAGCGCACGGTGCGCCATTACGGAGGTTTATCAAATACGTCCGGTCCTTTTCCGACGTGCCCCAATTGCCAGATCGGTGACACAGATACCATTTGGTCACTGGTCATTGGCTCTTAGTATACAATTGAGTTTTCTGGACCACCGATCTGGCAATTTGGGCACCGCGCGTTTGAAAAGGAAGTGCTTGCTGAACCTCGCTATTGTGTTGTCTATCCGCACAACGAAACATTGCAGTCGGTTCCGGAGTAGATGGAGAGTTCTGTTCCTGCTGCCAGAACACAATTGATCAGACCAGGCAGTGCGACCTGACTGAACCCGAGCCAGGAGAACTAGGGATGGAGGTTCATTCAGCGGATTCCGTTGAAATGCAACATCGTGGTGTTGTGTGTTTGAGAAATGAATTGCGTTTGCTTTTTTTACCTGGTGAACTTTTCTTTTCATCTCGTGCACAGTGTGGCTGATGGTTTTGCATTGCAATCATCGACTGTGTTGGAAAGAAAAGAGCAGGAGTTAAATATTTTGGCTTTCTTCGCTGGTACACCAAACGCAAACAACAGAAAGCGTGCTTCCCTTCCTTCAGAAGTCAGTTTTGACTCTCCCTTCACAAAGATATGATGCGATAGCCAGACTCGCAATACATATTTGTTGTTCAAGCATGAAAAAAAGTTTCCCTGATTGTTTTCGCGGATTCCAGGCAGGTTGAGTCACTTCACTCTGGTTCGGGTTGGAGGTGAAGCTGCTGAAAATTGCCACATTGTGCCGTGTTCACAACGGTGCGCCATGGCCTCTTTCCAGAGGATGTGCATTCGCGCTGGCTTCTCGTACCATACACAGGATCGGTGTTTTGTTTTTCCGTAGGCAAAACCTGTGGTCATACTTGACTTGCGAAGAACATGCAACAGGCCCATATTTACGTGTTTGTGCATGAGATTGGATCCTTTGGGCTCTCCCGCCAAAAATAAAACAGGGTGACCAACAAACAATTCGTTGCCTGGTGCATCCTATTTGTACACGATTGCCGGAAATTTATAGGTGTGTTCGTTTCCTAATGCCATCGAGGGATGCTGGAGTCAGAAGCAAAGGCAACGAGATGAGCGAAGATTTCACCCCCTTTCGAACCCATTCTTTGCAGCACTATCACGCTTGATGAATGAAGTGGCAAAGTAAAAATAGTCAACTACGCAGCAATAAAAACGCCTGGATCCCCATTCTAATCGGAAGTTGTAAGCTGTGTACCTTGGCAGGCTTAGCAGGCTATCGTTTAGGCACTCTCCCCTCACGTTTTGATCCAGAGCTTCTCAGGCAAGTGAGCGAGAGAGATGTGGGTGCACACGCTGCATTGCGATTACCTGTTTCTACCCGCAACTTGTGACTTGCATACACGTACATGTGTTGCACAGAGCAACCAGCAAAACAGGCAGAATATGCTGCCACTTTTGGGAAGGGATCATTGCGTGGTGTTGGATTTTTGAAATTGTTTGCCGTGGCAACAAAGAGGGCTTTATTTGATGTCCCTGGAGCTGAAACGTTTTTGAGCAGGATTATGCTCTCGAGATGCATACACAGAAGATGCCACACACGCAACGTGCTGAAGGAGACTGGTGTTGGATGAAACTCGGGTGTCTTCAACAGACTTGAGAGATAACAAAAACCCAAGCAAAGGGAAGGTTTCAATTCTGCTGTGTGCAGAGATGGAAGATCGTACACACGTACGCTCAATTAACTGCGGATACTACACACATTCCAAATGTACATAAACTTGGATGTAGCGAGGAGCACGCTGGTGCACGGAAGCTTGAGGTGGTTTCCTATCCACGGAGGACACAATGAATAGGTTTGTGCACTTCGCATTTTCCTACCTGAGGAATGTGTTTGCGCTGATCTTTCACGGATTTGTGTCCGGCGCGAGGTCGCTGGTGGTGGAGCCGACCCGGGTGTACTTGTGTCCGCGGCTGCACCAGTACAGACCGGAAACCTTGTTGCACCGCGACGTGGACGAGATGTACGTGGGAAGCGCCGACCTGGTGACCAGACCCAGGGACCTGTACGACAGGCTGCTGGAATGCATCATGCAAAACGACACGCGTAAAGTGCACGACATCATCAGCGGGGACCAGTCCGGGATCCTACGGCAACACAGAAGCGGCGGCGAACACTCCAGGGATAACGATACTTTCCCGCTGCTCCTGGCAACAATGCTGGGAAATGCGAAGATCGTCTCGCTGTTGTTGGCTGGTGGTGTGGATCCCAACTGTAAGTTGGAGGGAACTGCGTTCCTCAACACGCGATGTCCCACCGCCCTGCATCAGGCTGTGGAGGACGGTCATCTGGAGATCGTAAAGATCCTCACGGGCTGGCAGCGTCGTCTGGACAGGAGCGCGCGAAGCCTGGACGTGCAAAACTGCGACGGGGAAACCGCGCTGCACATCGCCGTTGAAGACGGAACGTTTGAGATGGTGAACGCCCTGTTGGCGGGCGGGTGTGATGTGAACGTGGCGGATTGTCAGGGGAGCAACGCGCTGCACGTTGCCTTGTCGTCCAACAGGTGCAGCGCAGCTGTGATCAAGGCGCTCGTCGCCTACGGCGTGGACATCAACGTGCCGAGCGGGTCGGGCATCACGCCGGCGCGCCACGCCGCGCTCACCGGGAACCTCTCCGCCGTCGCGCTGCTCCTCGCCGCCGGATGCGACCTGAAATTCAACTCCACCGCCCACCTCTCGCCCTTAGAAGCCGCCATCATTCGACAAGACTTGCAAAGCATGCAGGCGATTCTTAGCAGCCAGAAAATACTGCAGGCGGTATGTGACCCGACGCAATCAGGTGCTCAGCGGATATCTGCAGCGGGAGGCGGATCGACACACACGTCGGACCCGAGCGGTGATATCTCTGACCTTCAGTACGTGGACGAAAGCGTTCACTTTGCAGCGCGCTACGGCAACAGTGAAATCATGGGTGTGGTGCTTCGTTACAAATCCGACCAAATAGACTCGTACAACTCGCAGGGAGAAACTCCGTTGTTTGTCGCTGTGCGCCACAGCAACGTACAAACTCTGCGCGTGCTCCTCGATTGCAACGCCAACGCCAACCAAACGTCGTTGCACGGGATTTCCTGCCTGTGTAAAGCTACGTTGGACTGCAACTTCACCGCTGTGCTCTACCTCGTCATCTTTGCCGACGTGGATTATGGTCTGGAAATGAACAGCGCTGCGATTCACAAGGCTCTGTTCTGCGGCTTCCACAACATCGCGGGGCTGCTCATCCAGTGCGGCTGCACCCTCAACAACTCGGCCCTGCATTTGGTTCTGAGCAGCAAGGACTGGGGGCTGATGCCTCTGATCCACTCGGCAGGGTACGACTACTTCGCTCGGACAGTCGCCGTGCAAATGGTGAAGCACGAACGAAGAGTCAATTCGGATGTTTTTGACTGGGCCGTGTCGGTTCTGTCCGGTCCCAACTCTCTTCAGGATCATTGCAGAGTTGTCATCAGGAACTCCATGAGGGGCCAGCTGTACGCAAAGGTGCAGACTCTAAACCTGCCAAAAGTGACGAAACAGTATCTGATGCTGGGCCCTTTGTGCAGTTCGCTGGAGGATTGACAGAAAGCAGGACTCAGCGTTGAAAACGACGAAAGAACAGCGAGGACCATTTGCGCTTGGCTTCAACAGTGAATCAACCCTGTTGCCGCTGACATAATCAGTGGTTTGCTTCGACCTATAGTTTGTAGTGTGCCTGCATACAAGGCGAAGCAGCTCGTAGACGGATGTGCGCGATGTGGAACCGTCCCGGGTGTGAGAAGCTTGTGGTCGACGTGTGAACCAACGTCTAGTCCAGTCCATTCGTCTTTGTGATATCGTATTCTGTGGAAACCCACAAACGCACTCAAGAAAATATCGTATTTTTAAAACTGAGTGTTGTCGTGTTTGTTTTGCGTTTTGTCACTTTAAGCAAGCAACGTGCAGCACTGGGGGTGTGATTGTTCGTTTCAATATCACTGTTTCACTCGAATTAGCAAAGTCTTGAACAAACGTTGTTGTAGCTCTGTCCGTGGCACAAGGCAAAGACGATCCATTTGACTGCCGCTGCAAAGTCCACATTTACCTCATACTCGTACACCTGAAACAATTGGACCCGATGCAGTGACTGGCGATTCGTGTGACACGGAACGAGGCAGTCCACCGAGAAACTACAAAAAAAGTCACACTGTAGACTGCAGTCTCTTGGAACATGATTATCCTGAATTGAGCCGGCGTGAGATCTTGCCTCTCCGGTGTCGATCCCATCAGCAGGTGACAGCAAATTGTCTTGCTGGGGGTGGGGGTGGGGGAGATGCCAACGCACTCTGATCGCTGACATAATCTTTGGCCATGTTTTGCAAATTTTCATTTCTGGCAGGAGGTCTGCCACTTTGACCTCTGCTGCGCAGGAGGGGGGGCGGGGCGGGTTATTTTTTGGGCACTCAACTCGAGGCCAGAAAGTTTTGCAATCAGGAGGAGTGGGGTGCGTGCACCTTTTTCGACAAAAACATAAAAACACGCGATTTTTCGTCGGCGCGTGCAAAAAGTTGTATCGGAATCGATCAATCCCAGACTGATTGATCGCAAAGGGGCGGAACTTTGTGTTGATAAACTGCACGTTTGCAGCGCAAGTTAGAATGTCGTGTCTTCCACATGCCGTCATTCTTTGTTTGTTTCACTTGTGTTCCCAAATTGCGAAGCTAACACGGGAAACAGACCGGTGGTTCATGCTGCATTTTGATCAGCAGAAAAGTTTATTTTGTCAATGCAGAATTTTGCGCTGTTTGTGTTTCCAGATTTGTGCTGATATCCGACTGCTGGCGAGCAGGAAAGAAGTGGAAGAGCCGTTTGAGGAGTCACAGATAGGTTTGTAGTGACCTGCCAAACATTGCCCTTCAAAATCGAACATTCGCTTTCTCAACTCAAATTTAAAACTGAACTTTTTTGATGTGTAAGTGAGTGTGTGATGGCATCGCCAAGTCCAGCTTAGCAGATATTGAACCATTTTGGGATGCCCATGATGCCTGTGTGATCCAAGATGGCCGCTGCTGCCTGGCCCGCTCGGCAACGCGCGTGTCAACACCGACTATCTTCTTGTCTGTATCACGATGACGTGCTGCGTGCTTCAGGCTCGAGCGCGATGGCGTACAAGCGGAACCCGATGCGGAGCGAGCGCTGCTGCTCGCTGGCGCGCCACCTCATGACGCTCGTGCAGGACGCCCTCATGACGCACGCCAACCAGTGGATGGAGCGCACACTCGACGACAGCGCCAACAGGTCAGCAGCGGCGGCGGCGGCGGCGGTGGCCTTGAGTGCGATGTTAGATGCACAAGGACCAGTGTACAGAAGACCATTGTCGTGTTTCATTTTGAGAGAAGAAAAGAATGCATGCCGAGAACTAACTTTTGGGGGAAATTTTCAGACGCGTGTGCATCTCGGAAGCTTTCATCGTGGCAGACATCATTCTGACGACGCTGCAGAACATCACCGAAGGACTCGTCGTCTATCCGAAAGTGCGAAAGCAAATCGGGTCAAGCGATCTCTTCTTTTGGGACCTTAGCAACCAAGTTTCTGCACAAGACAAATATATCTGGTGGAATTTTGCACAAATGAGTCAGACAAGCGTTGACTTGGTTTTATTCCTGCCGCAGGTTCACCGGAAACACTTGAAATCAAAAATTCTTTTGTGTTTGCAGGTGATAGAGAAACACATTCGGCAGGAACTACCCTTCATGGCAACTGAGAATTTCATCATGGAGATGGTGAAGGCTGGAGGCAACAGACAGGTGGGAACTTTCTTGTGTGCCGAGAACACAAGCCCAAACCGATGGATGGCCGTATTTTGTTGTCCTGTCTCGCTTCGAAAGAAAGTACACGCCCGGCCCTTCGAGCTTGTTTGCACAGACGTCGCGAGCGAGCCCGAGTTAGATTCTCATAGCAACAGCCACAGCACCGTGCAGAATTTTATGCATGCCCCTCTCAAGGCACATACAAAAAGACTCTTTTTCATGTCTGAAACATGCACATATTTTTGGAGGGTCATCATTCCGGGGGATATGTGCTTCGGAGACATACGTTCTTGTTTGAATTCGCGTTCGCGACTTCCCGCGCAATGAGGTCGGGCCCAGGTCAGGAACTGGGTTGGTTCCACTGGATCTGCCAGACCACAATATTTGGGCCAAAATGTTTGGACCAAAATATTTGAAAAAAGTACACTTTCAAAAAGTCATTTCCTGCCCTATCTTGCAGCTGTTGTGTGTGGCACACGAAGGACGTCGGGTTCGTCAATCGAAAATGTTGTGTTTTGCAGGAGGTGCATGAGAAAGTGCGACAGCTGTCGCAAGAGGCGGCGGAGCAGGTCAAGGTGCACGGCGCCGAGAACGACCTCGTGGAGCGCATTCGCCTGTGCGCCGAGTTCGCGCCGATTCACGCGCAGCTCGACGCGCTGCTGGACCCGAAAACATTCGTCGGCCGCGCGCCGCAGCAGGTCAGTAGAGTTGTGGTTTCTGTTGGGGGTTGCAAACAAGGTAGCTGCGTTCTACCAAAAGCGCGGCGCAGTTATAGGCGGGTCATTCTGTTCAGTTCACAGGTTGAAGTGATGGTTTTCTCGTAGAGCCATTGGGGGACGTAGTGTTTTGAAAATCGATCAACTGTGTGCTTTCCTAGGTGGAGACATTCTTGAAGATGGAAGTGAATCCGGCGCTGGAAACGGCGATGGAGCCGTACAGAAACACGCTGGAGGAGAAGGCGGAGATCACTGTGTAACAGGCCGCTCCGCAGCACACTGAGTGCGCGCATCTTTCCTCGCGAATTTGGACAAAAACAATTCTCGGAATCAGAAGCGAGCAGTCGGACTTCTTTTTGTGTGTTGAAAGTTTATTGCACCAAGAAAAGTTGCGACCGATGTTTCTCTTGTTCTTTTGTTTCGTGCCTGCGTGTTGTGGACCGTGTGCGGCACAACCGTTGCACTTTTGCGACAGAAAAGTTTTGGGCTTTTCGAGAGTTCGATTCAAATTTTCTTGAAAAGTCCACAAATCTCGTGTCTTTCTGTGGTTTTTGTGTTTCAAACGTACTGTTCCAATTTTTTCGTTGTTCACAGTTTCCTGTTCGTGCAAAATAAATTCGGCACGGAGAATACTGGAAACTTCGTACGTTGAATAAATTACGACATTCTCGCGTAGAACGCGAAAGTGCTTGCTTTTTTGTGGACTCCAAGCGTTTGCCACAAACAGAAGAGCTGGAAGTGCGGAGGATCACACATACACCAGTCTGTTATTTGAGCTCCAGGTCACCGTGATGTGCTCACGATGTTCGTAAAAGCTCAGAGCCCGGCCGCCCGGGCCCACTAGCTCCGAATTACACGTAATACAGACAACGGTGGATCTCCGAATCTGTGACCACTGCAGAGCGTTCATCGCCATTGTTTTGAGGCTGCCCAACTCCACGCGCGTCCGAGTCCAGTTTACCTATCAGCTTCAGATACTCTGCAACGCATATCAAAGGAGCATCAGTTCATGTGTCAGAATTTTCTGGCACGTGGCTTTTGTATTTGGCAGTGTAGACACACCAAATCGAGCGATTCGAACCAGCAAAAAGTCGATTTTGCCGCATTCTGAAAATAGCAGGGTGGGAAGGGGGGGGTCTTGCAGCACCCTCACAGACTCCCACAGACATACACAGAGAGCATCAAAATCAGAAAATGCACAAGTTTCCCAGCAGCAAAATCCCGCTCATCATTTTTTGGCTGCCCGGAGACTTTCACTTGATCAGATTTTGGTCAAATTCTGAAAGTGTGTACGTTTGTGTATGAGTGTGCAGGGTCTGTTATCTTTCCCAAAGACACGCCGAACACACTCGTTCAGCGTGTGTGATGAGAAAATGGTTTTGACATCTGGTGGGAGAAGTGTTTTCAGACGACGTCCGCACCACAGCTTCCGTCTGTCCAAACGCAACAAGTTGAACCCATTCTGCTCCCACATCAGGACTCTGTGAAGTCAACACGTTGTTGCGCAAAGGAGTGTATTTTACATCCACCATCGGCTGGGGCTATCTCGATACACACCTTCCCATGTCGTAGGGCGTTTGGCAGACGGATGTTGCTTGACCTCACAGGACGCCTGCAGACGAGTGTGGAGAATAAATATCTATCTTCGGACTGTGCGTGGTCGAAGGCACCGTTTTCCTTCATGGTCTCCTTCTGTTTGGCGTACAAATTCTTCATCCTTTCGTCCTCGCATTTGGAAAAGGCCGCGTCTGTTTCCTTCATCTGCATGCAACGAAAAACATTTGTTCTTCACTTACAGTCAACCAAGAACGTTCTAGTCTACAGTTCACCACGGAACGCACGTTTGGGACAAATTTTCGGCAAGAACGGATTTGCCTTGTTGTATTACAGTGGGCCTTCACAACACAGCCTGAATTCAAACAACTGTCAGTGATCTTGACACTTTGCATTTTGATCTCGAGGTGCCCACTCACCATCATCGGAAACGCTTGAAATGTCCTTCTCAAGCTATCATGAAATCCAAATTCAGGCAACATGTTCAGGACTTCATCCAGACGTCCAGCTTTTGCAAGCGCCGTTGTCTAAAAACAAAGGACAGCGGAAATCAGCAACGCGCACAATGTACAATGCAGAAAGGTCCCCCGTCCGTCTCCTCGCGAATCTTTCAAAGCGAAGAAACAACGAAAGCGCCAAGCCGCAAAGCAAAACATAGAAATCTTTGGACGGGCAAAAAAGTGCCTGTCGATGAAACGCGAACAAAAGTCGAGGATCGTACAATGATCCGGAAACGAGCAATTTTGTGCAAATAAGGCGAGATTCACCTGCAACGTTTTCCAAGTGAGGCTACTTTGAAACTGTGTCGCACTGTTGGTTTGCGTACCCTGTGGACTCTTGAATTCTGGAGTCCTGCTGAGGTCAAGAAAGTCCAGGGCTGTCTCCGGTTCATCCTGAAAGTCATGCAAAAAGCGACACTACAATTAGTTCGATAAATTTATTGTCAAACAAGAGAGTGAAATGAATCATCCTTGGCAGCAGTCGAAAGAAACTTTGAGGAAAGAGACTTTCAATAGTTTGCTTCGTGCCAGCGATACTCAAACATCGGCCAGTTTAACACAACAGATCAAAATTCAAATGTTAATTCCCCACCTCCCCCCATGACGAAGTTCCGGGTGGGTCTAGGCATTTTCTACTCAAGCTCAAGCAATAAGAAGGTGCTTACCAGCTTCAATGCCAAGTAACCTCCGTACATCACGACTCTGGGATGATAATGATGGTCAGTCTCCCGATGGAGCCGGACAAAATTCTTCATTTTTTCCAAACTTTCTTTGGTACCCTGAAAGGAATGTTCAGCCAAAGGTGAGAACGCTTCAATGTGCATCAATTTGGATGTGGCTTCAAGTGTACGACGGCAATACAAGACACCCGAACCAAGACAATTTTCGCACCGTTTTGCAACAACAGGCTGCATAAACCACTGACGCATTCCGGTTGATGAATATCCGGTCTCCCAGCAGCCGCAGGTACTGGTCATGAACGTCAACGCCTTCTGCATAGCGTTCCGAGTCGAACAGCAGGTCAATCAGAACCGTAACGCCGGACGGAGCCATGCTAGCGATCTTCTGTAAACGTTGAAGGCAAGCATGAAATTACAACAGCAATGAAGTCCTGTGGCTGCACAGCGCGCGGTGTGACCTGTTGGAGAAGGAGTGCAACAAAGATCTTTTGGCAACCCATGGTGGTTTGAGGCACCCCAAGAATGACGACGTGATGTTGCGGCTCCAGATCTGGGTTTTGAGCTGAGCTGGCGGACGCAACACGAATTTGCGGCTTACCAGTGCGGCCATGAATGAAGTGGTCTGACATTTCCACTGTCAAAATGTAACGCATATTTGCTGCTCTCTTTCTTTTCTCTTTGCAGTTTTCTTTTTCCTCTTTTTATATACTTATTTTTTGTTTGTTTATTTGTGTATGTATTTTTTGCGCACAACAGTGAAAACACAGAGCCAGCATGACACTGAGTAGCAGTCCCCCCCGGGAAAACCAACTCCAGTTGGTTCACACACACACACACACACACACACACACACACACACACACACACACACACACACACACACACACAGATGGGGTGATTGCATTGAGCCCGAGGTCTTGCCGACGAAGTCGGGGCCGCGGGCCAAACAAGGGGGTGTCAGGGGGTCAAAGGGAGTCTTGCATATTGTAATTGGAAAAAAATACTCACCCCATCCTTGAACCATTTGTAGGCTTGTTCTGGCTTGTCCAGAACGAGGAAAAGCCTCATGAGCAATGGCCCAAACATGAAATCACTTGTCGGGCTTTCTTGGAACCTGTATCAAATAAAAGATACAAGAGACCTCAAGTTGATGAGTTCACATAAATAAACGCCGTATGCGTGACCCACGTTTTAATGATATGCCTTTCTTCGAGTTTGGCTTCAATCAACGACATTCCGTGTCTCCACATCGAGGTGTCAGAATTCCCGGAACAGACTTCTTCCCACCATTCTGGCTCTTCGAGTTCACGGCCAGCGTGCCCCACCCAGCCTGAATTCTGGTCCCAATTTTTCGCCTGCAGATTACAATCACCCCCTCAGGGTCAAAATGCCCCTCCTTTTTGTTTCGTTGTGTGAATGGGGTGATTTCTACCCTGACTAAGGGCGCGAAGAAACTTGCTTTGACCACGGGCTTATTTTCATCTAAGCTTGGGAGACAGTCTTACCCTGGAAATCTGTCAGATGCGGTGGGTGTGGTACGTGTTCTCATACCAGATTGGGGGGCATTCTCACTGCAGCTTTCGAGGGGAGGGGGCTTCAAGTCGCAGATGGGGCGGGCAATCGAACCCTGAACCCCACTCCATCTTCATTTGTAAACTGGCCCCTGACCCCAGGAGGGATATCCGAACCCTGGATGGGGGCAATTTCACTCCAATCCCAGCTTCAACTTCACTTATGAAATGGACCCTCGCCACAGGAGGTGTTGTTGTTGTCTCTGGCATGTTCCTGTTCGAAGGTGAACTAGACTTTCAAGTGGAGAATCAGCCGCGCGCAGCGTACATGTGCAGGACAGCAGTTGTGTGTGTCGAAGAATGTGTGCATAGTGTTATGTTTCTCAAAAAACAATTGCAAGCATGAAAATGTAAACTTTTATTTTTCTGCATGTATATCACAA
>JAAUXT010035296.1_pt1 | contig 11915 bp, 3 predicted proteins | sample 7278171 | NCBI WGS metagenome assembly JAAUXT01 (sample SAMN14350112, study PRJNA611818) | marine sediment metagenome | isolation source: surface marine sediment (1.8m) | place: French Polynesia: Moorea | collected 2018-08
GTTCCATTTTGGAAACACAACTTCCTCACACTACAAACTTGCACAGTTCTTCAACATGACACCACAGGAGGACTTGTTCGACCACAGGACAACACGAGACTGAAGAAAGTCGGCCAAAGATCAGCCCATGCCAGACAGTGCAATGTACAAAATTACTCAGTGTGAAATCGTGTCAGCGATACACTGTCGAGAGAATCGTCGTCATGTGTGAGCTACGTCGGTCAATACACTCGAATGTGTGTGTTAACCTAATCTTCCCACACACCCCAGCCACGTCGATGTCACAGCGTGCAACTGCACGAAATTCGTCGCTGTTAGTGGCTTCTCAGTGACGTGAACAGATTCACTGCTGCTCACGTCCTTCATGTGTGAGAACGACAGAGATCACAACAAAATTGAGCCGGTAGAAATGTGGAAAGTGCGTCACGGTGCAAAGCCAACGTCTTGACCTGTGTGTGCTGAAGTTGTTGGACATAAATCTTACGAACAAGGAAAAACGACCGTATCATACTTTAGATTGTTTCCTCAAATGACTCCGGACATACAGCAAGTACCATAGTTGTGCTAAGGCAGTTTTCATAAAAATTACAGCTGTACATCTGCCAATATTGACATTGTCACTTCAAATATTCATTAAATTACGTTCAGCTTCTCAAGTTTGCAGTTGACGTACTCTGATACGCAGTTGCCAGTTGCTTCAGACACCAACTGAAACTGTTGCTACCATTGAACTCCTCCCTGCAGGGGAAACACTTCAACCTGTTGAGAGTTGGTCGCTTTTTATCAGCAATGGACTTGGAACCTACCAGCACGCACAGCCATCTTCTTTGCGTCCTTGGCACTTGGTCCGAAACCCATTATGGAAGTCTACATTTGAACGCGATGCGACCATCAAAAAGCGGAAAGCTGCACAAGATCAAGCCCAAGGCAGTTCAGGTCCACTTCATTGAGGATATTGATTGCAATTCCACACGAATGTTCGATCTTGCCGCCTATTTGCGAGCCTGACCAAGTAAAACCTACAATATAATATGTACTTCCAAAATGTTGGTCGTCCCTCGAAGAAACACATGAAGAGTCTTTTGCTATTCTGATCCAGAGGCTGCAAGAAGTGGAGGCGAGAAAGTGCAATGTTTGTCTTGAACGACCTGAAACCTAAAGGTGCATGAAAGTGCTTCATTTGTTCAGAAAGAAAGAATGAACCTCAGGTCGTGATCTCTTGCGTTGTTCAGGAAGAGCAAAGAGCAAACAGCAAGAACTGTTGATGTTTGCTGAAACCAGTCATGAGCCATTTAAGATTCAACACAAAACAGTAAAGCACTTGTTTATGGGAGACAGAAATCAAGCATTACAGGCGCTCCCAATCGTGACGGGCAATTACAATCACAACAAGTTTACCAGATTTCCTCACACATAATTTTTTGCACGCTCTGAGTGCGAAAGGGCAATGAAAACCTCAACGTGTGGCAGGACCACTCCCAGACAAGTCCAAGTCAAGTTTTGCAGCGCACGTGTTGCCTTGGCAAACTCAGGGCGTAGCCTCACTCGGTCTTTTTATGGCAACTTTAAAGGTGTTTTACAGGTGTGATGATCGCCAAACATCCAAGAAAAGGAAACACGTTGTTCTTGCAACCCAACGGAGCGACACAGAAAGTAGAGTTCCAGACTAATTCCGCGACCTCGCGGCACTGCGCTGGGTGACTGGTGTTGGTCCCACTGCTCAGTCTCTGTGGTCCTGGTCCCTGAACTCAGCTGTTTCTGCAGACTCACACTTTGAACAGAATGAACAGAAGAGCCTTCAGTGGGCCTGATGACAAATTTTTGAAGGACAGGTTTTACCAAGGTTGGCAAAATATCCTAAAATTTCAGGACTGAGAAACTACCATGAAACTACAACCACTGTGAAACTACCTCCGTATTGTCACTCACAAGGCAGTCTATCTTCTGGTCTTTTGGTTACTTTTCAGTCCTGGCAGGCAGTTTCCCAGGCCTTGTTTCTGTTGTTTTATTTCCTCAAAACTGCTTGACCTGCTCCTCAAATTTCATGTTGTGAAAGTGCAGTCCTGACGTGTCGGGATCTTTTGCTGACCATGGCACCAGCTCGGCAACAGGTCCCGCAACACCAGTTCGCAAAAACACCGGGATGAAGAAGGTTGGTTCCGCGCAGTGTGTCCTTGGCCGGACGGAGCACAGTGCGCAAAGTGCCGGCACTGACCCTCACACAATGGATTTGTTCTGTTCACACTGATTCCGTCACAGAACCAAAGTGACAAGCACGAAAATTGACGGAACACCTTCCATCACGAGCACGGGAGACTTGTGGAATTGGTCTGAACATGGGGTCCACAACAGTTCCACAGGTGTCGGATGTTGCGGTGAAAGTCGCCAGAAACCGCGGAGGGCTGGTGCAAAGTTGATGACAATCTTCTGCAATGCGACTCGGCGCACCAACACCGTGGTGTAGAACTACTCTTGTCCAGGTTGAGTCTGGCTCAGTGCCTGGGAGGTGGATGCCCGTACATGTGCTCCAGTCTTGTCATCACTCAATCCGAGGCAGACATGGCAAGGTGACCACCACAGCACGGCAGACAAAGCCTGACCTTCTTGAATGCGTCGAGGCGGTGGTGTTCGGTTTCAGCTAAAGTTGGACCCGAGGTGCAAACCAATCTTTTCACAACAAGCCACAAGGAAACTGTGAGCAGCGTCCCACTCCTTTTCTCCGACTCGCTTCAATTTTCAGACTTTTCTCTTGAGACCAAGTTCAGCACAATTATTTCAGTCCGAAACCCAAGTGAACTGCAAAGAAGCCGAGTGCGCAAAGCCCAGAGGCCGCTGATGAAGTACAAGGACGTAAATTTATCGTCTCAACTCAGAGAGTATCTAACTGCCGTGTGCAAGGAGCGCGAATGAAAAATTGTGGAAGGCAAGCACAAAGCTTGGTCGTTGCCATTTAATTGTGGGCATTGTACATTGGGCGAGTCAATTATCACACCATGGTGTGGCAGCTTGCCTCTCTGTTTAGTGTCACAGTTTCATCTGGAAACATTGGAATGATCCTCAACAGTCTCTCTCCAGGCTTTCTTCTGCAGCTCCAGAATCTTCAAAAATGAAGTCTGTACGTCTTTAACCACACTTTGTCCCGCGTACAGTGCCATTGGCGAAGGTGTGCTCTCGGATCACAAGACCAGACAGGCCCTGTGGAGGCATTTTCTGGTTGTTGAGTTTCGAGAAAGTGCCTCCGACAGGCAGCACATCACTTGATGTCGAATCAGCCGGGAGGCTCAGTCGGGTGCGATGCCCGCGCTGACTCCGGCGCATCGAGTTTCGGAACCAACTCCGACGGGTGTGGCTTTCCGCGAGCTCACGAATCCAGTTGACCTTCGGGACGGTGGCTTGTCTGCCCAAGACTGCAGAAACGAGTGTCGGTATCTGTTGCACGATCTCACGAGCGTTCAGTGTTTTCGCAGCGCGTCGCGCTCATGAGCCACGAGAGCTGATGATGGTTACCTCTGTGTGTGGGTTTTAACTGGCCAACTAAACCAGGCTGAAAAATTATCAAACAGCCAACTGAACTGGGCCGGAAAATGATCAGGACCAAGTCTTGGTCATTTTCCACCCCAGTTTAGTAACCCCCAGGGCGTTAACTAAACTGGCGAACTGAATATTCGCCGAACAATATTCTCACAATTTGGTTTCTTGAAGTGGATGGACTGCAATGGAACTCGTTTTCTCCAGCGGCGAAGAGAAGGAAAACATCGTGACGGATGAACCCAGGTGTGCCGCCGCCTTCTTTGCACTCGTGGCTTGCAGCTCCTAATTGCAAAAAGAAATGCTTGTTGTTTCCACAGCGTACAAATCGGAAACCGCTGCTTCCAAGTCGACAAAAGTGAGGCCCATCACGAACACTCAGTGTTGCGTGTGCAAAACACACAAACATCTTTGAAGAATCTCAGGTGAGTCCAGCGACGGGTCGACGTGTGCCTTGCACTCACAGCGTGACACAGACAGGAGAGGATCCATCTTGTACCAAACGGGAACTCCGTTTTGGATCCAGGCAGTGCAAACCTCAAAACTCCTTTGCTGCAGATCCACCGTTTCACCGCGCTGTGCTGCACAGGAAAATTGATTTGGGTTGTTCCAAAACCTCAACCAAGGTTCCCATCAGATGATTCCGCACTCATCTGAAAGATGACGAAGGGAAAAACGTGGTCCAAACAACTCAAGGTGTTGGAACGTTTCGGGACAGCATAGCAACCGACGTGAGAGAAAGATACAACCCGTAAAGTTGGCGTGAAGTAGCAAGCCTGTCGAGGTTGTGTAAACAACATTGATGAGGAGCTCTTCACCTAATCGCTCTCGCTCTGTCTCGTGTTTGTCAATCAGAAATCGCTGCAGGAAAAAGTTCCTTGTCAAAATTTTCTCAAATGGTGTGCCAACAACCGAGAAAGACCAGGGCTGGATCCGGGAAAACGAAACACAGGGAGAGGGGGAAATTGAAATCCAGTGTTACAATTGAAGAAATGTTCTGTGGTTTCTTTTTTGAGAAAACGTTTGGGAAATGGCATTCTAATTCTGTTCTGATGGTGACGTGACAGATTCGGCATTTATAGAATTGCCAAAACGGACAACCGGAAGTCAGGATCAGTTCCTCCAAAACCCAAACACACGAGACATCGTCAGAAAGCAATCGCTCGCTTCGAAACAACCGAGCGCCCCTCTTGACCCTTCAAATAATGTTCTTGTATGATTTTGTGTTTTCTGCGTGTTATCTGTTTCAAAGTTGCCCCCCCCCCCGGCCATGGTCTCACCACCGATCCGTTGTTGGTCGCATGTTTGAGCAACAGAGCCAACGAGAAAAAAGTGCCCATTAATTCTTGAACAAGAACCGAATCTGGACGTGTACCCATTTCTCGCCAATCACATGACCGGGGAGTTTGCACAAGTTTGCGTCTGTAGGTACGCACAGGTTTGTATGGGTATGCACGGGTGTGCATTCAGAGTCACATTTTGCCAGACACTCTGTGCACAGACATTGCCATCTCGGCGGAACCTGTATGGCCACTGGGTGAAATGAAGTGAGCGCACATGTATTCACAGGTCGGCGAGATATTTCATTCAAAGCACTAAATTTTGCTTTTTGTGCTTCCAGTCTCCTGGAAAGGACAATGTAGTGTGGATAAAACCAGATACATATCCAACTGGAATGCCTGTGGCAAACGAAACGACAGCATCAGAACAGGAACTGAAAATGAAGTGTGCGAAATACGACTCGTATCATCTGTGATCACATGGCAAAACTAATTGGTGTGTTTCATGTAAATCTTTTCTCTCGAACAATCACAAGAACATCTGCTTCGCGCGACTGGCCTTTCGTATCGTGTCGGTTTGTCTTGTGGGCGCTGACAAATTTTGCACAAAGCGCTGAACCTGCTTCTGCCTCGTGGAGCGTCTCCTCGCAGAGCCGGCCTTTTCCCTTCTGGCAGAAACATGCATCCGTTCAGCGTTTCATTGTTTGTGATCAACATGGAAACATGAAACTTCGAGTTGGATTCACACGAAGGCTGAGAAAGAAAAACATGAGAACGGAATTCAAATTGGTTTCTCATGTTGTCCAAATGCACTCGGTTTTGATGAAACGTTCAGCACAAAGCAAAACAAGTCATACCACGACGCCAGTCTGAAACGTGATACTGTGAGCATGGCATCCGACTGAAATCCTTTGAACGGCATTCCCTTCTCCGCTTTCCATTGTCTCTGCCATTTCAAGAAGAAGCGCATTCTCGTCTTATAATTTACAAGATTACTCTGGATAGGTTAATCTCTGGGGATTCCCACCGAAACTCCCATTTAAGCTTTCATTAAATTGATTAATATTGCCGCATCGCGTTGAAAGGACGATGGAAGGAGGAGCGGAAATTCACCGGGAGGGAGGAGGCTGTCGCCTGAGCCCCGACTGAGCGCTCGTGGCCAGATACGTCAACACGTCTGTGCTGTGTCAAACACTTGATTTTGATCTCAGGTGGTTTTCAACTGCGAGATCAGACCTGAGGCAACCTGTCGAAGTTTGACCGCAGAGCGCGACGTGTCTGAGACGGCGCAGCTGTGGACGCAACCCCAAGGAACATTTGGAAAGCCGAAAACATGTGCCCAGTTCCGTTCTTTCACCTCGTGCGTGATTCGGCTTTTTCGAATCTGAGAGAAGTGTCAATTTTTGACTTGGTCAAGCTTTGGACACTGACCGAAATGATGGCTGGAAGCTAAACGTTGCGCTGAAGCAAAATCCTAACGGGAAGTTCGTTTTGGACAAAATTAATTCAATGGTACCAAGCTGGCGAAATGGGATCGTCTCGAAGCACCAGGTTTGTGTCTGTTTTTAAACATGAAAGGAGTCCATTACATGTTGTTGTTGACCAAGGCAACACTGCTCCTGCTTCAAGCGAAAAGACGTCGCATCTTCGCAGCCCATCCAACATTGCAGAGCGTTGTGGAGGTGTCGTCTCCTGCAGAGAGAAGTAAGAGAGACCATCGCGCTCATCCAAACGGAACATTATGCCTGAAACTCCCGAGAAGAGACGTGCTTGCAGAACAGTTCTTCAGTGTGCCTGCTTGTCGTGGTCTGTCAGTGAAAAAGGACACAACACAAAGTGAAACTGAGAGCCTTGAGGAACGAACAACCGCCCCGGCAGATTTTTGATCAAGTCCGTGCCTGGTTTCTTGCACAAATTCGAACAAATCTGCCACAAGGCTTGTGCAAACTCTTTCCGCCTGTCTTCGCTGGCAAAATCCTCAGAAAGAACTCACCCTTGACAGAGCTACAAACAACGCACATGTCGTGTGTCAGTTGCACATCGCAACACAGGCAAGACTTCGGACGAATGTCCACTTGCGAAGAGAAAGTGGACGCGGCATGTTGCCTGTCACAGCTCGGGTAGATAAGCAGGCTCACTTATCAGAACAGAGTTGGAGCAAGCACCACTCCATGTTTGGTTCTTGCTTCTTGTTCCAAGTGATCCTTGTCTGCAAGAGACGTGCTCTAATCATACAAATCTCGCCCGACACCCCTTCCTCACGCTGACCCTCTCGTTCATTGGGCTTTGGCTGCAGAATTCTCCATCTCGTCTCAAGCGAGGCAGGGAGCCACACACCAAGGTGCGATAAAGCAGCCGAGGAGGTGCGATTCAGCTCGGTGCACAAAGGATCTCCGGTGAGAATGGCCTTTTCCAGAATTCCGGCATTGTGTGCGCCAGTTTGTGCAGCAAGTTCACGAAAAAGTCTTCGCGGAGTATCATCCTCAGCAAATTCAATTTGATCTTGTTAGTGTCAATATCCAGACACTCGCACCATTCATCGACAAAACCGCGTTACAGCAATGTGTGCTGCACCATTGAGAATGCCAAGTCTTTGGCAGGGCTGTTTCAAGGACAGTCAAACCAGGCCGGTATTTCCAAAGATCCACAGGAGATAAATTTTGTTGATGATGAGTCAAAACACCGAGTTTGCTGAGCATCTTGTTGCGCGTTGTTCAGTGGTGTTGCTATTAATTGACAATATCAAGAGTTGCTGTTGGTCTGAGCAGGAAATGAAAACACTTAGCGCGAAAGGATACACGTCGGTTTGGCAAGCTGATTGATGGCGGAAAGCTACCTGCAAAATCTACCACACAAAAGCAACCAGTTTCTCATATGGGGCTTCTGTTAATTGCATTACGGTGCGCCAAAGTGGTCTGAAAGGAGCTTCAAAGATGGCGTGTACTTTCCACAAATAGAGAACCAAAGGCACTTCTGGTTCCTTAAAGGCAACGGTGCAAAGCCGAGCAGTAAAGTTCACTTTGAACCCGCTCAATCTGGCGGACGAAACGGAAGGTCGGGTTCGTTGTTTTCGAGAAAGGATCCAGAACCAGAGTCGGTGTTCTTTGTCGAGTGCAATGACATCAGGACCATTTTGTGCACACTGCAGAAGAGCGAAACCTTCAGGAACTCAACTCGTTCGGTCTGAATTCCTCCTCCTCCTTGATGCACCTGTGTTACTCAACGGGCATCAAGTTCCTTCAGTGTTTCAATTTTGAAAGGATTTGGCGCGAACAGCTTCGAGCCACAACGGCTTTTATTTTCTTGCGTAATCAATTAATTTGGGGTCACTTGGCTGAGCTATGAACTGCACAACAGCGCCGAGAGGCACTTCATCTGATGATTAGCCCAGACAGCTTCGCCGCGCATCCATCTTCCTTCCCGAATTCACGCCGCACTTCTCCGGTTCTGCTCGGATCCTCACCAACTGAATCTGTTTCTCTGTGTTTATGGGCTCATCACGAGCGATTGAAAGCCTTCCGGAAAAACATGGAAATTGATTGCAAATGGTTGTTTTCCTTTCATCTGGATGAAAAATCCATCTGAGAATTGTGCCTCTGTGATGGTTTCTCGGTTGTGAGATCTCCCTCCGTAAGAAAGGCCACGTAGACGCGGAGGCGAGGTCGTGCTGCATTTTTCATAGGCACTCGTGGTGTACGTTCGCTTCTTGTTTTGTGAATGAGTTTCTCCTCATACACGTGCTGTGTGACTTCGCATCAATTCAACCAGCATCGAAGTTGATGTTTTGATCCTTTCGCGAAGTGCAGCAAGAGAGAAAAGAACAAGAGAACATGACGAGGTTCAGCAAGCAAGAAGTGAATGACATCGGTCCGCTGGCCGTTCAATTCCTCCCCACACCGCATGGAAGATCTGTAGAAACCTCAAAACACACGGCACACATTTGCCAGTGGAAGGAGGGGCATGCATGCACATGTGACTGTTTGTTTTGGCTGGCCATGTGCTCTGTGGAGGAAGAACTAATCAGAGAAATGTCAACGCAAAGCACATGCCTTTGTGTTGGGAGAATCAGGTGGAAATCACCAAGTCCCTTCCCTGCGCTGTCACTCAAATTACGTCAGCCACGTAGATCGTACCAATTGCAGAATCATGCTGAACCTCCCCCATGTTTCAGAGGTACGCTCCTGTCATGCACAGCGGTTTTCGACTGATCTCGCACAAGAATCGGCATCACAATTCTACTTTCAGATGAAAGTGTTCGCTTCTCGTGAGTCTGAAAGTGCACAAGGTCATAACAGTTCCCATTGCAGGCGGAAAAACGGCAGTGCTGGCCGCAGACCGAGTGAGATTGGTACATTCAGGTGCTTCCAGGTTCGGACAAGTCAATCTGTTTCTGACTGAGAGGGGTAGTTTTGATTCCTGATGCCAAAAACTCCACGCAGGGTGGCAATTATGTGCGCTGCGGCTCCCTAATGTGTGGAAGATAAATTATGCCTCGTGGTCCGGTGGGAGTGGTTCTGGTTGGGACTAACATGAAGCACAGAAAATGGTCTCTGTTGTCAACTTGTTCGGATGATAAAAACAGATATTCGTACATCCTTCCGTTCTTTTTTTCAAACTGAACCTGGTGCGTATATGTTTTATTCAGTGTGTAGCAACAGATCAATCTTGTGAATTATGAATAGATGAGGTGAAAAATTGCCATCCAAGACGCGCTTGTGAATAATTCGCAAAGTCAAGTGGACGCCTCAAATGGTTCACAAAAATATCTATCAGACATCTTTCCGGGAGTCGAAGGCCGGTGACCGGTGAGTGAAGCAGGTCTGCTTTCTTCACCAACGCACTGACGTCCACGTCACTGGCACTCTCAAGTCTTGGAATTTGTCTGGTATAAAGTCGACATCCCAAACGATCGATACGAGCTGAATGTCTTGTGGCCACCGAATCTCCTACAAGTCCAAGTTGATATATTCGATTTGCTGGATATCGATTTACCTTGATAAGAATCTGTGTTTGAGCGTGGTCGCAGCGCAACTGGAATGACCAGGACCTATTAAGGTCTACTTTTCAACAAGATTCTTTCGAGGCGACCTCCAGAGGTGACCCACAGCACGAGAGGACCACGATCCGTCACCTGCTGTTGACACAAATGTGACTCGTCCAGAAGGCACGCCCAAATGAGGAAGTTCCTCCAGAAAACATCTGCAGATGGTGCAAAAGTCATTCATCTTGAGGGCACTCACTAATCAAGAACCAAACTCACAAAACATCACATGGATCGCCCACAATTTCAAGCTGTTTTGGGTTGTTCTTTCTTTGCTGTACGAGTCACGAGATTCCTTTTCAGAATCATAGAGCCAGAAAGAACTGCGAGTATCTCGTCCAAACATAAACGGGCCTGTTTGTTGTCCCGATACTTATTGACAGGGACGAATCAACTTTTGTCTGTTCGGGCTGTTCCTTGATTAACACTAAAAGTGCTACGAGCTACTATAGTAGCTTTCAGCGTGTGGTAATTACAGCGGCATCGCTCACTAATTAATTGGGCCCCAGGGCGCAGCACACGCATCAGAGATGCTACTCCACTCTGCCAAATGATGCTTTCATGCGCTCACTTTGATTGATAGCACACTTGACCAGATCTTCGTGCTCATTGCAGCAGTCGGTGTGTCTTGAATTCATGTTGCGCGCTTTTTGCGCCAAAGACGTGAAACCTTACCTCTTCAGTGCATGAACAGTGCTGCCATCGGTGTCATGTCCTCTAACACGCACCTCAAATGCCACAGAATTGTAAAGTCCTCTAAAGTTTCGAATTTGAGTCCCCTGAGAATGCGTGCCACGCAATGTGCATGTCAGCGTAAATTGCATTGTCTCTGGGCCATGATGTGTATGTGATAATTGTTTCACCGTATCCTCAGTCGCAAACCACATCGCCAGGCTGATGCAGAAAGAACACATATTTCCAGCATGTTTGATACATTTATTCTGACTGAAACTGACACTGGAGGAACTCCATTTATACAAAGCGCTATGGAAATGATCATTCTGCGATTTCGCAAATTACCAGGATTATGGCAAGCAATGGTAAACTGTGACCGACTTCTGAAGGAACATTTCTTCCGTTCCACCTGAACAAATAGTATCAAACTGCAGTCATGGATGCAAATGGAATCAAACAGTAGCATTGAGGTCGGGCGCATCCAGACATCCCCCCAGGTTTGCATCATTCATGCGCACCTCCTGATTAGCAATTTGCTCGTTTCGTGCCTTGATCGCATCTGCATGCGTGAGGCCTTTTGTGTGGTATGCCGCAAAGCATGGCCACATGCACAGAAATTTTTTGCATGGGCCACATTGATGTTTGGTATACTTCCCCCCCTTGTCTGTGTAGCACTCATTGCACCTGTGATAATTTTTGGCCCCCTCCTTGGTCGGAATAATTTCTTCCAGGAAATGGCATTTGCAGAAACGTCGCTCAGGTGCCAGGGCCAAAACTCTGACACAAGGATTGCGAAACGCCCTGTCCTGGTTGCCCTCCTGAACAAGTGCCAAAACAACATCAGTCCGAAATGTGAAGTGATTGTGCAGCTTCAGATTTTTGCATAGCCGCGGAAGATTCTTCACACGCTGCTCTTGCATGATAATCGCTTCCTTCTGTAACATTTGACTTCTGCGCAGCAGGAGGTACGCATTCATCATAGCCATATTTGTCATGTGGAACATAAGTTTCATGGTCCACAGAAGGGTCCTTCGATTCATCTCGTAACTTTTCAATATTTTGTCACCCAGATCCACCGCTTTTATGCCGTAATTGTAGTCAAGCACGGCATCGGCATGCCAGTCCCACTTCCCCTCTGAAGGGATGTGGACCTCTGTCATAGTGGCATTGTGAATCGTAGAGACAAGATGAAAAACTTTCCTGTCGCCAATGGTCATCGCCAGCAATTGCTTGTTCTCGCTTCTCCTCCAACAAATATCTTTTGACCTGGTCTGAATTATCTTGCTGGCTTTACCAAGCGTGATGGGCCAATCTGTTTTGTTCGAGCGAACTGTTCCACAAAATCCAGTTGACCTTGCCAGGAGAGCTGTTGCCAAATGCGGACTAGAATA
>JAAUXT010029788.1_pt1 | contig 11914 bp, 8 predicted proteins | sample 7278171 | NCBI WGS metagenome assembly JAAUXT01 (sample SAMN14350112, study PRJNA611818) | marine sediment metagenome | isolation source: surface marine sediment (1.8m) | place: French Polynesia: Moorea | collected 2018-08
CAGGGAATAGATGCTTAATATCAAAATTCTGCTATTTTGCTGGAAATTACCCAGCATCCCTCCCCCCCAGGGGCTGATCACGTGACCCCTTGTGGTTTTGGGTGCTCTTTCTGGAAAATGGTGGCGGCAGCACAGCATCTCATAACACTTGAGGAAACTGAGTTGCTCTCTTTTCTAAGGCAAAACATCCAGAGAAAACTTGCGGAGGAGGCAGAGAGACAGGGTCTCTCTAAGAGACACCCACAAGTCGTACAAGCCGTGGTTGCATACTTCAGCCTGGGGCCGCTGCCCCATAACATTTTTAACCGGTTGGTCTGGCGCCTGGCACAGGATTCATAGGTGAGTACTACCCATGTCACTCCACACAGAATCGCTGAGCACAAAATGCCAGTTTTGCGCCACCGTCGGGACCAGGACCGTTCAGTGTAATTTGGCCATCATGTAGATCAAGCGAAGTATTTTGCGCAATTGGTACTTTGTCAAGTTTGACAAAAATCGGTGTTCCATGGGCAAGGTTGCTGTTGTGACATTGTTCCTTCCAAGTGGCTCAACGCCTTTTGTGGGATTGCGTCGAAATTACCCATCTGGTACAGCTGTATTGCAATCAGCTTCAAACAGATGTTTTGTTTATTTTACGTGACAGGTTCAGTTGAAGGTCCTGCCGCAAATTGCGACCAAGAAGAATTTTGTTCGCATCCGAAAGAGAACAAGACGGTTGAAGATTTCTTGCAATACATGGAAACGTACAAAAAGAGCGGCTACAGCAAAGACTTTCCCTGTTTATACTTGAAGGATTGGCACTTCACGAGGTAAACTGCTTCAGTGATTTGCTTGGGTCCTTTCCCAGATAACTTCGCGAAAATAACAAAAAAAGATGTGTGTTTGCTTCAGGTTCAAATTGAAGACACCATTGTCCACGAAACGTTATGTCACTCTGTGTTGAGTTTGATTTCAGCTCATTGTGTTGACGCGTGTTTCCATTTGTGCCCAATAGGCTTTTTCCAGATTATGAGGCGTATACCACACCAGTGTTCTTCCACTCGGACTGGCTGAACGAATTTTGGGACAGTCGAACTGACCAGGAGGATGATTACAGATTCGTCTATGTGGGGCCAAAAGGTTCATGGTGAGTCTGTTCCCGTCGTTGGTTGAAGGAGGCACCTGCGAGCCTGATCTTGCAGCTGCTTCGCTTTGTTTTGAAGACAAGGAAAAAGGGAGCTGAACGGTCAAGCTTCATCGCTTTTGTCGTTTCAGGACTCCTTTTCATGCAGACGTCTTGAGGTCTTACAGCTGGTCGGCCAACATTGCCGGCAAAAAGAAGTGGGTCCTGTTCCCTCCAGGTTGGTCCGTTTGTTGCAGCGCACAAAAAGAACTGACAATTTGTAAACAACTAAATTCCGGGAATGGCAAGGCAAGTCTAAGTTGCGTTCGACGTACACTTTTCCAGTGTTCTGTGGTTGTCGACAAAAGTTGCTCTGTTGTTGAAAAATAGGAGAAGAGGAAAAACTGAAAGAGCGACTTGGGAACTTGGTGTACGACATCAACAGTGACGAGTTGAACAACGCTGAGAAGTACCCAAACTACAGCCCAGCCGTGAGACGGTTTGAAGTGATTCAGAACTCCGGGGAAGTTCTGTTCGTCCCAAGCGGCTGGTATCATCAAGTGCACAACTTGGTACGTGTGCCTCTGTGTGCTGGTTCTATTTCCCAATTCGGGATCGTCATTGGTGCAGACTATCTGGTCAAAATGCAGCGTTGATTCAGAGGCGTTCATCCTTGTCCAAGTTTGGTGTGTCTTGGCCACACTGATCGGGATATGTTACCTCTTCTCAAAAAGTGCAACCACACTGAATCTGTGGCAAAGAAAGTGCAACTCCGTCCACGTTCCTTTCAGGAGGACACGATTTCAATCAACCACAACTGGCTGAATGGGTGTAACGTGCTGCAGTGTTGGAGGTTCATTCAGAGCAGCCTGCGGGACGTCCAGCGACAGATCAGCGACTGCAGAGACATGGAGGGCTGGGCCCAGCAGTGTCAGGTGCGGCCTCGAGCTCCTCTTCCCGACTGAATTGTGATTTATGACGTGATTCAGGCGCGGAAGTACTTGGCTGTTTTGATCTGCTTTGGTTAATTTTTCTTCCTTGGTCCTTGTCTGCGTCTGTGTGTATGTGTGTGCCCGCACGCGCGTGTGTGGGTGTGCGCGCGTGCCTGCATGCGTGCGTGTGTGTCTGTGTATGCTTTCGTCTGTTGACACAAAACCGCTTTCTGGTTGTAGTTGATTCTGAAGGCGAGCAGCGGGATCGACTACAGCGAATTCTTCACCTTCATCCGCACCATCGCTGCGCGACGGCTCAAGTTTCTGGGGTCACCCACACGCGATGAAGTCTCAAGCTGCAACAAGACCGACATCTCACTGCACGAGCAAACGTCCAACGCCAAGACACAAGCAAGTCCACAGACACCTCCTTCGGATACAGGCACAGAATCAGCAGACTGCAAAACATTTCAGTTTGCCAAGGTGTCCTCGCAGCCGTACCACTTGTCTCGAAACCACGCCGTGTTCGATCTGCGCCAGATTAAGCTAGTTCTGAGTGACATGATTCAGGATGACTGTTTCAACGACCTGGACTGGTCACAGTTGTTGTGCAAGCCAGACGACTTTCTCGAGGATATTCGCGGTGCAATCAGCGATAAAACGTCGTAACAGTGGGCTGGATTGAGGCAGCAGAACCACGGAGCACTGTGTTCGCCTCTTTGCCTAGCAGCGAACTGCCCGTGTGCTTGAGCAATTGCAACGAAACTGTTTGGGAATGACATGATATCACGGACTGTGGTCAATTGACAAAAAGAAATTGTTTCAAGTTGACAGGCATCAAAATGCAGCCCTGCTCGTTCGTATCCCTCGTGAACACACACACACACACACACACACACACACACACACACACACACACACACACAGGAGGATAGTGAATGCACAAACGATGCCTTCAGATTTTGCCAGAAATTAAAACGTTTCCTTCTGTCCGTCTGGCAAAGTTGAACGTGCGCTTGTGTTGCAAAATTTTGCTGGTCTCGTGAAGTCGAGTTTTTGGTCGCGCAGTTGCGACGCGCTATTTCTGTCCCTTACGATGATCAGATAGTGAGGTCGACCGCCATAACACAGAGATGAAACTTTTTATTGCTGATTGCGACATGGAAGCCTCGTTCCGCCGTGCATTTATTTGTTTGCAAACTTTGTTATTGCCCTTTGAGATTGCAGTAAACCTGCTTCACGGAATCAAGTGAGTCGCGTTGCACAGTTTATCGATTGGCTTCGTCAGTGAACCGTGCAGTGAGGCAGTGTTGTGGAGACATGTATTGATCCATTCACTCAAGTATGTCAAGCTGGGCTATGTGCTGTTCACTGAAGCGAAACTAGCCACATACAGTTCTGGTAAGAATTATCTCCTTTTTTTTGCGGAGTGAGGGTGACCTCGGGGAGTGTCCCTTTTGCTGTTCTCCACTGCCTTTGGTGCTGGGGTGAAAAACCCAAGGAACTGCTCGCTCAGTTGCTTGAATCTGGTCCACTGTGTTTTGTGCAAAGCATTGCAGTTTAATCTGCATCGAGCTCTGCTGAGACTGTTTTGCGAGTTCAGGGCGTATGTGTGACAGGTACGCGTGTGAACTGGATTTGTTGCGTGCCTTGAAACCAAGTATCGACACACGCAATTCTGGTTTGAGAAACAGGAAGAGTTAAGGTTTTGTGTATCACATGGAGTCGTTCAGAGAATTTTACACTTGGTGAACGCCGCGCGTTTGTGGACGGGTTGTGCACAGAATTGCTGAAACTGACCTGTTGCGTTGCTAGGAGACGGAGATGTCGCAGTCTCTACAACAAGCGGCGCGTCGCGACGACGTACAGACGCTGCGCGAGCTGCTCAAGACGCATGCGTCGGACGCGGGCGCGGCGCTCGTGACGGCGGTGCACTTCAACCACGCCGACTGCGTGCGCGCTCTGCTCGACGCCGGCACGTCGGTCAACGTAGCTGACGTCACCGGGTCGACGCCACTGATCGCTGCCGCGACTTCAGGTCCGGGAAACTGATGTGGCTTCACAGTTTCTCATCTGTGTGATTGAGAGGCAATGTTCCAGGATCATGTGTGAGCAACAAGAATTGTTTTTGCGACATTTGTGTTGTGATGGAATTTCCTTGTTCAGGCAACACAGCGATGGTGGAGACGCTGCTCGCGGCCGGCGCTGACGTGGACGCCGTGGGCGGGGACATGCGCACGACGGCGTTGATCGAAGCCGCGCACTACGCCGACGACGCCAACTGCGTCGCGCTGCTCGCTGAACGAGCCAATGACGTGGACGCTACCAACAAGTACGGCGACACGGCGCTCTTCTTCGCCGTGCAAGGCCAGTGCCCATTCACACTGTTTGTGGCGCGCTCAGGGCTTTGAAAACATGGATTGGGAACGAAATGGTTCAGGATTTAGAAATGATTGGGGAAGAGGAAAGCATGTCTCTCGATTTTCGAATGTGAGGCAAAGTTTTCGGCTTCTGCACTTCAACTGCCAAACGAGTCTATTTCACGCGTGGGTGTCTGCTGAAGAATTGTATCCCCGGCATAATTGCCCTCTCGACCCGTTTTCTGCCTCAACGTTCACCTTTTTGGTCAGGGGCAATTGGACAGAGATTCCATCGTCCCTTGAGAGAAATGAATCTCTTCACTTTTTATGTGTTGGACACGACACTATCAACTTGTTTTGCCTGTGGTTTTTGCTGCATTGCCAAATAGAAAAAAATCTATCTTGGAACATTCTATCCAACAAAACATGCAGAGTCCATGCACAAATGTTTGTCCTAGTTTCTTGCCTCATTGTGCCAATCAGGTGAGTGGTGTGGCTGAAACTGGTTTGCTTGCAAGCACCCGGTGTGCTTTTGAAACCAAAGGTTGTGCACTTCAGGAGTGAACGTGGCGAGTGTGGAGGTGTTGCTGGCCCGGGGCGCGTCGGTGAACCGCGTCGCGGACGACGGGTCGACGCCGCTGCATCGCGCCGCAGAGAAGCCGCCGAGCCCCACGCTGCTGGCGCTGCTGCTCGAGCGGGGCGCCGACCCCAACCCCGCCACAGGTGTGTGTGCGTGTGTGGTGTGGTGTGTGTGTGGTGTGTTTATGGTTTCTGTGCGTGCGTGTGAGTGTGTGGTGTGCGTGTGTGTGTGGTGTGTTCAAGGTTTCTGTGCGTGTGTATGTGTGTGTGTGTGTGTGTGTGTGTGTGTGATAACACTCCACCATCACGAACGAAAATCCCGAACAACTGTCCTGAACAATCTTTGGAAGGTTGTTACTGCAACGAGTTGCGTGTGTGTGTGTGTCTATGTGTCTGTGTGTGCGTGTGCATGTGCGTGGTGGCTGTGTTTGTGTTTGTGTGTTTGTTCAGAGTCGCAAAATGCGCACAACTGTTGCATTGAATGTGGGTAAATTCGTGAAAGACAAACCAGAAAGCAGATCTAAAAATAAGGAAATGCAATATTTTCACCCTGAAGTGCGACCTCAGACCGTGTGCGTGTTGATTGTTGGTGCAGAGGACGGCGTGACGTGTTTGATGAAGGCGGCGTCAGCGCGGAGCCCCGACATGGTGACGGCGTTGGTGGAGCGCGGCGCCGACGTGAGCGCCGCCGACCACGACGAGGGGCGCACCGCCCTGCACTACGCCATCCGCGTCGAGGTCCCCTTCGACGGCGACTTCTCCGAAGGCGACGCCCCCGAGATGCCAGGTTTGTCATGTGTGAATCGAACGTAGAAGTCAAGAGTGCTGTGTCGTCAGGTCTTGCTGAAAACGACCTGGAATGCACAGCTCTGGGTGCCCACCGCGCGAAACCTTGTGCGTCTGATATCAGACGCAGCGACGCTGGACGCACAGATGACGGAAACGGCGGAGGTTCTGCTCAATGCCGGCGCGCCGGTCAACGCACAGGACGCCGCCGGCTACACTGCGCTCCACATGTGCGCTTCCGGTGGCTACCCCGCATGCGCGCGTCTGCTCGTTGCCCGTGGCGCCGACGCCGCCCTTCAGAACGCCGACGGAGAAACGCCGATCGCGCTCGCGGAGAAGTTTAGCAACGCCGAGTGTGTGCAGCTGCTTCGAGATGCAGGCGCCGACGCTCAGTGATGCAAGCGTCTCACTCACGTTTTCACTTGTTCTTTCTCATCTGCCTTGTGCACACAATAGGCTCACAAAATGTCTCAGATACTCAAAACGCTGACGTGAATATCATGCGAACTCTGGAGGTGAATGTTGAACTTTTGAAAGGAAAATTTGTCACTCGTGTGTCGGAACGCTGACACATTTGACGACTCCGCTCGTTGCTTCCCTTGCGTTGGGCTTGCGACGGGACGTTTGGTCCACGGAACAACATCACGAACTCAGTCTGCACGAACGTACGCACAGTAACGCATCCTGAGGTAAAATTGACACGAATTTTCAACATTTCGTCACTCTCGTGTCCACCTTCGCATTTGTGTCGAGTGTCACGGAGGACAAAACCGAGACAACACTGATGACTGTGATATCGCTTATTTTGTGCTTCTTTGTGTGTTGTTTGTTCTTCTTTGGATACGAGCATAGTTTATTTGGCCTCTTGCCTCACAAATATGTTGGAAACCAATAAAAAACAAAACGAAAGTTCAGTGACTCGTGAGTGCGATTATTTTCCGCTTTCTATTGGTGCCTTCTGTGGGTCGTGGGAAAACAAGAAAATGTTTTTCGTGCTTTTCTGTTTGTGTTGCAATTGTTTCACCACGCACGTCTCGAGACTTGTGGATCGATTAAATTGAACTCAAAATCCGTCCTGCGCTATCACACTGTCATTAGTGGTCGAGACAGTGTGTATTTAGACCTGGAGACAGCAGAACGCGCGCTCGCGTGCGAAACGTGCGCTCCACGGTGAACCTCTGCGCTCAGCCAATCAGAGGAATTGGAATGGATAGCGCGGCGCCGCGGGTTGGGTCGCGACTTCATTACCGCAATGAGTACGACTCTGATAGGCTCACGACTCCAATCTGCATTACTCGCCACAAATGGACGTCAATATCCGTCCGTGACACGGGCAATATTGACGCAGAGCTGCTCCAGCAATAAAAAGTTGCCGTCGCTGTTGCATGATTCACTCGAGCGAAAAGATAGCCGTACGAACTCCATGGGCGCTGCTCGGAGATTCGGCTGCGTGACGATCCTGGGAGCGTTATCGTATTCGTTTTCTTCCTGTTAGACGCTGCTACTGGTTGTTTTTAATCGACACCTTCACTGAACCATGCACGACAACCACGAATGGGACAGCTGCGCAAACGGCCAACCGAAGCGATGTTCAAACTAGAAGTGAGATCTGGATTTTTTTTTCGGTGCAAGAGCAATTAAGTTTTTAGAGAGCCAATTTGACGCGCCGCTCGCAAAGATATTGCAGGAACTCGATGGATATTTTTGTTGGTTTGTGCGGTACCAGAAGCTTCCTTGAGCCCCAGTGACGCTGGTACCTTCAGACTTTATTCGAATGTCAAGCAGAACAAATATTTCCTGAATGGATCAATTTGGAACATTTCCTTGTGGGATGAGTCCTCATTTTGCTTGCACATCACATCAATGCATAGCCGTAATCCGCAGCCACAACTGATCCATTCATGATTCTGGCGTCGTCCGAGGCAAGGAAAAGGATGCTTCGTGCCATTTCTTCAGGCTGGATCAGCTTCTTGTTTGGGACATGAGTTTCAGCAATATTTTCCCACCACTGAAAAAGCGAGTCACTGTACGATGACAGCAGGAAGACATAAATGAAATGAATCTGTCCTGATTATTTCAAGTGTTGTGCTCCCAGTCGGAGTGTGGGTGTGAGAGCAAAGCCGGAGCAGTGAAAGAAAGTTCTATCACGTCACCTGCATCGCTGTCATGTCTCCCCTCACGGGCTTGTCACTCTTCAGATCGCCATGAAGGTCCGTCGGCACGACACCAGGACTGTAGGAAGTGACAGTTTTTGTACAGCTGGCAAGATGAATACAACACCATGCACCAAGAATCAACTGTGGATCAAACAGATCGTTGTGGGCTTAAATTTTAAAGAGACGACGGGTTGTCAAGGCAAAAAAACCTCTAATTTTCCGACCCTTGCTTTCAGACACCGTAGTAAATACAAACCAAATCACATTCGCAGTTGCCCCGGTCTGTTTGCTGCCCAGTTCTGAAATCACAAAATTGTTGTGTTCAAATGTTACAGATGCCCATGTCGACAAAGGTGTTGATGAACAGTTTCATTTTTGCTGCAACAAACGAGCGTAGTCTGTGCAAAATTTACCAAATGCCAACAGTTTTGTGTAGTGGTTCAATGTCACCTTGGCCAACCCGTACAAAGGCCCGAGGTTTTCCTGAAACAACATGAAAAATATAGCAGTTTTAGAAAAACAAATTTTCTTGCCATTTGACAGGTGGCTTCGTGATGGACTGAAAGAATCCCTGACTCTGCCATGCAGCACGTGCAGTAAGTGCCACACGAATCTTGTTCGATGTGGAAACAACGGTGCACATGTTGTATAACAGGTTGAGTGCCTCTTGCCCACATCGCTTCACCCTTTTTTACCCCTTTGTCCATGGCCACGCGACTGATGTGATGTGATGTACTTGGACCGCACCTGTTTCAGCGCCGCAGCGGATGAAACGTTGATGATAGTGCCTTCAAAACAGGAAGAACATCCCCAAGGTGGGGAAAGGATAATGTTCATCCAAGTTGAAGATGAACGAGAATGGCACGCATTGAGTCGCGTTGTGAGTTCACCAATGCTGCATGCACCTGTCTATGTTCAACTCTGGAGTAGATGTTGTGTGATGGGGGGAGGGGGTCACGCAACATCTACTCCCAGGAGAAATCTGAAAATGTTTCAAGTCCAACTCTGGAGTAGATCTATGCTGTGTGACCAGGAGGAGGTCACCCAGCATTTTCTATCGGGGTGGTGGGAAGAACAACAACGACAGATCAACGATCACTGCAATAGTCGCGCGAAGCAGGACTAAAATCGAACATTCATTGCGGAATGTCTGGGTGCGACCAGGAGACCCAAGACCCGTGATTCCATCGCACTTGGTTTCCCGTCACTTTCGAGAAACAGTCATGGAACAGCCTACCTTTGCTTGCAATGATCGCTGGTAAGGCTCTCTGAGTCGTTGTGAAAGGCACTTCAACCATAATGTCAAACATCTTGTGAAATTCATCCACAGAAGCTTCCAGCAAAGGCGTACTACTAGGTGCTTTGCCTGCGTTGTTGATCTATTTGAGCAAAATAAGAGATGACTGTGTTTTGGCTTGGTACACAGACGAAAGAAAGAAGACGGTGCACCATGGAACAGTCAACATACCAGCACATCCAGTTCACCAAAATGGGCCAGTGTCTGATCCACTATTTCCTTCGAGTTGTTATCTTTGGTCAAGTCACCCAGGAATTTGAAAACCTGAACGATGTAAACACACGATGCGCTCAAACTCTGCCAAATTTCCAAGAGCCATGGAGCCAAGGTTCGGTTCCACACACATGCATAAGCTCACTTACATCTTTCTCCTTGAGCCCCTGTTTGTAGCAGAGCTGAGCCGTCTCCTCCAGTTTCTCAGCCCTTCTCCCCGCGATCGCCACCTTCACTCCATGTTTGGCGAACTCCACTGCTGTGGCCCGACCAATACCTGAGCTTGCTCCTGAATAAAAAGCAGCAAGTTGCACAAGATTAGCCAAAATAAAAAAGTCTTTTCAGAACTGATGGTTCCAAAAACGTAACCTGTACCTGTGATCAGTGCGACCTTCCTCGTCACCCTCATGCTGGTTGAAATGTTCAAACTTCACTGATCTGCCTACGATACAAAAGTGACGGATAAATGGAAGCACCGTGCAAACCCAAAGTGTTCCCAGTTCAAGAGCTAGGCTTGTCACGCATTGCCAAGACATCCATCCTCTTTGTCAAGCATGCAACTTCTGCAATCACCAGAGAAAGGTTCCAGGCCAGTCCACGTGTACCCGTCACCGAATACGAGTCTATCCCACCCACCATGTTCACGAAAACAGAGGTGCAAGCCCTTCCCATCATTCTGGCCAACAAGAAAAAAGCAGAACGGAATGATAAGGGGGTGAACAGAAAATTTATTTGGTGCCTCTGCACAAAGACCAATTGGGTGTGTGAAGAGTGACAACCTCTACCTCTGGCGTTGGTTGACATAAGCTGCAGGCTGACCACTTTTGTCTGCAGTGGGTGCATGGCAAGTTGAACGATTCTTCCTCCAATGGCAGCAAAGCTGCAAACTGTCTGTGCATGAAGACACTGTTCTTGAAGTCTGTGCACGTTTCTTCTGACTTTCTCGTCTTCCCCTCACAATGTCAGTCAGAATGTGCCACATCCAGCAGCACCAAGCCACAAGCTGGGCACAGCAAGGCTGGTCCCTGTCCCATCTACCACAAAAAAACAACAACAAAACAAAACCAGGACAAAGAGTAAAGCAAAGAAAAAATGATGAAAGATCTTTAATGATACCAGGTGGGAAAAAGAAGATTCAAAGATACACACGTTGCAGCACCAAAATGAGTCAATTAATTGTTGCACAAAATTGCACAATGCCTGTTACAGGTAGCCACAGTGACGAATCAAGACAATGTCTGCATGCTTGACAAGAAACCAGTCGCCGATAAGATTACGCAATTTGAAGCACTGCATACGTAACACTTGTTGCATGAGTTACAGTTCTTGTGATAAAGAATGAGAACGACGCACGCTGAAACGAGCAGAACTTTGGTGCAAAAATCAAAGGCCTGGTTCTGAAAAAAAAACTGTTTTACCACGCAGACTCTCTCAGCACTGTCGAGTGCTCACTAATGGTCACATTCGTATCTTTTGACTGCAGAAAAAAAATGGATCTATGCTTTTCCCCAACGGTGAAAGCATAACACACAAGTTCAAACTGTCAGAAGTTGTTTGTCCAAGTGACATTTATTTCAACAGTACAACCTCAAAACTCAAAACTTCGGAAACAATCAAAACGAAGTCAAATGTTTTCTTTTCACCCGTCGAGTTTGATCTACAAGATAAATCCTCGATCAACAGCCATCTCAGAGCCGTTCATTCCTTTTGCCTCGTCAGAAGCAAGGTGGATGATGTTGCTGGCTATTTCTTCTGGCATCAGAACCTTTCGGCCCGGGAGGTATTGTTCAACGCAAGCTTCGAAGGCCTGAAAAGACAATTGCCTTCATCTTCACTGCGGATGTGTGGCTGATCACTGTTTTGGAAGAGAAGGCCCCCACCCAAAGGAATCCCCCCCCCAAACATCAGCTCGGTGCAATCGAATCAAACACGCTTCCCAGACAGCCCACAAAAGTGGAGGGAGGCACACGCGTGGCGTTTCTACGTCGAGGGAGAAGGGCAACAACCCCAGAAGCCCCCAAACACAAATCCAATGTGAAAGGAGACAGTCAGTCCCAAGTTCTCTGACACCCCAAAAGACCTCCCTGTGCTTTTGGTCTTGCGTCGTCAGGCATCAAGGTGCTCGCTTGGGACTCGAGCCCTGGATTTCCCTTCAGTTACCTGCTGCGAAAAATTATTGCAGGGAGTGGGGCAGTGCACTCAGCTGCTATCGCGGTGATATTGTTTTGACCGCGTATGTACCAGTCTTTCGTTTTTTTGTTCTGTCGTGTCATTCCGAGTCGATACACGACACACGCGAAGACAGACAGCGACCACGGTGGGTGATGACCAATGCCCGCACAGGTGTTGAAGGCCAGGGGGTTGGCTTTCAGTCCTTTGTGTTATATATATTTACCATGACCACCCCCTAAGTACTGCCATGGCCTTCCATAGCCACAGCAACAGCCACAGCCAATCATATCATTCCCTAGATAGAGCCACTATCCTAA
>JAAUXT010136547.1_pt1 | contig 11914 bp, 10 predicted proteins | sample 7278171 | NCBI WGS metagenome assembly JAAUXT01 (sample SAMN14350112, study PRJNA611818) | marine sediment metagenome | isolation source: surface marine sediment (1.8m) | place: French Polynesia: Moorea | collected 2018-08
CAGTTGAGCACACATGAATAATGACAAACAAAGGACCTGGCCAATTTGGTCGATCGGTCGCACACCGCAGAGATCATGTTAACTGTCAGAGTACTTTGATTCTACCTCGTACGTTGTTGCAATTGTTCGAAAATGCGCTTTGCATTGTGCGGACGAAATGAAAGCGTTTCGAGATAGCAGTTCGCGTTCTGTTGCAAACCTTTTTGTGTTTCAAATCCGCTCATGGGCTCGTTGTTCAGTTCTGAATCGTCAAGTGTTGTGGCTCGATACCTCCCAATGAAACCAGATTCGACATCGTAGCCATCGGTGCAGAACTTCATTATGAGAATATTCCCAGTTGTGGTGACTGAGCAGCTTTCTGCAAAGAGTGTAAGAAGATGACGCACACGCCCAATCAAGCTTTGTTGAAATTGTTCAACCCCCAATTCGGAGTACACACAAAACTCGTTTAAATTCTGGACGCTTGTTTTGGATCACTGTGCAAGATCTTGACTGCTGTTGGTAACAACTTGAATGAACTCTAGCAGAGATGGTGTTCGTACAAGCGTGTTCGTGCTCGTTGATCTACTGATTGGACAGAGAAAGTTGCTGGTGTGTGGTAGATCTGCACAGATCCTTATCTTGCAGGATTTGGGCACGGGAACTCCAATCAGTCCAAACCAGTGTTCTACGAGGCTCAGTCATTAAATAGGTGGAAGTATCATGTGCAATTTTCTGTAGTCTGTGCCGATCACAAACAGCAATTGAGAGCCGATCGCAGTGAGCGCTGCAGAACATGAAAATTCCACGTTTTTAATGATTGAGCCTCGTACTTCGTCCAACTCAAAACTTGTCTTGTTGCTGCCACACCGAATGGCAAATACGAAGTGATTTTGAAAGATCATGTGGTTGTTCGAGCCCGTCCGCTGGTTTTGTCAGAGCCCGAACAAGTACTGAGCCTTTTGTGACCAGAGGAGATGCAACACATTTGTTGGTCATGTTATCCCCAGTCTTGCTCAGTCATTACTCATCTCTTGCTGCACATTCATTCATGTTGAAGTTCTGCTTCTTCGCGTGTGGTGACACGACAAGAAGCAATTTATCATAAAAAAAAAGAAAAGCAAATCTTGTGGGAACAAACACGAGGTTCGATGAGCTGAACACACCCAGAATCCCACAGGGGCTGGTGATGAGGTCCATCCGACGAGTGCCGGGGCCGTTCCAAATGTTCACACTGTCCTTACACTCCGTGTGGAACTCCTCAAACTCCAGGGTAATTACCTATGGAAAGGGAACGAACTGATAAACGTGCAGAATCTTGAGTTTGCACGTTAATGTCCAAAGGCACACAGTTATGTGCGGGAAAATAAGAATTCTTAGAACTTGCCTTTCCCTCTGGCACGGTGATGTTCCAGACACAGCAGACCAAGAACGGATACTTCTGGCCCCGCCCGTAGTTTGGGGACATGACCACTCGGTTTCCGGGGGCCACTACGTAGGGTTCTTGTTCATACGGAAGCCATAGAAATTCACACGCTCCGTTGACTGGATAACAGAGAAAGCATTCAGTCGTTGGGTGAGGCAGTTGACAGAAAAACCCAATTCGTTTCAGTTCAAGAACTGGTGTACCCATCGAACCTGTTTCACACGTGCGTGGTAGACTGAGGTTCTTCTCCACTTCTTCGTACTCAAGTGAGAATCCCCCGAATCTGCGGATGCTGTTGATGGTGAGCACGACGCTCGCAAAGCTTCCCGTCGTCACCAGGGGGCAGGGACGCTCGTGGCCGCAGAACGTCCGCGACGTTCCGTCAAATATCTCGACGCGCTCGTATTGGCACCTCGCGTCAGGAATCAACTCGATGTGGTTGAACGACAGTTTAACGGCCTGTTTGTGTGATCAAAAGGTATTGCCTTTGTTCGAAGGCATCAATTATGGTTTTTGAAAATTTGCACTGGTCTTTGTGTGTTTCTAGACAAAACCTGTACAGGATTAACGTGACGACATGCACGGACGGACGCCAGTTATTCAATGCAGTTTTGGAGCACTGTAGATACCTTGTTGCTGTCCACAGTGATGTTCCATGCGCAGGTGGCAAAAAGAGGCACCAGAGAATCTACTTTGAAGTCAGAATTCAACACCGTTATGTTCCCTTTCTTTCTCTGAATGACCGTGGGGGCTCCTTTGCACCCTTCAACTGTGAAAAAAAAGATTTAGTTTTTGAGGTCGCACCTGAATCGACGTAAATGGGCAACGACTGCGAATGATACGCAAAGGACCAATCTGAGCCACACTCACTTTCTGGACACTGAGGTCCTGGTAAAGGGACGGGGTCCACTGATGAGTAGAGGGCCTTGATTTCACCAGGGACGCCATGATTGACTCGGAGAACCATAGCTACTTCAGGCCCAGACGACACCAGGGGGCACGAGATGTTTCCGCAGAATATTGCCATGACCCTACAAGTTGAAGGTCTACGTATCTGTGTGTGACGCTATAAAACCCCAAAGATTTCCCCGAGGAATCAAGAACTCAAACAGTCAGGTGATACTTCTGTGTGTGTGTGTGTGTGTGTGTGTGTGTGTGTGTGTGTGTGTGTGTGTGTAGGGTGGAAATTGATCACCTTTACTGACCTGCTGCCTCTGAATGGACCATCATAGAAGACCACAGACGGGGAATCGTAATTGAAGCAGTTGTCATCACTGAGGTTGAATTGCAAAAATTCAAATCTGATGACCTGTAAAGAACATGGACTCGGGCGAGTGTTTGGAGCATTTCAACCACACGCACCCCATGAGGTCAAACTCGTACGACAAAGACTGAAACCCGAGTTCCCTCTTGTCACGCGTTGCGGTCTGTGGTCATGTTGGGACTCATCACGGGATGCTTTGGGTTTCAAACTCTGTGGTAAAATCTTCACCCTGCTGAAAAGGTCTCGGACACAACGTGTGGGTGGGAGAATTTCTTACACCAACGACATCAGGTCCATTTCCTGTCAGGCAAGCTGGAAAGTTTTACTTTTTGACATTTCCGCGTGGGTTGTTGCGTTAGCAAGACACACAAGAAGCCTTTTCTCACCTTGCCAGCGCTCACTGTAAACAAGAAGGTGCAGTGTGTGTCCTGTGCAAACGTGAACCCAATATTGGATATCTCGATCGATCCTGTTGTGTTGGTTGCGTATGTGAACGCACAAACGTCTTCCGAATTGACAAAACCTGTAGAAACAGAAAACAATGGTTCCCGAAGAAAGCACTTTTCTGGATTAGTTTTTAAGGAGGCGACTGTCTTGGATGATGTCATCAGGTTCATCTTGTCCGACCCATGTGGTCGAACAAGATTCTCTCTTCCCCCTCCAGCGCGCAAGAAAAAGCCACCAAAAAGACAAGAACAAAAACGTGCGCGTGTACTCGTACGTGAGTACCAGAGAACATTTGATCCCAGGTGGACTTCTCACACCATGGAGAACCGTGACTAGATCTGGAGGAGTGAACTGTCCAAAGCCTCCCACTCCAACTTTGTCCCAGTCGGGGGACAGACATTTGACATCAGGTGATATGTAAGAACAAATCGATCGTTTGCAGAGGGTACAGAGAAAGCTTGTTTCCCACAGAATTACGTGTTTTCGTCATGATTCGTTTCTCCCCAAAGTTATCGTGCCCTCTTGGTGAAACAAAACACTTGATCCTGGGCTTACGTTTCAGTTCACACAAAACTGCAAAGCGCTCAAATTTGGAGTCGTCGTTGAGACAGAAGAGGGACGACTGGTCGGTCCAGTAGGAGATGTCCACTGTGTTTTCATTCTGACCTGCGTTGTTTGGTTCCTCTGGACACCACAAGTTGGAGTCTTTGAAATAAGCTGGAAAAGATTTTGTCGAATTGATTGTTTCTTTGTGATTGTGGCCTCAGCCATGCAGTGCAAGACGCATGCCGAGTTGTGGAACAGTTGCCTTTTCTGAGGGTGGCGAGAGGGTGAGGGCGGACTACCCCCCTCGGAATTTGTTTCCAAAGAGCCCTGGAAATGCTTCGATGTTCGCATTTTCTCTGAGTGTGACAATGGTTGGGTGAACCACCCAAAGAAAAATGCCAGAGAATGATATTTCCCCAAACCACTGAGTCAGTCTTTCTTTCCTTGATTCTGTCAAAGAAGGGATTCCTCTGAATCTTTCTGCAGCACGAACGCAGCACGAACGCGGGCGGAGAAACAAATCCGGATTGTATACTCTCTGAAAACGCATTTGATCCAGGTGGATGGACAGACTGCGTCGGAATTCAGTTGGACTCACGGTATCTGTGGGCTTCATCCCAGAAGTACTGTTGTTTGTCGGACTCGATCGGTTCTCTTCCATTGGTCCAAATGCGCAGTGGATTCTCAGATCCACCTGCCTCCAGCCAAATGCCGTAGACGTCGTTTTGTAAACTTTCCAGCTCTTCTTCCGAATCCACCATGATCAATGTCGCGGCTCTGTGCAGACGAACGTGCGCAAGAATCGTGACGCAGGCTTCACTCAATTCAGGTTTCGAGAATCTTTCGAGATTCCTTGTTACAATATCAGTCCCAAGACAGGGTTGTTCAGAGAACTTGGCCACAACAGGTGTCGTGTCGTGCCCTCAAATTGGGTTCTCACCCTTCCAAAAGGCTTCCTGTTCAACAGCACGATTCTTCTCTCGACCATAAGTCTTGAAAAGTTGTCTGCTTTTACAGGAACCCTTTTGGCGAGTGTGAGAACCCTGTCTTGCCCATTCTTGCAATATATTCACTTCAACACTTGGCTCTGGCAAATTCAGAGACGGATTTGTTCAAAATTTCATTGCATTCGAGCAGATGGCCTGTTCCGAATTGGCTTGTTTCACCTGATTTGGAAGATGTACTGGTAATGGTCAGTTCGGGTTGTCTCTTCTTTCTTTTTGTACAGGCGCGTCCTTCGGAGCGAGCCAGTTGGGTAGGCTCTGCCCTCCTCTCGTGCACAGAATTTTGGTCACATCCTTGGGACCTGCCTTGTGGAGGCCCAACCCCAACCCGACAGAATTTCAGGGTTGGTCCCTCCCTTGCGCCCATCTCGATATGTCTGAAGCTTCGCGTTTGAAGCGTCGTCGGACTCTCGGACAAAGTCTGTCCCCGGATATGTGCAGTAAATCACAATTTCTAGGATCGGTTGAATTTCTGTCTGATTTCGCGGGCGGTTGGTCGATGTGATGGTACATATCCAAACCAAGCAAGACACAATTGTTCACTTACTTGTGTTTTTCTTTGCAGAACTGCTCGGCCTCAGCGTGCGTTCGTTTGTCGCTTGGACTGTTGAAATAGTAGCAGCTGGCCGCCCGAAAAACGAAGCCTTCAGGACAGTCCGCTGAGCTGCCTGTGAAACGGAAAAGCATCGAAAACTCAAAAGCAAAGCCACATGCAGAAACGTTCAGGCCCGAGGTTTGGCCCGAGGGTATACGTCTGTCCAATAACATGACCAGAGCAGAAAATATGTGTGACGTCATGCAAATCGATTCCGACTCACTTTCGGTGTTGGCCTTGTGCAGAATAAAGTGAAGGGTTATCCAAAACAACATTGTGCTTCTTTCTTTGCTTGAGTTCTTTTCACTTGTTCCACAAAGGTATTACTTTCAACCTGGAGAGTGGGAACATACGAGTACGAAGACAAAGGTGCTTCCAAAGAACCAACAGCTTCACCTTCAAGAACTTGTTGAAATGAATAAATAATTCATGCATGTGGGGAAGAACAATGACAGTGCGATGGAACTGTTTGTTTCTCGTGCGCACGTTATTCACGGTGAAATCTCGTTCATTCAAACTGAAGGGGAACAAAATAAATCTGCACCAAAACAAGAGGTTGCCAAACATGTTGTTGCAAGGCGCGATCAACAGGTGACAAGATTGCACGGTCAGTGGAGATAGTTGGTCAGGACGAGCGCTGATATATCTGGCTGGTTCCTCAGGTTGACTGACCTTCAAACACAGTCCAATTGTGACGCACTGGCAATGATGAACTGACCCATGGCACATAGGCTCCCGCTCAGTGTCGATTCGTGCTTTGGAAGGCAACATATTGTTCACCAGACTTTAGAAATATTTGCTGGTGCGTGTGGAGAGGTATCCAACACTGTATCCCCGCCATTCGCCCCACCCTTTGACAGAAATCCCCACGAGCGTCGGGCAGAAATGTTGCTGACCATACAACAGATTTTCTTTGTCTCCCCATTTACACAGAGAGAGAGAGAGAGAGAGAGAGAGAGAGAGAGAGAGAGAGAGTTGTGCACATACCCATACATGCAGAAAGGTCGTGAGAAAGAGAGACGCGCCAAAATGCCCACGTTGCTTGTTATTGGCAGAACAAATTTTATGTTTTTCGTCTGGGACTCTCCGAAACTGAAGCACCTGACACTGACAGCAATGAAGATGGATGTCCCAGATCTCACAGATATCGACAGTTCCGTCTCAAGTGCAAAGAAACTGAAAACACCACCTTATGGCGAAGCTGCACTGTGTTCCAGTCAGCTCCTGTGACTCTCAGTTCTTGTAAAAGCGTTTGGGACCAATGAAAACGTGGCCATTTGTGACTGTCATGGAAACAAGTCTCTGGCTTGTCTCGCGCTCGCATGATGTTCGGTTCTGTCCCGTTTTTTATTGCACCCACCCCCGCCATTTTCCAAAGTAAAAAAGAATTCCCGTCGTCAGGCCAGAGCGAGGGGGGGGGGGATTTGTTGCCCATTCCGATGACTCAACGTGTGTCTGCACCTTTGGGTGTTGTTGTTGAGGTAAAAACTCCCAGAGCACGTTTGGTGACATGAACCTTAAAGAAAGGTACGAACATCTTTCATGTCCTTGCTTCCTTTCATGATTTGTGCCTGTTCTTATGATTTGAAGCACAAGACCATTGTTGCAGGTTCCATTGTTTCCAATTGCAATTTTTTGCAAACCACTCCGGTGAAATCCGTCACGAGTATGATTGAGACCAAAGAAAACAATATTGATTCTTCCCATCTTTATTTGGAGACATAACAAGAAAACGCTATGTAACGAGTTCTATGTGAAAGTGGTAACATGGGATATCAATCAGCCTCGTGCGCAAGGAACATGAGCTAACGACACAGAGCAGATGTTGAAACCTAAAATCGAAACAGAAAATGCAACTTTTTGAAGACGCTGCCTCACTCGGTTTGTCAAGCACACACGCACGCTCACGAGACACACTGCGACCATTTTCCGAAAACACGTGTGCTTTACGTTTCTTCGTTTATCAGGTTCAGTGTGTGAACCAACGACACTTCTCTTTCTTCAACAAAACGATTCTTCACACGACATCCGAACAGAAACCGATTCCTTTGTTGAACATACACCAAAATTACACACAAGAGCAAGAAGCGACAAGACGGTTTGCCAGGCACACTCAACACCCCAGATGAGAAGTACCGTATGTTCTTGTGGTGTCAGCACAGAGTCTTGTTGCACGAATCCAAAATCCCTTCAGAATCAAAGCTCAGGTTACAATCTGACAGAGAAGTTTGTTCTGCAAGCCTCGTGTAGTTCTTGACATGTTGAGTGGTATGGCACGGTTTTCGTCAAGCCAGTTCGAGTGTCATTGACGCACATGTCAAAGCCAGTGCCGAAACTTTTGTTCTGAGAGCGATTAAGATGCGCAAAATACGTGTTTTTTCAAGCACAACATGGTCTCACAGTTTACCTTGTACCAAGAATCACCTCAAAGGTGCAACTGACTTGCACAAGCACAAGAAATTCAAACATTATCACAGCAAAATAAGCAGTCTAAGTTGGAAACATGTCCCTCTTGTTTCTACCGCACGCACAACATCTCGAGAGATACGCCAATTGCCAGTCGATGCAGAATCACACACAATTGAAATTTACAAAAAAAAAAAAATAAAAAAAAAAAAAAAATAAAAAAAAAAAAGGGTACGTAAATGACTCAGGCGAATATGAGTTGCAAACTGATAGCAGGGTCTACAAAATCAAGCGAACATGGACAGGACAATCCGTCACAATTCCATTCTTTACGCACAGAGCTAAGCTACCAAAAGGGGGCAAATATCTGAAGAGAACTGACCAGATATGTCATGATCAATCAGTGCAAACTAGTGTCGACGTGCCTCTGAACAAAGAAAAAGAAACTTACTGGAAGCGTTGCGATAGGTTGTTTGATTGCTGCCTCGTTACGTGATTTGTTTTTTGCGCTTCAAACTATTTCTGTTGGATAAACCGTCGAACTTTCAGTTTTCAGGCGTCCCGCACAACCACCCCATGTGATGGAAAATTTTAAGTATTTATCGCCTGTCACAACAGTGATAGAGAGATCGTCTTGTCCCGCAAGTAAAAACAAACAACTTCAAAATCATCTCCTGATGTTAAACACTCATTCTGCAGACGGCAGCCCAGCGAGCGAACAAGATGCTGCGTCGAACGCACAGAGGCGATATTTCCTAAATGGTGTATCGTTGTCATTCATCGTCTGTTTCTTCGTCGCTTGAGAGATTCTGCGAGCCTCTTCCCTTCTGATTGGTCTGCATGAGGTGAGCCATTCTTCGATACCTGCGATTTACAAATCAAAATCAAAACTAAGCGTTGCGCAACATCAGCATCGTGTATTTGACATGACTGGTGACAATGTTGTGGGCGTCTGCACTGACATGAAACAACTTTCCGATTGCGGTTCGAACGCAAACTCATGACGGTTCGTAGTCCAGAAAGAACACCACGCACCTGTCGATCCACTCGTCCAACATGTGGCGCACGAGCCTCGCTTGTTTCGTGATCGTCATTTTGGCGACAAGCAGCCCACTGTCGGTCTGACAGACGTCCATCCATTCTTTCAGCACACTTTCTTCTCGCCCAGTCTGCAAAAGTAAACTTGCACAATTGACCACCAATGACACAGAGACTGTTGGACTATTGATTCATTTTGATTGGTAATCACGTCCAAAATACAAGTGGACTCAATCGTCCTGAAGAGTCCTTTCACTGCAACCTGTCACTGGTTTGACTCATGGATTGTACCGGCAACACAAAGCAACACAAAGCTACGGAAGCGTCACCTCGGACGCGGTGAGGAAGTGGACGGGGAGCGGCTTGCCCTCGCTGTCCGTGAGAGGCAGGTAGACGAGCTGCACGTCCGTCCCGTCCGACTCGATGTTGGCGCCGGCGCCCACGTTCTCGTCCGTGTCCACCTCGAGCGCGACGAGTGCAGAGAAGTGGCCGCGCGTGTAACCGAGCGCGATCGGTGACTTCCAGCAGAAACTCGACTCCCATAGCAGCGGCAGGTAGACACCTGCGAACAACGAGTCAGTGCAAACAAATGCTGCTTCTGTGGTTTTTACGTGATGCTCCGGTATCCAGCTTGCTATTTTCGTTTGTCGGACTGATTCAGTGTGCGTTGATATTTCTTTCGTTTTCTCTTTGTGTGTGCCGAATGAGAACAAGATCTAATGTGACCCCAAAATACCAGTACCCATCTGGGCAGCCTTTTTCTTCCTTTGGCTATTCTTGTCCCCTGATGAAATGAGTACCACAGTTATTTTCTAGTTTTTGCAAGCCCCGCCAATAAAACAATGAAAGCAACTGTCTTACCCTGAAACCTTGCGAGGTCGATGTTTTCGCCGCGGAAGCTTTTGACAAATTTGATGCCGTAGACGACGATTGGGCGACGAAGAATATGAGCCAACGCAAAAACGTGAATTTGCTCGAGAGCAGCACCTGAAGAGCAACATGGCCAGAATGGTTTCTTCGGTTTGTCTGTTGTCGACAGTGTATATTTTTCCAATAACGTAGGATTTTGCAAACTTCGATGTTCTTAAGGCGGCTTCATATAGAAATTCCTGTTTCATGCATTTTGCGGCAAAAGCTGGGCGGTGTCAAAATTTAACATGACGCCCAATGTGACACAGGTAGATTGCCGAAGATAATCGCTGGGAATCGATTCTTGATGCAAGAAATGTGCGGACACAGAAGTCAATGGTGACTTTCTTCCGCAGCCACTACCGCTGGCGCAGCTCCATTTGAAGTCACCTTTAGAATCTGCAAGGGAAAAATTCAAATGCACTCACCAGGTTGACTAGCTAAACTGAGGAGTATGGCCCAGTCCTGCTGCCATTGATTTTCGTCCAACGAGAATTGCAGTGATTGCACATGCATCGCTTCCGTCTCCTTCCAACGCGGATAAAATCTGCAAGAATCGAAAGCGTGTGACTGTGATAGCGTTTTTCCTGGAGACGATTCACTGAACGATGTCAGCGGTTCATATTTCAAGACCGCGATGGCTCAGATGGAGAAAGCTCAATTCCAAACATCGTTGGTTGGTGACTCACGTTTTAGCACCTTCCATCAGACTGTCGGCGAGCGCTCTGCGCAGAGTGTTGTCCCTGTCGAATATGCCCCAGGTGGCCTGGAGCGCCGAGTCGAGCAAACAGTCGCCGGCCGTGCGGTTCCAGAGCGCGTAGAGCCGCGAGCCGAGGCGCTCCGTCATCTCCAGACTCCAGTTCACGATCGGCTCCTCCACCTCCAACTCTGCACCGCAACAGATAAATCAATTCACTTTTCCAAGGACAAGTCCGAAGAAAGGCACTACCACCGCAGTATGAATTCAATAAATGCTAAATCTGACGGTTGTCTGACGAACTGCTCAAAAAATCTGTGTTACTGCAGATTGACGTCACGTAAAAGAAGGGATGGGAGGGAGGGTTCTGGTACAACCACACTTTGAAACAATCAGTACGTGGAGTACACGAAACCAACGACTGCGCAACACCAAAACAAAAGGAATCTCACCTTTCTGAACATCTCTGTCCAATATCTCGTCAAAGAGCTGCTTCTGAATCGACCTGGGCAGATCTTCGATGTCTGAAAGCAAAATTGGAAATCACAACAGTGCCCACAGGCCCACATCCAACTTCCCAAACATGACATCTCCAATTCCAACTGCAGAAAGATTGTGCATCGCTTCGAAGCACAGAAGAAAATGTCGGTGTTTCCTTCAAACAACATTGACAAGAACACAGAGTGCCTTCTCTCTTCGTCAAATCTCCTTTGTGTTCTTTGCTCGGTGCCTATTTTCCCACATAACCTGAGGAAATTTCCCCAAACGTTTCACGAGATTTCTGATCATCCAGCACATTGCTTCAGGCTACAAACTCCAAACTTTGTTGTCGACCACGACACTGGACACACAAGTTCTTTGACCTGCTCGCAAGAGAATACAGACACGCTGACAGACTCGACATATCCACTCAATCCGGACTACACGGAAACCATATCTGGCGGCAGAACAAAGACACAATTTCACAACTGCCTGACACGAACCAACGATTTCTTTAGAGACAACAAATGGCGCCAACGAAACATCGAAGCACCTGTGAACAGGTGAACTTGAAACACCCACTTCCACAGGAACCCTCGACGGACACTCTGCGACGTTTTCCTCAATCCATTAGACCACAACACCGTCACTCAAAAGTCGCCGAGCTGTGGTCCTGAGGGATGTAGGCCTGGGGGACTGTTCACTCCAGGGAATATGAGTTTTGCTTGGAGAGTTGCACAGTGTGAGCGGAGGGGTGATGGCTACAAAGACATGTGACCATCACCTTGACCACACAGAAAACAGTAGCTTTGGTGGCGGGCTGACTATTAATTGTGCGAAAAACAATTGCCATGTCACTGTGAGTAGTTTTCTTTCATCTGACAATCACCCCCCCCCCCAAAACCCCACACCAAAGGGGTATCTATCTGTAGAAACTGTTGCCAGAACGTCTTTCGCAGGCGCAGCTGTGTAAAAATGGAAAACCAAAGCAACAAGAAGTTCCGAGGCGGGAACCCTGATGGTCGCGGAAGCAGAAACTGTCCTTGCTCTTCACTGAGAAAGCCCACACTTCCTGTCTAGACACATTTCCTGCTGCCATTAAAGCACATATTGAGTTGGTATG
>JAAUXT010126102.1_pt1 | contig 11912 bp, 10 predicted proteins | sample 7278171 | NCBI WGS metagenome assembly JAAUXT01 (sample SAMN14350112, study PRJNA611818) | marine sediment metagenome | isolation source: surface marine sediment (1.8m) | place: French Polynesia: Moorea | collected 2018-08
CCTGTTCGCCCTCACCACCCGCGCTACCCACTGGTTTCTCGAGCGGGGTTTCCAGGAACAGACCATCGACGGACTGCCGACGGACAAGCAGGCGAGCTACAACTACCAGCGCAACTCCAAAGTCCTGCTCAAACGGCTGGTCCCGTGATCTCTTTCTCTATGCCGGTGAGGGCCGCCATGGGATCGTCTGCCTGCGTTATCGGGCGACCGATCACCAGATAGGTGCTGCCCCGCTCGACGGCCTCTGCCGCCGTCATGATCCGTTTCTGGTCCTGGGCATCGGTGCCGGCCGGCCGAATCCCCGGGGTTACCAGCACGAAACTCTTCGGCAGTGTCTGTCGCAGTGCCTTGATCTCGTGAGGGGAGCACACCACGCCATCGAGTCCCGAATCACGCGCCAGGCGGGCCAACCGCACAACGTTCTCCAATGGCGAGCCCGCCAGTCCCACGTCAAGCAGGTCGTCCTGTCCCAAGCTGGTAAGCAGCGTAACAGCGACGAGCAGGGGTGGCTGCGGACAGCCCGCAACGGCCCCCCCCGCCGCCTCCATCATCCGGCGCCCACCCTGGGCATGCACGTTCACCATCCAGACGCCCAGATCTGCGGCGGCCCGACAGGCACCCGCCACAGTGTTCGGGATGTCGTGGTACTTGAGGTCCAGGAAAACGGAAAAGCCTTTTCCGGTCAGCTGCTCGACAACCGCAGGACCGGCTCGGGTGAAGAGCTCCTTGCCCACTTTCAGACGGCAGCGCGCCGGATCCACGCGTGCGGCCAGCTCCAGCGCATCCCGGGCATCGGCTACATCCAGCGCGATGATTATCCGTGGTTCACTCACCTTGCACACCCTGGATAGGTTTAACGGTGCCCCAATCCTTGCAGCTCGGGCACTGCCAATGCAAGACCTTGCCGGCAAACCCGCACTGCCTGCAGGCGTAAACGGGGCGGTCGGCGAGAAGCTTGTCGGCCAGGTCCCCGAGAAGCATCATGTAGTCCTCCGCAGGGCCTTCCACGTGGGCCGTGGAGAGCTCGATGAGCCGATGCAGACCACGCACCGAAGGCCGGCGCCGAAGCTGCTGCGTCAGGAACCCGATTGCCTCGGCCTCACTTTTCTCCCGGGCCTTCATGTCCGCCAGAGCCAGGGTAACGGTGATGCCGCCGTAGCGTTCCATCAGGTAGCTCAGGTACTTGATCATCTCCGGCACCCGCTCCTCTCTGATACAGCAGTCGACTAGGGGACCAATAATCTCAGCCAGATAGTCGGGATCCTGTTGTTCGACCCGTTTATAGGCCAGCATGGCCGCGCGGTACTGGCCTTTTTCCGAGAGCAATCTGCCCTCCAGAAGGCTCGCGCGAACACAAATGGCGCTCACGTCCAGGGCCCGCCGCACGGTAGCCAGCCCTTCAACACGACGACCCTCGCCGTTGCGTTCCTCTGCCTGCTCACAGTGGTAATGGGCAATGACACGCGCGAGCGGTTTGCCGGTGCAGCGCTCCAGGCGTCGGGCCGTCCGAATAGCCTGCTCCCAGTCCCTTTCCTGCTCGTAGATGTCCAAGAGCTTGCGCAGAGCGCGCTCCGCATGCCGATCGGAATCGACTAACTCCAGGAAGAGGGCTTCCGCACGGTCCAGCAGCCCTGCGCGCAGGTAGTCATGACCGAGCTCCAACACGGCGTCGCTGCGCTCTGCGGGAGCCAGGTTCTCGCGGCTGATGAGGTTCTGGTGAATGCGAATGGCCCGGTCCACCTCGCCCCGGCGCCGAAACAGGTTACCCAGGGCCAAATGGGTTTCCACCGTCTCGCTATCCACCTCCAGTGCCTTGGTGAAGAGCTCGATGGCCTTGTCGGGCTGCTGGTCGAGAAGGTAGTTGACTCCCCTGAGGTAATCCGGGCTCACCGGTGTCCGCGGAGCGCCGGCCCGTTTGCGCGCGCTCCCCATGGCGGCATACCAGCCGGAAAGCGCCGCCAGCGGTAGCAGCAGCCAGAGCAGCTCCTGCATCAGCGCGCCTTCGGGACGGCGCTGTTGCCGGTGCCTGCAAGGCGGTGGGCCGAGCATGCCTGAACGGCGCAGCGCCCTCCCGCTGCCATGCTAGGGATCAGGTGAGGTATTGCCTTCTTCGTCGACCCGGTCGCGCAGCTCTTTGCCGGGCTTGAAGTGGGGTACATGCTTGGCGGGCAGCGAAACCGGCTCCCCGCTCTTCGGGTTACGACCCACGCGGGCTGGCCTGTAGTGCAACGAAAAGCTGCCGAAACCGCGGATTTCAATCCGCTCGCCGCTTGCCAGGGTCTGTGCCATGTGCTCCAGAATACTCTTCACGGCAAGCTCCACATCCTTGTAGGCAAGCTGCATCTGCTTCTGGGCAATGCGTTCGATGAGTTCCGACTTCGTGACAGTTCCCTTCCCCGTGTTGGACGTACTCATAATAGGTGCCTGCTGCGTATTCCGGATTTCAGGGGTTTAACTCGGTCGGCTCAAGCGAAGCGTTTTCGGGCCCCGGGCGTAACCTGGCCCGGGGCCCGAAACGCCTAGTTGTTGTTGTCGAGCTGCTCCTTCAGCAGATCTCCCAGAGTCGCGCCGCCACCGCCGGAGGCGGCACTGTACTCCTGCATCGCCGCCGCCTCTTCTTCGCTTTCCTTAGCCTTGACGGATAGAGAGATCACCCGCTTCTTGCGATCGACACCCACGAACTTGGCCTCGACCTCATTGCCTTCACTCAGCACGGTGCGGGCATCGTCAACCCGGTCGCGGGACAGCTCGGAGGCACGAATATAGCCTTCAACACCCTCGCCGAGCTCGATCGCGGCCCCTTTTGCATCGACTTCTATTACGGTTCCTTTAACTACGCTGCCCTTGGCATGGGCAGTCAGGAACTGGTAGAAAGGATCGTCGGCAAGCTGCTTGACCCCAAGGGAGATCCGTTCCCGCTCCGCATCGACGGCGAGCACCACCGTCTCGATCTCCTCGCCCTTCTTGTAGTTGCGAATGACTTCCTCGCCAGGCGTGTTCCAGGAGATGTCGGACAGGTGCACCAGTCCGTCGATCTCACCTTCCAGGCCGATGAATATGCCGAAGTCGGTGATGGATTTGATCTTGCCGACGACGCGATCGCCCTTATTGTGTGTGGCGGCGAAGCTCTCCCAGGGGTTGGACTTGCACTGCTTGATGCCGAGAGAGATGCGACGCCGCTCTTCATCGATATCGAGCACCATCACTTCCACGTCGTCGCCCACTTGCACGACCTTGCTCGGGTGGATGTTCTTATTGGTCCAGTCCATCTCGGACACGTGGACCAGCCCCTCGACGCCCTCCTCGATCTCGACAAAGCAGCCGTAGTCCGTCAGGTTGGTGACCTTGCCCTGAAGGCGCGCACCGACAGGGTAGCGCCGCTCTATGTCAACCCACGGATCCTCGCCCAGCTGCTTCAGACCCAGTGAGACCCGGTTGCGCTCACGGTCGAACTTGAGCACCTTGACGTCGATCTCGTCGCCGACGTTGACCACCTCGCTCGGGTGCTTCACGCGTCGCCAGGCCATGTCCGTGATGTGCAGCAGGCCGTCGATGCCGCCAAGGTCGACGAACGCTCCATAGTCCGTAAGGTTCTTGACGATACCCTTGATCTGGGCGCCCTCCTGCAGGCTTTCCAGCAGCGCCTCGCGCTCGGCGCTGGTCTCGGCCTCCACCACGGCACGCCGGGAGACCACCACATTATTGCGTCGGCGGTCCAGCTTGATGACGCTGAATTCCAGGGGCTTGCCTTCCAGGTAGCCGGTGTCGCGCACCGGGCGCACGTCCACCAACGAGCCTGGCAGGAAGGCGCGAATGTCGCTGATGTCGACAGTGAAGCCGCCCTTGACCTTACCGGTCAGGATGCCCGTGACGGTGCGACTCTCCTCGTAAGCCTTCTCCAGCTCGTTCCAAGCCTGGGCGCGCTTCGCCTTCTCACGAGAAAGTATGGTGGAACCGGAGCCATCCTCGAAGGTGTCAAGGGCCACCTCGACCTCATCCCCTATGGAAACGTCGAGATCGCCGCGCTCATTCGTAAACTGCGAGGCGGGGATCATGCCTTCGGACTTCAAGCCGGCATTCACCACCACCACGTCCGGCCGGATATCGATCACCACGCCCCTTACAATCGCGCCGGGCCGCATTTCGATTGCGGCCTGACTCTCCTCGAACAAATCTGCAAAGCTTTCGCTCATGATTCCCAGTACCCTGTACCCCAGAACTGTCGGGGTACCCCAATGTTCACAGGTGCCGCCATCCCGGCAACGACCCATGGGTTAAACGTTTGACCACACCCTCCGCTCTGCGAAGGGCAACCCGAGTCCCTACACCATTTACGGACCCATTCTGTCCTGGAAGCCCGCCCCGGCAAGCAACGCCACCACCTTCGCCACGACCGCGTCGATGCTCATGTGGGTCGTGTCGATGACCACAGCGTCATCCGCCGGTTTGAGTGGAGAGACGCTGCGCGCCTTGTCGCGTGCATCCCGCTCGGCGATCTCCAAGACGAGATCGCGAAGGCTAGCATTCATTCCTTTTTCTTTCAACTGCTTATGGCGCCTGCTCGCCCGCTCTTCAGGGCTCGCGTCCAGAAATACCTTTGCCGGAGCGTCGGGAAACACGACCGTCCCCATGTCACGCCCGTCCGCGACCAGGCCCGGCGGCTGGCGAAAGGCCCGCTGCCGTGCGAGGAGCGCCTGGCGTACTGCAGGCAGGGCGGCGACCCGGGAGGCGCTGCTGCCGCAGGCCTCAGTCCGTATGGCGTCCGTGACATCCTCGTCGTCCAGCCACACGGCAGGCTCGCTGCCGTCTTCACCGCCCTGAAAACGCACATCGAGGCCCTTGGCGAGGCCGGCAAGGGGCGCCGCCTCATCCAGGGACAGGCCCCGCTTTTCCGCTGCCAGGGCCAGCAGCCTGTACAGGGCGCCGCTGTCCAGGAAATGCCAGCCCAGCCGGGCGGCTGTGATGCGGGCAACGGTGCCCTTGCCGGAGCCCCCGGGACCGTCCACGGTCAGCACGGGCGTCTTGTCTTGCGCCTCAACCATGGGATTCGGGCTGCACGCGTATGCCCAGCCCAGCCTCCCGGGCCAGGGACGCGAAACCGGGGAAAGAGGTGTCCACGTTGGCACAGTCCTGGATCTCAACCGTATCTGCGGCACACAGCGCGGCCATGGCGAAGGCCATCGCCACCCGGTGGTCACCATGACTGTCGATTCGGCCGCCGCGCAGACCACCGCCGCGGATAAGCATGCCGTCAGGCGTCGCCCGGGCGTCGGCGCCCAGGCTTTGCAACCCATCGGCCATAACCTGGATCCGGTCGCTCTCCTTGACCCGCAGCTCGCCGGCACCGGTGAGCACCGTGTCTCCTTCGGCGCAGGCGGCGGCCACGAAAACGGCGGGAAACTCGTCGATGGCCAGCGGCACCAGGTCCTCCGGTATACGCACACCCCGCAGGGAGCTGGAACGGATCCGCAGGTCGGCGACAGGCTCGCCGCCCACCGCCCGTTCGTTCAACACCCTGAGATCCGCACCCATCAGACGAAGGATCTCGATGACCCCCGTGCGTGTGGGGTTGACGCCCACGTGCTCCAGAAGCACGTCCGAGCCGTCGGCAATGGCCGCGCCCACCATGAAGAACGCGGCCGACGAAATATCCGCGGGCACATCGATGCACATGCCGGTGAGGCGACCGCCGCCCTGCACACAGACCTGGCCCGACTGGCGCGAAACAGGGTATCCAAAGCCCTGCAGCATGCGCTCCGTGTGGTCCCGGGTGGGCGCCGACTCGGTCACGCAGGTGCGGCCCTCGGCGAAAAGCCCGGCCAGCAGCAGGCAGGATTTGACCTGGGCGCTGGCCACGGGCATCGCGTAGCGGATACCGCGCAGGCCTGCGCCGCCCTGGATGCGCAGCGGCGGCGTGCCGTCGGGGCTCGCCTGGATGACTGCGCCCATACCGGTCAGCGGGTCGGTAACCCGGCGCATGGGCCGGCCGGACAGAGATGCGTCGCCGGTCAGCTCGACGCCGAAGGCCTGGCCCGCCATGAGCCCCGCGAGCAGGCGCATGGAGGTCCCCGAGTTACCGAGATACAGGGGGCCGCCCGGCGCGCTCAGGCCGTCTCGGCCGACACCGTGGATGACGAGACCCGCCCCGCTCGGTCCCTCGGCGCCCACGCCCATGGCTCGAAACGCCGCCAGGGTCGCCAGCGTGTCTTCGCCCTCCAGGAATCCGGAGATCTCGGTATCGCCGTCCGCAATCGCCCCGAGCATGACCGCCCGGTGGGAGATGGACTTGTCGCCCGGCACTCGCACCGTGCCCCGGAGGCGGCCGCCGGGGGACACGGAGAAGCTGACCGAAGGCGAATCACCCACCGCCGAGCTCACTCCGCCGGCACCACGCCGTCCTCGGTCTTCGTGAAGCGGTCCCGTGCATCCTTGGCGCGCCTGAACACCTCCTGGATGAAGGCACCGTCGCCGTCGCGTATGGCCACAGTCAGCTTGTCCAGATCCTCCTGAAAGCGCGCCAGCACGTCGAGGATGGCTGACCGGTTCGCCAGGCAGATGTCGTGCCACATGGTCGGCTCGCTCGACGCGATGCGCGTGAAATCCCGAAAGCCACCGGCGGCGTAGCGGAAGATCTCGACACGGTCCTCCATGCGTGCCAGGGCGTCAACGAGGCTGTACGCCAGCACATGCGGCAAGTGGCTGGTGGCGGCCAGGATCTCGTCATGGTGTGCTGCATCCATCTCCACCACCTCGGCACCGGTCTGCTCCCACATGGCGCGCACGCGCTTGGTCGCCGCGCGCCGGGTTTCGGCGATGGGAGTGAGAATAACCCGCCGACGTTGAAAGAGCTCCGCGAAAGACGCCTCGACGCCGCTCTGCTCCGTGCCCGCGATGGGGTGGCCCGGCACCAGGTTGGCCAGCGCGCCTCCCAGCGCGGAGCGCGCGGCCGCGATGACACTGCCTTTGGCGCTGCCGGCATCCGTAACGACGGCCTCGGCGGACAGGCCGGGAGCCATGGCGCGGAACACGCTCTCCATGCTGCCCAGCGGCACCGCAACCAGCACCATGTCGGCGCCCTTTACGGCCTGCGCGGGATCCGTGTCAAAGCGGTCGATCACGCCGAGCGACACGGCCCGCTCCAGGTTCTCGGCGCGCCGACTGCTGCCGACCACTTCCGCCACGCCACCCGCCTGGCGCAGGGAACGCGCCAGGGAGCCGCCAATCAGTCCGACGCCGATGATGCAAAGGCGCTTTATCATCCGTGCGCTGCCCGCGTCAGGGCTTTCTGCAGCACGGTCAGAAATCGCCGGTTTTCCCGCTCCAGGCCGACGCTGACCCTGAGATGACGGGGCATGCCATAGGCGGCGACGGGCCGCACGATGACCCCGTTGCGCAGCAGATCCTCGTTAACCGCGGCCGCGGACCCGCCCACGTCGACCGAGATGAAATTACCGGCCGACGGGATGTACGCCAGCCCCATGCGATCGAAGGCCGCGGTCAGCTGCCGCATGCCGTGGCGGTTGACCTCGACGGAGCGCTGCAGGTGCTCCCTGTCGAACAGCGCGGCATGGGCCGCCGCGAGCGCAACGCTGTTCACGTTGAAGGGCTGGCGCACACGGTTGAGCAGCTCGGCGACGTCCGGGTGGGAGATGCTGTAGCCGACCCGCAAGCCCGCGAGCCCGTACGCCTTGGAGAAGCTGCGCGTCACGATCAGATTCGGGTAGCGGTCGACCCAGGGAATACAGTTGGGATAATCCGGCAGGTCGATATACTCGGCATAGGCTTCGTCCACCACCACCAGCACATGAGTCGGCAGCGAGCCGATGAAGCGCTCCAAGCTGAGGGCGTCCAGCCATGTGCCGGTGGGATTGTTGGGATTGGCGATGAAGACCAGACGGGTGCGCTCGCCCACTGCATCGCCCATGGCATCCAGATTGTGCCCCCACTCCCGCGCCGGGGTCACTGTGGCTTTGGCACCGACGGCCTGGGTAACCAGAGAGTACACGGCGAAAGCGTACTCGGAGTAGATCACCTCCCGCTTGCCGCCGGCAAACGCCCGCGCGATGAGATCGAGCACGTCGTTCGAGCCGTTGCCCAGGGTGATCTGCTCGCTCGCGACATTCAGCTGCTCGGCGAGAGCCTGCTTCAGGGCAAAGCCGTTGCCGTCGGGATAGCGGGCGAGCTCGTTCAGCGCGGCCCCGGCCGCCTGCGTGGCCTGGGTGCTTGGACCCAGCGGGTTTTCGTTGGAAGCGAGCTTGATGGCGGCCCTGACGCCATATTCGCGCTCCAGCTCAGAGATAGGTTTTCCGGGCAGATACGGGCTGAGCCCCCTGACGCCGCGGGTGGCGAGTCGTTCCTTGCTGTTCATTGGTCCGGCCATGTCCTGTTCACGCCGGCCCCGCCCCGAGGGGCAGGTGCCGTTCCCCACTTCGGTTACATGAAGGCCCTGGGGTAAGAACCGAGGACCTTCAGCAGAGACGCGCGGTCGCGAATCTCCTCGAGAGCCTCCTTCACAACGGGTTCGTCCGCGTGTCCCTGGATATCCACGAAGAACACGTACTCCCAGTTCTCCCGACGCGACGGCCGCGACTCGATGCGGGTCATGCTGATGCCTTTACGGGAAAAAGGCTCCAGTAGAGCGTACAGGGCGCCCGGCCGGTTGACAGCAGACAACAGCAACGAGGTCTTGTCCTGCCCGGTGGGAGGTACGGAGCGATGACCGACCACCAGGAAACGGGTAGTGTTGCCGGGATCGTCCTCGATGTTGGCCGCGACAATCGGCAGCTCGTAGGTCTCTGCTGCCACGTCACCAGCGATGGCAGCCGCGTCTGTCTTACGGGCGGCTCGGCGTGCGGCGATGGCATTGCTCGGCACCGCTTCCCGCCGTATGCCGGGCAGATTCAAGTCCAACCATTTCCGGCACTGGGCCAGGGACTGCTGGTGGGAGTAGATGCGCCGAACCGCACCGAGCTGCCCTGCCCGGCTCATCAGGTGCTGATGGATCCGCAGCCCCACCTCACCGCAGATCTTCAGCGGCGAGTGAACGAACTCATCGAGCGTGTAGCTGATGACCCCTTCTGTGGAGTTCTCGACCGGCACGACGCCGTACTGGGCCGTGCCCGCTTCCACTTCCCGAAACACCGCATCGATGGCGTCCACGGGCCGGGTTTTAACGAACCGCCCGAAATGCTTCAGCGCCGCCGCCTCGGTGAACGTTCCCTCCGGCCCCAGAAACGCGACACACAGCGGTTTTTGCAGCGCCAGACACGCCGAGATGATCTCTTTGAACAGGCGGACCATGGCCTCGGCTGAGAGCGGTCCGAGGTTGCGGTCCGTGACCTGGCGCAGGATCTCGGCCTCGCGATCAGGGCGGTAGAAGTCCTCGTCATCACCGCTGTCTCGCTTCGCTCGCGCCACCTGCCGGGCCAACGCCGCTCGCTCGTTGATGGCGTTTTGGATTTGCAGGTCTACGGCGTCGATGCGTTGACGCAGCTCGTCGAGTGCCGGCTCTGCCTTCTGCCCGCCGGAGTGCGGATCTGCTACCTTCGAACCCATCCGCTTGCGTCTTCCTCGTCCACTTTCCAGGCTCTTCCCGGTCGTACGCTCGCCGCCCTTACAGGGTTCGGACCGCGAGCACGCCTTCAATGCCGTGGATCTCCCGCACCACGGTGTCCGGAATTGGATCCTCCACGTCCGCCAGCGTGTACGCGAGCCCACCTCGCGACTTGTTGAGCATGTCGAGGATATTGAGGCGGGCCTCGGCCAGGCTGGTGGAGATCTGACCCAGCATGTTGGGCACGTTGGCGTTCACGACCGCGATCCGATAGCCGCCGTTGCGCGGCATGACAGTCTTGGGGAAATTCACCGAGTTGGTGACATTACCGTTCTCCAGGTATTCACGCACCTGGTCCGCCACCATCACGGCGCAATTGTCCTCGGCTTCCCGCGTGGATGCGCCGATGTGCGGGAGGGTGATGACCCGCTCGTGCTCCTTGAGCAGATTATTGGGGAAATCGCACACGTACGCGCCGACCTTTCCCTCCTGAATGGCCGCGGACACCGCCTCGTCGTCAACGATGCCGTTGCGTGCGAAGTTCAGGAGGACGACCCCCTGGCGCATGGACTTCAGCCGGTCGGCGTCGATCATGCAACGGGTGGACTCCACCAGCGGCACATGGAATGTGACTGCATCCGAGCGCGCCAGAAGATCGTCGATGCTCGCCGCCTGCTGCACCTCGGAGGACAGCTGCCAAGCCCTCGCCACGGTGATCTCGGGGTCGTAGCCGATAACCCGCATGCCGAGCGACAGGGCGGTGTTGGCCACCTTGACGCCGATAGCGCCCAGCCCGATGACGCCCATGGTGCGTCCAGGCAGCTCAAAACCGCTGAACTGTTTCTTGCCCGCCTCGACCTGCTGGCGAACCACCTCGTCGCTGCCCTCCAGCCCCCGGGCATAGTTCCAGGCCGGGCAGATGTTCCGAGCAGCGATCAGAAGACCCGCGATCACCAGCTCCTTGACGGCATTGGCATTGGCGCCAGGCGCGTTGAACACCGGTATGCCCGACGCCGTGAACGCTTCCACGGGGATGTTGTTGACGCCGGCGCCGGCACGTCCAACGGCTTTCACGCTCTCTGGAAGGTCCATGCCATGCATGTTAAACGAGCGCAGCAGAATCGCATCCGGATGCTGCATTTCGGAGGCCACCTCGTAGGCATCGCGGGGCAGCCGATCCAGGCCCGCGAGCGAGATGTTGTTGAGAGTCAGGATCTTGAACATAGATGATTACAGCTTCAGCAGCTTGTGTGCCATGGGCCGCGGCCGAGCCTCGTTCCCCCGATCGAACCATTGCCGCCGATCCAGCACCGGCCTGGTGACATCAGCCGTGCCGAACCTCGAAGTCACTCATGAACTCGATGAGGGCGTCCACGCCCTCTTCAGGCATGGCATTGTAGATACTCGCCCGCATGCCGCCCACCGAGCGATGCCCCTTGAGCGTTACCAGACCACGCTCGGCCGCTTCGGCCAGAAACGTCTTGTCCAACTCCGCGTTGGGCAACGTGAAAGGCACGTTCATCCAGGAGCGGCAGACCACCGCCACCGGGTTGGCATAAAAGTCGGTGGCATCGATGGCGGCATAGAGCTTCTGTGCCTTCCGCCGGTTGACCTCTGCCATGGCCTCGAGCCCCCCCTGTTCCTTCAGCCACTCGAATACCAGCGCCGCCAGATACCAGGAGTAGGTTGGCGGCGTGTTGTACATGGAGCCGCTGTCGGCGTGGGTCTTGTAGTTGAACATAGCTGGAACGCTGTCATCCGCGTGCCCGATTAAGTCGTCGCGAACGATGACCAGTGTCAGCCCTGCCGGACCGATGTTCTTTTGCGCTCCGGCGTAGATCACGCCGTAGCGCGATACATCAAGGGGCCGCGAGAGCAGGGTGGAGGACATGTCGGCGACCAGAGGGACGCCATGGGTGTCCGGGATGAAATGGAACTCCATGCCACCGATGGTCTCGTTGGGGGTGTAGTGCACGTAAGCCGCATCCGGGTCGAGGGACCAGTCTTTGGGAGGTGGGATACGTGTGTAGTTGTGACGCGCGTCATCCGCCGCCACGTTCACCTCGCAATACCGTCGCGCTTCGGCGATGGCCTTCTTTGACCATTGGCCCGTGTTCACGTAATCGGCCTTGCCGCCGCCACGGAGCAGATTCAGGGGCACCATCGCAAACTGGCTGCTGGCGCCACCCTGCAGGAACAGCACCTTGTAGTCATCGGGGATGGACAGAAGCTCCCGCAGATCTGCCTCTGCCTTCTCGGCAATGGAGACGAACTCCCTGCCGCGATGGCTCATCTCCATCACGGACATGCCGCTGCCCTGCCAATCCAATATCTCCTCCCGAGCCCGCTCCAGAACGGC
>JAAUXT010152884.1_pt1 | contig 11911 bp, 12 predicted proteins | sample 7278171 | NCBI WGS metagenome assembly JAAUXT01 (sample SAMN14350112, study PRJNA611818) | marine sediment metagenome | isolation source: surface marine sediment (1.8m) | place: French Polynesia: Moorea | collected 2018-08
ACAAGACTTACAGGAAGAGGAATCTGAGTGATTTAGCCCCGGAAAAACTGTGGTTCCAGTGCATGTCTTTCCAGTTACATTGCTTGTGATCACACTTTGTTGCGCAAGTCCGGTTTGGACTCAGTTTTTGGAGCTGTTCCTTTTTACATTTTATTGTTTTTCATTGTTGTCTTGGTTCATTGCATGGCAAGGTTCATTCCATTAAATTTTCACTGCAAAATATGGTGTTGATCTGTTCATTCGAAGACCGGAATCAAAACTTGTGAAAGTTGCCTCGTACGCTCTGTCCTCAAATGGTCCCGTTCACAATGGAACAGCGACAGAAAATCAGAGATATCGCGGTGTCCATCATTTGGCGAAGAAAACCTGGATGAATTCTTTACTATGCCTGAGAGCAGCTGAAGCCAGCTTCAGGCCATCAGCAGTCTATGGCTGCGGCCAGGTCAGAATACACGTCTGGAGACGAAACAAACTGCGTACGGACAATGCACTTCCTCAATCCAGACTCTGTTGTCTGTCGAGTTAAAGGTTCATTGCCCTGAGTGCATTCCAGACACAGACCAAATGGTTCACTGCAGCTTTCAACTGGGTGCACGGTCGTTCTGGTCAGGCCGTGGTCCTGATGGAACCTTGCGCACTCGTGCACGATTGTTGCCAAGAGTCATTGGCACCCATGGACTCAAACATGTGACGGGCTAGACTGAGAACAGGCTTTTTTCGGCTGAACGATGCAAAACAACAGTCAGTCGTCAGGTGTGCGGCGTCTCTCAGGACTACAGCGCAATGTTCTGACAGTGGTGGTCGACGACTCCTTGTTGTATGCACCACAGCCCCTCACTCCCATCCGCACCAGAAGCAGACGGATTGCAGCAGATTTCTCCCGTCCTCCAGAGACTCCTGTGCATCTGTTGTGAAACTGTCTGCGCATCAAGATTATTTCTTCGCGAGAACCTCAGCAATGTTCACACCAACCAGCGGCCGGTGCACGACTGTTGTTCTGAATGAGTTGTGCACAAAAATTGTTCGTGAGGTCGAACAGTTTGGGACTTAGAAGACGACAGGTTCGGTCTTCCGGTTCTCTAGCTCGACACGCGGAGGAGAGACGACAGCTTTCTTCCTGCTGCTCGCTGCAGCTGCAGAGCCGCTGTGTATCTAAATAGGATCTCAACTACGGCCGTCCCGCTTTATCCTTCCACAGAACAAGGAAATTACCCTTTGAAACCAGATTGAATAAATAAGGTACTTTTTTCGTACCATCGCGGTTCCTGTCGAGCTAAACACGGTATAAATCTGGGCCTCGGGGCAGGGAGCGTTCTCACTCATCCTTCTCACGGTGCAAGGAGCCAGTGGGGACTTTGGCGTGTCACTTACTCTTGTCGTTTTGCCTCCACTCGCTTCCCCTCATTACCCTTTCGCAGGCCGCCGAACATGGCGGGGGAGGACTCCTGACACCGGAGCTGGAACGGTTGTGGTGAGAAATGAAGACTCGAGAGAAACTGGCGCTCAAACTACGGAGAAAACGAACGTTGTTTCTGACCTGCACTCAAACTGGCATCGATTGCCGCATCAACTTAATGAAGACCCAATCCTTGCAGCGGTTATCACAGAAGAAATGCCATTCAATTCTCATCACGGGGCCAGGATTTGCAAAACCGTTCAACATAAATTCAGCGGACGCCAGATCTACTTCCAGCATCCGCGTGTGAGGCAACTGAGCACGACGACACACCCACTGAACCATCTCAATTTGCTTGAGCAAGCCACTTGCTGAAGCCAGGCCAGCCAGCGCAGCGCAGCTCCGATGTGGTCGCCAAGTCGTGAGATATTAAATTACAGGTAGACAGCCTGTTAAGTGGGTGCTTTGAGATAAAAGTCATGTCCGAGAAAGGGGAATCTGCCAACAAATTGGCCTGAGTTGAGGCGTGAGGTGCAGCGGAAAAGCGGTTCTGTCTGAACAGCACAAGTCGGTTCAATCTCCGGTGCGACGGCGGAGCCGAAAGTCTTCCCCGCTCAACCTCGGGGTCGAACCCGGGAAAGCGTTATCTGCTGCCAGATTTGATTCGTCACGAGAATGTTGGTGCTGCGCTGTTTTCCAGAAGGTTCAAAACTGCATGAGCTGCACTTTTGTTCCTGTCTGCATCTTGAAAGGCAGCCCAGCAATGTTTCGTGGTTCGAAGAAAGAATCAAGAGAATTCTTTCCACAGGTGAGATTTTTGTCATACACCTGACTAATTCGCATTGCAGCGTGCAGTCCCAAGGCAAATGGCTGCAGGCAGGTGCCTTCACAGAAGTAAACACTGCAATTTGAAATGGACTCAAACCTCAATTGAAAGTGTTTCTTGAAGGCAGCCACTGCTTGATTGCAGCCTTTTCCATGCAGGTGAAAAAGATGAAGACTTTCTGTGCCTTGCAGACTTTCCACAGTCTTCTCGGTGTCGCAGCTCATGAATTGAAACTTGCTTTGTGTCCAAAATAAACCTGAATCTTACCTGTAGACTCTACTGCCGCTTGTGCCTGAGGTTGTCAAATCCGCTTCAGCAAAGAAGGCGTGTGTCAGGTGTTTAGAACTGCTCGCTGCAACGGTGGAGTCAGGTTCCGAGCAAGACACGCCAGCGTTGCGCACAGTCAGTGTTGCAGGCAGCGTGGTTCTTTTTGGTCGACGGAGTTTAATGGGATCTTTAAGCAGGCAGCATGTACAATATGTGACAGACAGAAGCTGTGCCCATATACCTTCCTCTTTAGCTGTGCTCAGATCAACAGCTTCACGCGCACTGTCGGAGATACAGCTGCAGCGAAGGTCACTCTGTGCAGCCGGGAGAAGCGACATAAGAGACGGGTTCACGTGTCTCCGGATGTCACGCTCTTCGACGCTTTTTGATGTTTGCGACAACACGCTGAACCTCCGAGTCTCAGCCCCTCAGTCTCTCTCTCCTTGGACGTAGAATGTGCGCGAAAACAGCGTGTTGAGAAAATCCTGGCCTTGTGGATCTTCAGTGTGCTGTTGTAAATTCAAGGCTCTTGGCTTCCATGGACGTGTAAATTTGGCGTCGCATCCCCTCTCGACAGTCGCGAACCTCTTGAACGACCGGAGCGCCCTGAGAGTGCTTGCGCCGAAGCAGCTTTAGAATGATTTACGCTCGGGGTTCATTCGATTGCTCTGATCTATTCTGCGTCCGCGCGATTAGATACAGCGGCGCGAGTCGGGCCCAGAAACCATCTGCGCATCGGGTCGTGAATTATGGGCCGATCCCCGACATTCTCTCCTTTGTTTGTCTTGAACCCACATCAGAAGCAGCTGGATACCGGCCGGGCCATTCAAAGGGCTTGTCCACAGATAGCAGAGCCGTTGTCGGTTCAGTCCGCACAACCTTTCTGGTCTGCATTGAGCAGAGTTTATGAGACTTTCTCAGAGATCGAAATGACGTCCAGAACAACAGTCCACGCGTCAAGGCTACAACAGGAACGATGGCGTAAAATTCAGGCACCGGTGGGAAATATGTCAACAAGATTCAGACGTGACCACTCTGCATGTTTCTGGACGGATCTCAAAAGGCAGGTTGGGTCCTCGTACACGAGACACTGTGACAAAACAAGCTAATTCACCCGAAAACACGAGAGAACCTCGAAATCTTTCAGTTTTTATGAGAACTGCTTCCCTTGTTCACAACAGAAATCCGAATTTCCCACTGTAGGAAACAAACACAACTGAGAGCACAGGAAAGTGGCAAGGCTTGTTCTGATTCACCGCAACGTGTTTTGTTCTTTGATGGGAGGCCTGCACCCGAGGCTCCTTCTGCACCAGGCTGAGTCCCCCCATCAGACCATACCCACAGATATTCATCACAATTAAGGCAGTGTGACTGTGGCTGGGGAGGAGCTGTCCACCAGGAATTTACACGCACGCTGCCGCTGTAGATCCTCGTTGCCACTTCAGCTTCATCAGCCCTGTCCCCGCCTCACGTATTCAACAGGTTGCTCCACCAATATCCTTCTCTCAATTGCCTTTTTCTCTAAATGCCCAGCATAAAACATCTCTGCACACAAGCAATCATTCACAGATACAGTCACCGAGAGCGTTGGCTGCTTTGACCGCAACTGCAAGATCAGATTTGAATGAACGTGACGGTATCCTCGTGAAATCCACCGCACCCAACCGACAGTTCAGGACCCTGACAAAAACAGAAGACCTGTCTGGGACGATCAGATTTGTCTGAGTCGGCTGTGTTTGGTGAAGCGCATTGTGAAGCTGAACCTCGCCCAGACGGTGGTAACGACCTGCCTCGCAACTGCAGTTTCCCCAACACAGAAGCGTTTGCACCGCGGCTATCAGAACACACAGGTTTCCGTCGGAGGTAAAAGTCAAGGGTCCCGGGCCCGGTGATTGATACCAAAAGCAGAGCCTGCGCCGGCAGTTATTACTCCCTGTGATCCATGGCTCGGCCATTATACATGAGGCAGTGGGATAGAAGCAAGACGGTGGAAAAGTAATGCCACGAGACTCATATTTTGCAAGTTCCACACACGACTTGAGACGAAAGTTACTCGCGCTTGACAAATTGGACCATTGTTTCGCTGGAGAGAAAGACATTTGCCTCCGTTATCTACTTCACCCGCGGGTGGAAGGGAGACAGGCGGTGTGCTTCAGTGGACGCCGGGTCAGATGTCCGTGGACACAAATGGGAAGCTCCTGCAGAAACAGCCTGAGTGCTCACGTTTTATCATGCATGTATTGTGAAGAAAACACAGCACAGAACCAACAAGCTGTGTGCCAGCCAAGCGGCTTCGTCAAACTATCCCCCATTTTCCGCGCAACAGTTTTGGGTTGAAAAAGCTCCGCGTTCCCAAAAGGTGTGTCCTTCGTGAAGGGTTTTAGAACCAGCCCAGCTGTGTATTTTGTCATGTTCCCCACGTAGGTCATTTGCCACCGCCAACCAGTTTTGTGCAAGGCCAATTTATTCCCTTTCAAAAACTGCCGAGTAGGCAATCAATTCGGTCTGGATGAAATATTGCACGAGAAACGATGGATTAGGTGGATGTATCCCAGCCAGCCTATCGCGGGGGTCACCTCTGTGAGGTCCGCAGGACTGTAGACTTTCCTCGTTTTTTTAGCCATCTTCATGAAAACCGTGCACCCTTGGAAAAAACACTTCGCTTTTGTGCGATGTTTGCGCACCAATGCATATCTTTCAATTCCAAAGCAAAATTTCTTGTTGACCTTTTCCCCACCCGAATTGTGTCAACTGGCGGCGGTGCGTTACGGTGTTGCAGTATTTCACGTGAAACACCAACCGGACGGTGAGTGGGACCAATAAATCCAGATTGCGCCCAGGCTAATGCGGCACAATGTGGCCAAACAAGGTCAGGACGGGTGTAAATGCGGCGCTGATGGCCGCCAGCCGGTGTCACTCTGCGAAGCCGTCAAATCACGTTGGCCGGATCCGGTGTCGGTCAATTGAGGGGAGCGAATTAGATTCACGCGTTGCGTGTCGGTTTCCTCCAGGTAAATTGTGTTGCGGTTCAGAATCGAGGCTCTTTGCCCAACCAGGAACAGTAGGATCACAACAGTGATCTAGTTCAACCAAAAACAAAACAAAATGCTTCAAGACGAGTTCACAATGCTGTGAATCCTGTCCCGGCCTCTTGTCCAGGCGTTACATTTTGCTGCAGGACGACCCAAGCTGATTTTCCAGTGCACCATCGAGGTGACCGGGAGCGTTCAGCACTGGGCCCCGCAGATTCTTTTCATCCTGCGCACAGCGCCCGGTAATCCATCTGAAAATGGCAGCGACCTCCTGTGGGTCGAAGCCTTTGATGAATGTACAAGGCCCTGAATTATGTAAACCAGAGCACAGTATGTATCTAACAACCTCAGGTGCATGTGTGCTGCTTTGGTTTGAGACAACATTCGGAGGCAGAAGCGGAATTTGGTTGTGCTCAGTGCAGCTTGTGGTGGATGCGCGTGAAACGTTCAGCTGCTTTTCCCTTCACTACAACCAGTTCGTTGCTGACAAATGGCTTCTCGTGGCCTTTTGTGTGAAAGGGTCTTTTGAAACGAAGGTCAGGAAGAAGGATTTTTGGTGTGAGGCCACCAGCTCAAACCAAGTTCTCTTGGTTGAAGTTCAATTAATATTAACGAACACTTGGCGTCTGAACGTCTCGTGCCTAAATTCAGCAACTAATGTTTTTACTTGTCCCAGGAGAAGACACAAACAGGCTGAACCTCCAGGTGCAATTTTGCCACCAACACTTTTTCCACGAAACGCTCGTGTCTGTTTTGATGCTGGTCGTGTTGGTGTCCTTGCACCCAAAACCAACGAATCCACTCCCCTGGTGCTGGAGAATATCTTCCAACGTGTGACGTATGGGCCGTTTGTGGTCTGAGGGATTATGACTGAACTGCGGGGATGGCCCCTGTTGCTGGTCGTGATATTCCCTGTTCGCATGATTGATGCAAACGCACACCCATAAGGATCAGAAAAACGCTGGTGCTGCTTTGACACAGATCAATTGATTTCTCCAAAATGCAGTGAATGTTCTTTCCTGTTCCTGACCGTCTGGTTGGGGATTGGTGCTGCAAACACTGTCTCAAACCTGACAATGTTTGAGGGACCACATCAAAATTCTTGTTGTGAAACCCGCTGACAGAAACGACTGAGTGTGAGTTCCTGATTTCATGATTCCACACCAGCAAAGTCGGCTTCTTCTGTCTGTTTGCTCCTTTTTGGGTCCAGTATCAGCACAAGCGACGTGTATCCATCTGAACATGCAGCATTTTTATGGCCCAATTAGATGCCTCTCGCTCGTGAGATGGAATAAGTAGCTCCTTCCGGAAGGAACCCGCACATGCGGGAACCCGCACTGCGGCGTCGACCTCAGTCTGCAGCACAGCGTATGTCCCTGGAAGTCAGTGTGACAGGAAGACATTGCGACGTGAATAATGGATCGTCATTATCAGCGCTCTGCGGATGGTTTATGGCTGATCAGGAGGCAACGTGCAGAGCGCAGTCAGGGATGGATGCGGACGCATCACGCGCGTGCAGACGACGCGGTCATTTTGTCGCACGCGAAAAACTTTTCACGCGAAATTCCTTTTTGTGCAAGCTTCGTGTACGCTTTGGCCGACCGCCAACGTCGCGAAGACACGACGGAAATTGAACGGAGGCGACATGGCGTCCGGCGCTTCCCTGAGGTTCCCATTGTCTTCCATTGCAACCAAACGCGTCAGAAGCCGCTCAAGTTGCCAGACGAAGTCTTGCGAAGTATTGAGTTCTGATTCAACACGAAAATGAAGAAACAAATGTCTGTTGCGCAGGTGCGCGAAGTTGCTTATTTGCGGACACAGCCACAAAACACTGCTCACCGCGTGTTTCTGCCAAATGCAGAAGCAACCACGAGCATTGTCCCGGCAATGAAACAAACAGGTTGTTCGGAAAGCAGTTTGGGCCGTGCAACACATTCCTCGTCAACTCTGGTCCAGAATAGGCCCGCACCATGGAGCTCTGGCTGCGGCTGCTATCACGCCTGTACCACAGGCTTCCCATGACAGTTCATTGTCGGCAGAAATCTGACAGTGATTTGTGTCAGATTCCAGCCTCAACTAACGTCTCCTCTCCACGCAAATTGCCTGTCCTGAGAATTCATCTTCTTTGGCCCATCACCGGAGGAAAATCTTTTGCTGACATAGGTGGACGGTTCCTGTCAGAGAAGCGCACATGAAATTGGGACACTCTTTCCTGTCTTGTTGTCCATAAATTGAAGTTGCTTTCACAAATGCCTTTTTGCTTTTGCAGGTGCAGCAATTTTTCACGTTGAACACCTCCACCTCCTCCGTCGAAAGTTTTCAACAATAAAGAGTCTGTGTATCTGATCCACAATGACACCAATCACCCCCAATTGAAGAGCCCCGGGTAAAAGCGTGCTGCAAGCCTTTCAAGATAGCACTTCCTGTGTGTGGGACCTTCATGGATTCCAAAACATTTTTTGAGATCTTTTCAATGTTTTGCATACGACACAAACTCCTTGCTTCAGTGTGGTGGTGAAAGGGGGGGACTTCTTCCCAGTTCTGAGAACTTTCGGCATCAAACTTCGTCCGTCACAACAGTCACAAAACCACATTCCACTCTCTTGCAACTTGTCCAAATTTGCACCTCGTTAAATTCGAGCAGATTCGCTGACCAGAACAAGAAGATGTGGTGAAAGAGAATGGGACTCTCGACTTTCTTTTTGGGTCCAAAACTGCTTCACGTCTGCATGAGACACGAATTGACTGGGAGACCAAGCCTGTCCTCTGCAAAACGCGCAGTGTGAAGGGAGTCTGGAGTGATCAATGATGACTGAGGCATTCCCTCGAAAGCGGAGAGTACCCCTCATGCATCGTGAACAGTAATGAGAAGAACGCTTGTAATTTGCAACGTCTTCCTGCCAGAAATTGGAATCCCAGCAAGAAATAAGAATTTCTCCCACCGCAACCGTCGCATTATTCATTTTGCATCACAAAGCTGCTTGACAAATTTTTTTCTCGTTTGCTGTTTGTCTCGCAGAACTTCAACGACTGGCTGCAGCCGTTTGAAAAGAAATCCTCAGCTGTGATGCACTTGTACAACGTCTGCAGGCTCCCGAAACATCAAAACTGCAGAGACAGCAATCTCTCCTTTGAAGGAAAGCTTCACCGCTGTGTGTGGAAAGGAGTTAAGCAGTTATCGATGAAATCTAAATTCGGCATTGATTTTTTGTACATTCTCTGCTGTTCTCAGTCTGCCTGGGTAAACTACTTGGGATGCATGCCTGTTGTCTGTAATTAGAATTCTGCAAAAATTAATTAATCCCTCCTGGTATTTAATTGAGGACTGACATCGCCCCAAACTCGATTTGTTCCAGCTGCAATCCCCACAGAATCTACGCTGCTTCTGTAAGTTCTTGATTAAGGCGTGCACAACTTTTTGAAACTTCAGATACCTCGTGTGGCAGACGCCATATGAATGTCTGGGCTCCTGTCTGCAGAGCTCCTGTCTGCAGCGGATGACTGAATGTTGGTCGTCAACGTTGTTCCTTGTCTACCACCTGCTCCGTTTCCACAGGAACCGACTGTTTCTCATGACGACGAGAAGTCCCACGTCTACCACTGATTTTCAGGCGTCTGCAGGCACTGTTTCCCTCACAGAGCTTTTAATTTGAACTTGCTTTTTTCAATAACTAGCTTGGCGTCTATTTTTAACTTGATGCATGGTTTCCTCGCCACATCCCTTCCTGATTCAAGCCAATTTCTCATTGCAAATTATTGCTTCCAGCAGAGGCTCGACTTAAATCTTGCCCTGTAAGGAGAAAGGCTTCACCACACCTCAAGTAGCGTCGTTGTTTACACAAAACAAAACAGCAACAACGGGCGTGAGGCTTATTTCCAGAAGGACCTTTGATTGTTTCCTTCTTTCCGTGATATTGACCCTCGTGGAGTCCGGACAAACTGGAAAAAACTAATTAAGTTGTGGGCTGGCTCTCTTGGCGTTTGGCCTTGTGGGTCTGCGCGGACTACGAAGACCGAAGTTCAATGAGGTTTTTCTTTCAAGACACACGCATTGTGCACCATTTTTTGGCCACGACTGAGCGTGAACTTCGGCTGTGTCTTCTAGGTCCCGTCTTACGTCTTACAGTGACAGCTACGAGGGTCTTTCAGAGCGCCAAAACTACATTTCTCGTCCGTGTCCACTCACATCCCAAAAGTGTCATTTTGTGCCTGACATTCGTGTGTGTTGGGTTTTGTTTCACTCGTTAGTTTCACTGGACAGCGGCTGCAGGCGAAGACACGCACGTTCACACACCTCCGCTCGACACGCGTGTGGATTACACGCTGCTGGACACCGTGAAATCAGTTTTCTTCCAAAAGCACACACACACACGAAGCTGATAGTCTTTTGTTCTCTCCGTCTTCCCGTGCAGATCCGCACGTCTCGGTTTCGCTGGTGAAAAGCTATTTTCCTTGAAAGTGAATTTGAGTCCCTGAGGGATGGGCCTCGGTTCGTGTAACTGACAGCATTCTCTTGACCTTATTCAGCCACTCAAGGTAATGATAGCTTTCTTCACCTTCCTGCTGGCAACACCCATGAATCTGAGCTTTCTTTGTGTGTTCCAGCAGCGGGGGTTCCGAAAAGCTGTTCTCCCATCATTGACGCCGTGGCCGCCTGAGACTGACGTTCTCCACAACTGGTTGTGGACGTCACCAGAACAAAAATCTCTTCGGACCAGCTTGGAAGTGAGAGTTTTTCGTGACATCTTGACGAGCCATCATCAGAACTTTCGTCAGTGCGATGACGTCCACGTCGCGCGGCCCCAACGTAAGCGCAACTTAACACGACAGTTCACAAGACACATCGGGGTTGTTCGATTCATGCACAACGCACAAAAGATTGAGTGAGAGATGGAGATGCACCCGTCCTGGTCCAGGAACAATTGTCGCTCAAAATGTGTTGGTACGAACACAAAATGAAGAATTCGGAGTTTTTCCGCATGGTTCTGCGAAAGTCTTGGACCAAGAGTTCTTGAGTCAGGTTCAGTCACAACAGCAGGTCGGTTTGAAAGTTTACGGCTGCCACTCACCTGGAGGATCTGGTCGCCCTCGTGGATGCGTCCGTCCCGCCCCGCTATGCTGTCCGCTTCAACCTGCATCGAGACAAACACCACACTCGTGAAACAAGATTCTGAAGGAGACTGGAACACACAACACACATGAGCTGCACTCGCAGCAGAAAGATTCCCATTTATCTGTGTCGCCATGAAGTGAAAGATTCATGAAGCAATTCCCAGCCTGCGCCGTTTGATCGCGCTCGCGTCTGCCGAGAGCCACAGATACCTGTGGTGCGGACCTGCGGTGGGAAGCGCATTACGCTGGCGACCGCATCTCCCTCGGTCTCAATCTGAACGGCGAGCACCGCTGGTGAGCGGCGCCAGAGTCCTCACATCATCTTCTGCGGGTTTCTGTAGTTTGAGTGTCGGGCTATTGGATCACCACACGCAGTTTCCCACCGAAGGCTTTGGCTTCACCAGAATGGCAAACTCAAACACACGATTTGCTCGGGACTCGTACGACACAACCCTTCCCAACGATCATGATCCCGCACCATGTCGTACGAGGGTGGTCCACGATCTGGCGGTTTCTGTCCAATAAAATATGTTTCTTGCGATGGAAATAAATACTTTAATGGCTCAATTTGAAGACAATGAATACTTCCAACAATTCAACAATAAAAGTACATACAGAAAACTGTCAAACATGTCAAAAAATACTTGTAAAAATTCGAATCTGAACACAAGTGGTGATCAACCATGCTGCCACATGAAACAAAAATTAACAGGGTGTCTCATCAGTCCTCAAATTCACTGTCAGTCTCAAACTGGATCCCATGGTCACCTTCTGGGTCGATTTCCAGGTGTTTTCCCTCGAAGTATTCACCTTGACTTTTGACACACTTCATCCACCTGACAGTCAACTGGTCCATTGCTGCTGCGAAGTCTTGTTTTGGAATGGCTCTCAGTGCACGTCCAACCCCAGCCTGCAACTCTTGAATGTTGGGAAATCTGTGTCCTCTGAGGTCGAACTTTAAACGCAGAAATAAAAAGTAATCGCATGGAGCCAAGTCTGGCGAGTAGGGGGGTGGTCAAGGGTGGGAATGCCACTGTCTTCAAGCAATTTCACTGTGTCATCAGAGGTGTGCGGGGAGGCGTTGTCTTGGAGTAAAAAAAAAGGATCTTTGACCCGCTTCATTCCTCCTCCACAAAGCTGGTCTCTTCCATCAGACACTTTCTTTGAATTTCCTGAGAGTTGCACAGTAAGTCTCTGCTGTCACATTGACTCCTGGTGGTTTGAACTCGGTGTGCACCATGCCTTTCCGGTAAAAAAAAACTGTCAACATGACCTTTC
>JAAUXT010074602.1_pt1 | contig 11910 bp, 15 predicted proteins | sample 7278171 | NCBI WGS metagenome assembly JAAUXT01 (sample SAMN14350112, study PRJNA611818) | marine sediment metagenome | isolation source: surface marine sediment (1.8m) | place: French Polynesia: Moorea | collected 2018-08
CCCGCGCCGCGCGGTGGGGGCCCGGGCGGCGGGGGGCCGGCCGCGCCGGGGCGGGGCGCGGGGCGGGGGTGGGGGAGAAATGTGGAGAAGAGTTCTTGTTCTTTACAGGCGCCTGAGCAAACTGACCCCAACACTTTTCACTGGTTGGAACCGAATCGAGAAGGTGACAGCTTTTACTGAGAGGATTGTTGCTGCAACTGGTCAAAAAAGGGTTGACAGGAAAAATGTCCAGTTCAGGTGTTTTCGTGGTTCGTCGGTCCAAACCTTCTGCACACTTGAGATTTGGGTCGCAAGAAAGATGTTCAGCTCAGAAACCGGATGATTGAACCTCCTCTGAGCAAAGAACAAACCAACAAAAAAGACCATGATCCAGTCAAAACATTTTTTGCTATTTGAGGTATTTCCACATTCTAGACTGAAATGAAACCTGCAGTGAACTGCAACTTCAGAAGTAGCATGTAAAGAGCCATTTGGTGTCTGTTCCTCTGGGCAAATCAATTGGGCGGGCAGACAGATCACAAGATTTCACACGCAAAAACTCCGTCCACACCGCCACACCGTTTGAGTTGTTCCCACCCTCAGCTGACGCACAGACATGGCACGTGAGCCCAGGACCAGAAACATGCAGGCAAGAAACTAATTTTCTGTACAGTACGTGGCAAATATACAAATAGTTATGGCTAAGTGTCGGGTTCATGTTTCTCTTCGCGGCATTTTTTGTCCTTTTCTGGGCAGAACACCTCAACTGCAATTCAATTTAGCGAAGCCCGAACGTGCAGTGGGAGCACTCTGTTTCTTTTGCGCCTGGAATGGACTGTATTTTGACAATGCTGCTTGCGTTCGTCGTTTTGTGCAGCACATTCCAGCCTTCTGTCTGGCAGCAGTCAAGTCCTGTTGTGACAGGGTCCAGTGACTGAAAAAGAGAAACGTTTTGACTTGACTAACTGTTGATAACACCCGAAACAAACATTTTGTTCTTGTACACACGGATAAAATGTCAAAATTACTTTCTTGAACTGCTTTTGATGTCGACTTCACCTCAATTCGGTTGAATCACCCACCCCTTTGCCCTCGGTTCTCTGAAAACCCCCGCCGACCAAATCTGATTCGTAGCCTGCTTTTTCAGGAACGGGTAAGAGTTCTCGCCGTATCTTACTTTGATGTCCATTCCAGCCGGGAAACTGAAGGCACAGTCGTCAAGAGAAAAGCCGTGGACGTAGCCCATCAGCTTGACGTTTTTGTCTCTGTGGAAGAGTATGTTTGTGTCTCCTGTCAGTCTGACGTGGCCGCCGACGTATTCAGATCCAGGCACCGGTGTCCAGACGATGTTGTTCGAGTTCCCACCCAACACGACACCTGCAGTGTCGCTTCGTTTTGCAACGATGAACAGGGAGCTGGAGAACGTTTTTTGTTCGCTGGCGACAGTCTTGAAGGAAAACGAATTCAGGTACTGTTCAACTGGAGGGAGCACCAGAGCTGAAGGTGCACCAAACGCTGGTCTGATCGAGTCACCTTTGGTGAAGTAAACCACTTGAATAGGCCTGTCTGCTTCCAAAGTGGCGAAAGTCTCCGCTTCAAGCTCTACAGTTGTGAAGTCTCCTGAGTAGGCCAGGAAATAAGAACCCAAACCTGGTATTTCTACGGTTGTGTTTTTGAACCGGCTCACAAATTTCACGAATGATCCGGTTTGACTGCGGGACACGGGCAGAATGACAAAGCTGTGGCCCCAGGTGGAAGTCGGGGGCAACTGTTCCATCGTGGTGTCCGGAAGACTGTTCTCTCCAATCTTGACTCTGATGTTACCACTGAAGACTGACACAGGTTGTCCCGATGTGATGTGTGTTCCCGTCAAATCGAATTTCCCTTCAAGTTTAAAGGACTGATAGGTTTCCAAGTGCTCAGTGATGGTGTCTCCTCCGATGTACTGGACGCCTTTGTACAGGATCTTCATTCCGGGGTTGAAAGGCAGCGTGACAGAAACATCCGTCGGCACCTTAACAGCCGTGACCAAGATGTGTGAGGCGCCTTGGGCACCACTGTCGTCACTCCACCATGTGGTGCCGTAGTACTCAGTTCCAGCACTCTCCACTGGGAGGCTCAGGAAGGCAGAGCAAGAGCCTTGCGCCAAAACCGTAACCGTGATCACATCAGAAGCCGTCACCACCACGGATTTCTCCTCCACCCCAGTTCCCGTGGATGGTCGCAAAGAGCTGGGCAGAACTATCGACGTTGGGCTGGTCGAAGACACGACTTCGCGCAGGTTGATGGGGGGTTCCACCCCCTGAGATGCAATGTTCACCACAACGTCTCTGCCCGACACCGGAGTTTGGATCAGAAGCTCAATGCCTCTGTTGGCTGGATTCGGTGGGAAAGTCAGCACGAACTCTCGATCCAGATTCGTCGTGAACGGCACTTGTAGAAAAGAAAAGGAAAATTTGCTCGACGATTCATGTACTCTTACGCAGAGTCAACTCACCTCCACTCTCCATCGTGTCTTCCGCAAAACGGTGGGATCAAAAGGACAAACCTACAAAAGAGCTGCTCACCTTCTGCGCATTCCGCGTCTTCCGGAGGCAGGCAGGTGGAGAACTGGACGCTGTAGTGGTACGCGTTGGGGCAGGTAGCCAGCACAACCTCCTGGTCGTCAATGCACAAGTAGAACCTCGTGCATTCGTCAGGATCAGCAAAGGTCAGACCACTGACGCATCTGAAGGCTGAAATGTGCGAATTCACATCAAAAAAATTGGTCTGCACTGAATTCCCCACAAAATTCCACAAACTCTGAGCGACACAATTGAAAATGTTCCCCTTCTCCAGACATCGAAGAAACAGAGATCTGCACACAAATACACAAGTTCCAAAATTTAGACTGCCGGTGTAACGGAATGGTCAAACAATCCAAATTTTAGTTGACTTCAAATGGCAAATGGGCAGACATTGCCTGTGCCAACTGATATCAATAGTGAGTTGAAATGAGGAGGCACAAGGTGAGGGTGCTTGACCATTTCACGCCCCAACTGAAATGGTGAGACACATGTGTCAATCCTTGGGGGTGTCTCCTCATTTCGTTCCACCGGTGTACTGGAGATTCTGTGGTCGGTCCTTGGTCACACCAAACTGGTGGTTCTACGTTTCGACATTGTGAGGTCCTCACGGCTGAGACAGTCAAATCTATGAGTGTGTGCCACATGAAGACTCTACCTTACGCAGGAAAAGGTTTCCTCTTTGACGTAACCAGACTCACAAAGCTTCTAAGTATCAGACTCACGAGTACCAGCAGGAATCGTAGTCCGCGCGACAGTAGAACTGAGGCCACTCGGCGATGACGAAGCTGCAGGAAGTGAGCTCGTTCTTATCGCAGCAGCAGAACTCAGTGGCGAAGGGGAAGTGGATCCCATCTGCGTGGGACTGACAGAGCGCATCGAAACATCTGGTCTTAATGCAGATGTTGGCTCAGATGGCAGAGAAGAGGACGGTGGAACTAAAGTCGAGCTAACAACTGAAGGGGGACTTGATTGCACAGATGTTTCTCTGCTGAGCGAAGTGGGGGCTGACGAGACTGGAAGAGAGGAACCAGCGACGGACTGAGTGGAAGAGGCAATTTGAGGAACTGTTGAGGGAGCGCGAGAGGCAGGTGATGTGGACAAGATTGGAGACGGACTTGTTGACAAAGTCAGTGACGAAAAGGACGCCCGACGGACTGTGCTCACAGCTGAAGGAGAGGTGGCAGAAAATGGTGAAGGAGTCGTGGACATCAGCGTGGAAAACACTGAAGCAAGAGTTGTGGAAGAGCTTCTTTTTTCGGGGGTTGTCGATCGGAACAAGATCGTCGACAACAGACTTGAACTTGGTGTGGAGGAAAGAGACAATGTTGGCGTGGACCGCGGAGAAGGTGAAGCTGAGGAGATCACAGTCGACTGAGAAGCTGAAGTGGAGGCAGATGGAGAGACTGATGAGGATGGCAATGGTCTGATCGAAGAAAGAGAAGTTCTGGCAATCGTTGAAGTGAAAGTTGATTCGGTGCTGAGAGGTTTCGGACTGGTGGACAGCAAAGTCGACAGCCTTACAGAAGGAATGGAAGAGAAAACAGCAAATGAACTTGAAAGCGGCCTACCTGTACTCGGATTAGTTGTTGGGGTTGAAGAAGTCTGAGTACTACTGGGATTAGTAGACATGCTGGTAGTAGACTCTGGTGTGGCTACTGTGCTGGGTGTGGGTGCTGTGGATGCAAGCGTGCTGGATGCGGGGACTGGCGGTGTGGTGCTGCGGGGTTGGGACGAGGTACTTCTCACTGGTGTACTTGAAACTCTGGGTGTGGGTGATGTGGACACCAACGTGGAAGGAATAGATGGTGAGGTTGATCTGATTGTGGAAGAACGAAGAGTGGAAGACATCAAAAAAGGGGTTGAAGGAGACACAAGAGGAGTACTCGAAGTTCTCGAAGGCGGAGTTGACAGGAATGGAGTTGTTCTCATTGTAGAAGAAGGAATCGTCGCTGCTTGAGTAGAAGACAGGAGGGTTGACGAAGACAAAGGAGTGGTCGATGGTGGAAACGTTAAGAGTCTGACAGGCGTTGTGGATATTCTGGGGCTGGGAACAGCAGAAGTGGAAATAGTTGAGGTTGAAGAAAGGGTGGGAGATGTGAAAGCTCTGGTGGAAGACATGGTTTGTGTTGTTGGTGTCGTGGATGGCCTGAGGCTGGTTGGAGTCGTGAGCATAGTGCCTGGTGAGGTCGGCGGAACAGTGGATGATGTACCTCTGGGTGTAGTTGATGGGGTTGTGATCGATGGGGACGTAAGGATGGGCTGGGTTGGGGAAGTTGACTGGGGCGAAGGCGAAGTGCTGCGGGGGGTTGTGAATCTCGGGGTCGGAGAAGTCGACTGGATAGTTGTGGGAGTTGGGGAAGTTGACCTCAGACTCGTCGACGCAGGTGTTGTGGGGCTGGTTGAAGTCAACCTGGGTGTGGTCGAACTACGGGGTGTGGATTGGGGGATGGTTGGCCTCGGGCTGAGAGTTGACCTTGGTGTGGTCGATGAAGCAGTGGTTAATCGAGGGCTTGTCGGGGCGAGGGAGGTTGATCTTGCTGTCGTTGTACCTGGGGAAGTTGACCCCGGTGGTGTTGACCTGACAGGTGTTGGGGTGGGTCTGGGACTGGACTGTGTTGTGGAACTAAGAGGAGTGGTTCTGCGCGGTGTGGTCTGCGGCGGCTGCGGCGACGTGCGTCCAGTCGTCGTGATGCTTGTAGCGGAGGGTGTGCTGCTCGTCGTTGTTTCTGGTAATTGCTGAAAAATGTCACAACATTCAAAGTGCGATGTGTACTCAAGGATGAAGAAATTTATGCGAAAACTCGACCAGGCCAAAGTCACAAGAAACGTTTCCGGAAAACAGCTTCTTGTCTTGCAAAACTTTGCACTTACTGGACTGATTGGTTCCAAGCATGTGCCTGCAGAATATGCGAAAGCGCACACTCTGTCTGTGACACCGTACACGTAGGCACCAAAGGCAACATTGGGCTGGGTGTGCACCACCCTGTGCTGGCCTGACTGGATCCTCACAAAGGCACCAACGTAGGATGACGATGCAACTGGTGCCCACGGCAAGGATAGTGAAGCGCCATCGAGAACGAGACCACTTTTGTAAACGTCCTGAATGACCAGCATCAGATAACTGACAGTGGAGTCGGGGGGCACAATGAAAGTGTAGTCAGTCCTGAACTGCGCTAGTGGTGGAATCAGCAGCATGGCCGGCTGGTCGTCATCATTTTGCGTGATTCTGGGGCTGTTGACGTACTGAACCACCATCAGGGGCTTGTCTGCAGTGACTCCAGTGTGCGTTGTGATCTGGATCGGTGCTGTGTCTCCAGCTGTCGTCAATGTGAAGTCAGGTGTGTTGGAAGCGCGCACTGTTGTGTCGTCGAACAGAGCCAGAACCTCAATGACGCTGCCTGCAACGCTGTCTGGTATCGGAACAACGATAAACTCTGTTCCGTAGGTCGTGGTCGGTGGCATCTGCTCAACGATCTGGTCCGTGATGGCCAGCCCCTCCTGAGGCACGCTGGTGTCGAGGTTCCCGCTGAACACAGCGACGGGTCGGTTGGACGTAATGAACGTTCCCGTCAGATCCGCGTTGTTGATGTCCTGCAGCTGAACTGCTTCAAACCTGTTCAGGGTGATGAAGATGGTGTTCCTGGATGTGTATGTGCGACCTTCAAAGTTTATGAAGTTCCCAGGCCTGTTGAGCCTCACTTCCACAATTGTGTTGTCTCTGACCGCGACGATGCCAAACTGAGCCCTGACAGAGGGGGGCCACCAGTTGATTGTGTAGTACGCTGTGCCCAGCGCACTGATAGGGTACAACAGGAACCCACCACAGGAACTTCTGTCTCTGTTGAAACCAGTCACAACGACATCAGCTGAAGCACTGATCAGAACGCCGTTTCTCCCCTTCGTGCTTCCCGCCATCTGCAGGCTGTTCGGGATGGAGATTTGCTTCATGGTTCCCCCAAGCAGCGTCTCCGCGATGTAGAAGGCCTGCGAGCCTGCGGCCGGACTCGTTATGATCACTGACACTGGAGTGGTCGACGTAGATGCAGCGAAAATACTGAGCGCGAGGTTGTCTCGGTTGCTTTCCAAGAACAGCAGAACGAATTCTCTGCCCGAGTTGCTTGTTCCACAGTTGTCTGAAAGCATTTGAGAATCTGTCACTGAAACGACTTCAACATTCGTACAAAAATCAGTTGCACTGAGACCCCAGACGTCACCAGAACCTGACCTCGTCTGAAGGGGACGTCCACGGTTGGTGGAGCGATCGATGTGGGCGGGGTCACGGGCGCGGCACTTGTGGACGGGAGGGTCGGGATCGGCTGAAAAACAGTTTTGAGTAAGTTCAGAAGAAGAAGGAGCACCACATATTTTGCCAATTGGTCTCACAAAAGTCTGGAATCACAAACAACAAATTCCTCAAGCCAACCAGGGAACATCAAACCTTAGAGAGTGTGAACTACTCACAATCCCGGAGTTTTCGAAGCAGGAACCCACAGGATACGCGAATCCACAGTTGCGTCCTCCCTGTCCGTACACCGTGGCTCCAACAACAGCGCCTGACTGGGTGTTGAACACACTGTGGTGCCCCGGAGATATCTGAATCGTCTTGTACACGTAGGATTGAGGGGATCCTGGGATTGCACGCCAGCCAGTGTTCGAGACTGGATTGCCATCCAGAACCACGCTACTGACGGATGCTTGCTCTGAGAACAAAGTCAAGAAAATGTTGTATTCGCCTATGTTTGGAACAGCAAAGGTGTGCTCGTTCCGGAACTGGGAGATTGGTGGTACAGCCAGCATGACAGGTTCTCCAGTGTCGCCGCCTGACGTACTCTTGGCCAACTGAGCGACATAGATCGGTTTGTTTGATGTCAAGCGCATAGCTTCGTCCGAAGACATGTCCAAATCCAGAAATCCACCAGCCCGGTCAATAAGCTGGTTCAAATTGCCAGAAGTTGAGGTGACGCTGGTCTGCGGGTCCCTCGCAATGATTCTGACTCTGTCACCGACGGAGCGTCCGGGAAAAGGAGCCAGGATGTAATCTGTTCCCCAGGTTGACACAGGCGACAACTGACTCAAGGTTGCATCCTGATTCCCTGAGTACGCGATGCTGACGTAAGGATTACCGCTGAAAACTGCCACTGTCCTGGACGAAGCAATGCGGGTCCCAGTCAAATCAATGTTGTTTCTTTCTGAGAGGCTGAACACTTCCATGTAGGAAAGCCTGATCGTGAGTGGGCGATTCGCACCAAACAACTGCCCATTGAAAAAGAAAGCAATTCTGGACCGTTCGGGAAACGTAAAAGTTACATCAGTCGCGTCAAATGGCGCCACAACTCCAAGGTGGCTGAATTCTTGTTGATTCAGGTTGCGCGGATCCCCGGACACTGCATGGTACTGAGTACCCAGTGCGTCAACAGGGATAATCAGTGCCCCACCACAGCTGTTATCTTCACTGTTGAAGCTGAAGAGAGCAATGTCTGCGGAAGCTTGTATCAGGATTCCTCGGGAAGAAATCTGGTTTCCTGCGTTGATCAAGGAAGTTGGAATTGTTATTCTGGATGCTTTGCCAGGTTCCAGAGTCAGTTGTTCTCCAGTCCAGGCACCTGACCACGACGGCGCCGTCACGCTGACCTGGACGGGAGCGTTTCCTGGGGTCACGGCGAACAAGTTGAGCGCGACAGAGCGAGACAGAGTCTCCAGGACCATCACCGCAAACTGGCGTCCGTAGTTGTCCGCAGAACATGCTGAAAGGCAGAAAGGCTCAAGTCTAGCCTTCAAAACAACATGGATAGATTGACATGACGAGCGAACGAACACCGGCAGAAGTACAAGTACGAGGCTTGGAGTGTGGAACTTGACGCTGAGATCCCCAGTGTGACCGCTCATGCAAGTGAGGAACGTGTTGACTTCACTGCACATGCTTCGGCTGCAACAAAAGTCGTAAAACTTCGAGACAAGGGACTCACAAATTCCCGTTGGTGGCGCAACCGTCGTCGTCGGAGGTGGAAGTGTGGGCGCCGGTGTGGGTGGTGCCTGCAATATTGAGCAAGTTGCACACAGTTCAATGCTTGATTTTGCGCCCAATCAAGGCAGGGAAATAAAGAAGTGAAAAGTGTTCACTTACAATTGCAACTCCATCAGAACATGCACCAGCTGTGTAGGCGTAGGTGCACTGACCCTCCGAGTGGCCGTAGACGTACGCTCCGAACCGCGCGTTCCTGTCTGTGGTGTGTCGGACGTAGTGACGGGTCCCGGTTTTGCGCAGCAGGACGGACTTCGCGACCAGGCTCGTGCCAGACATGGGAGTCCAACCCACGGGAGAAACGACGTCGCCGTCCACTTCGATTCCAGTGATGTGTCTCCTGTTCACAACCAGGAGCAGGTAGTTGTCGAAGGTTGCGTTTGGAGACACACTGAAGACGTAGTAGTTGCGGTATTGCTCTGCGGGCGGAACCAGGACGACTGAAGGGGATCCGAAGTCATTACGCTTTGCACTTTCCACAAATTGGGCCACAAGTATGGGCTTTGTAGAGGACAGAAATATGGGTTGGGCTGAAGAAATTGCTCTGGTGTCAAAGTCACCAGCATTCTGCAGTAGAATTTCTGGCGATCCTGTGATGGTCACTTGGGTGTTGGGCTGGCTCGCAACAATTTTGATCACATCAAATGCAGCACGATTTGGAAATGGAACGATGCCGAAGGTTTTTCCCAGCGCAAAGACTGGTGGAATCTGGGCGACGACGTGGTCGGCTCGTCCCGATGACCCCGAGACGCTGATGTCTGCAAGAACGTTACCACTGAACACCGCGATCCTCTTGTTTGCCGTGATGTAGGTTCCCGTGAGGTCATTGTAGTTCTGCTCCTGGAGCTGCAGAGTCTCGTGCTTGTTCAGTCTGACTCTGATGGTTTGTCCGCTGGTGTACGTCCTCCCACCGTACAGAATCCTGACCCTCCTGAGAGAGGGAAGTCTGACCTGAACGTCAGTGTTCTCTGCAGTTCCCACAACTCCGATCTCCGGAAATCTGTTTCCAGACGGAATCTCGGGCTCTGAGGTCACAGTGTAGTACTCAGTACCCAGGGTGTCGACCGGAAGAACCATGAACCCTCCACAGGTTGTTGGAGAAGAGCTGATTCCAAAAACTGCAACGTCTGCAGTGGAAGAAACAGAGACGCCAGAGAAGCCGAGCTGCGACCCAACTCCAGCGACGTAGCTCACGGGTGTGTACACGGCAACCTGACTCGTGTCTGTGGTGAGAACCTTCGTCTCCCGAATCCACGGGGCTTCGAACGTGACTGTCGTTGGGGTTCTAGACGTCAGGGCGAAGAGTTCCAGACTAATGGGGTCGCCTTCGTTCTGAATGAACATGACGAAAAATTCGCTCCCTTCGTTGTCCGTGTTGCACACAGAGGGACCTGCAAAGAAAGACTTGGAGGTGAGTGGAAAGTTTCCAGACACCTGGTACAAACAAAATTGGTGGAAAATGTTTCGTTTCGAGTGTACCCACTGCGACCTGTGGGAGACCTGTCAAGTCTCTCAACAGTCATGTTTTCAAAAGATTTCCCTTGTATCAATGTACGTGAAAAAACAACATTTTTACCAAAATTTGGCAGAGGATTTTCTGTCGGAGAGGCATTGGTCGTTGTTACGGCCGCAGTTGTTGGTCCCAGGACAGACGGGAAAGTCTGAAACAATCACAAAAATTGTGGCCGATCAAGAACAGCTTTGTTAGATTTGTGTAAAAGCATTGTTCAGTTTCTTTTGCTGCGTTCTCAATCCGAGGCTTGTGTTTCTCAAGAATCAATCAACTCAGCATCCCCGAAAGAAGGAGGAAAGGAACAGCATTTTACTCACCACAGAATTTATGGTGTCAAGGCATTGTCCAGCAGAGTACAAGTAGGCGCATCCGGTGTCCACGTATCCATACTGATAGAGCCCAATTGGGAAGTTGCCAGTGCTTCTCACGTTGTGATAACCTGGTTGCACCGTGAGAGTCCTCACAGCTGTACCGTCTGTTTCGCTTGCAAGTGGAATCCAACTTCTGGAGTCCATTGGTGCGTTGTCCAACAGGAGACTTGAAATCTGGTTGAAGTTGGAAATCAGGAAGAAGTAGTGATCGAAGAGACCTGATTCCGTCGGAGGCACGTTGGGATTGTACGAGGGCAGGTACTGTGCTCTGGGCGGGATAACTGCCATGGCAGGTTCGCTTGGAAAATTTCCGCCGCTCTTTGCAAGGTGAACAACAAGCACTGGTTTCTGAGCCAACACCCTGCAGAACTCATCCTTCCTGAAGTCAACCTCCACACTGTCTCCAGGAGTGCGAAGCGTGCGTTGGAGAACTGTGGAAGTGAAGACTTGAACATCAGTGTTCGCTTCAGCAGCCACAATTTTTATCACTCCTCCTTGCTCCGTGCTTGGGGTGGGGAAGACTATGTAGTCTGTTCCCCACGCAGACACTGGGGGCATTTGTTCCACTGTGTGATCAAGAACGTTGTTTCCTCCAATGAAGGTGTACGAGTTTCCACTGAAGACAGCAATGGGTTGACTGGCCCTGATCAGAGTCCCGGTCAAGTCAGACCCCGAACTGTCCTGGATCTGCAGTGTTTCGTGTTGGTTTAATGTCGTGCGGAAGGTAGACCCAGGACCATACTGAGTTCTCTCAATTGTCACAGACACGGTGGGGACATTTGGAAAGGTAATTTCTACCATAGTTCCGTCTCTGGGGGAAACCACACCGATTTGCGCATTGAACGGGGAAGTCACGGCAAAGTAAGCCGTACCAAGAGCCTCTGTGGGATAAACCAAGAAACCGTCACAGTTACTGTTCTGCCTGTTAAAAGCAGTGACTGAAACAACTGCTGAAGATGATATCTTGATCCCTTTGGTGGAAATTTCAGTTCCAACAGCAATCAAGTTGCGGCTGACCACAACTCGGGTTTGTTGCCCGGGCGACACGGCGATGCGCTCGTCGACACGCGGGTTGGTCCAACCGGGCGACGTAACGGTCACGAAGGCGCCGCCGGGCTCGGACGTGCTCACGTAGAGCTCCACGTCCCTGTCCGGGCTGTTGTTCTCCGTGAACATCAACACGAATTCCTGACCCGATGTGTCCACCAAGCAGGTCCCTGTGTGGAGGAAAGTGAGACGAAATGTTCAAGCGAACGATCAGTACCTCTTTCTGACAAAGTTCCTTCCCTGAATTCGGTGTCAGTGATTCGTTTCCGGCCGGAGCTGCTCGGAAAGTGTCGCGTTGACTTTGCGAAGGTTTTATGCTGGGGCCGTGTATAACCTGCAAATTGGGGTGCCTTGACTAGGATAATTTTGAGTGGCGTACTTCTGTCCAAGTTCTGATGCTGAGCGTCAAAG
>JAAUXT010003607.1_pt1 | contig 11909 bp, 16 predicted proteins | sample 7278171 | NCBI WGS metagenome assembly JAAUXT01 (sample SAMN14350112, study PRJNA611818) | marine sediment metagenome | isolation source: surface marine sediment (1.8m) | place: French Polynesia: Moorea | collected 2018-08
CCTTCAGTTGAGCTGCAATAAAACAGATTTATTGAATTATCTGATGTGTCACCCTTCAGTTGAGCTGCAATAAAACGGATTTATTGAATTACCTGATGTGTCAGCCTTGAGTTGGACTCACAATTAAACAGATTTATTGAATTATCCGATGTGTCAGCCTTCAGTTGGGATCTCAACAAAACAGATTTGTTCTCCCAGCACAAAATGTGGAGTAAATGATGACACAGGTGGCAGGTACAAGATTTGCTGGGTTTATGAGGTGCAGGGTCTGGGGTTTGTTTTTGTTAGGGGGCTGAAGGGGGAAGGGGGTTACCACAAACCTCAGTTTGTTACACTGAACTCAGACTAGTCCCAAGTTATGAGCTGAATGCCAGATGAATCATGTTCCGTGGAGGTTCGCCGTCAGATGATGGCAAAGTTGCGTGACGCGGCATCTGAGTTACCGGGTGGACACAGGTCAAAGTGGGCGAAGTAAGGCAAATCAGCGAGCCGTTCGTGTGAATGGATGGAACACGGTCATTGAATGTCACCTTGTGTCAAGGATTTTCCGGAAAAAACTGCGTGACCATAGTGCAAGGACACACGGCTGTGCTGAGTGAAAAGTGATAACCATGGTCGTAACTGTGGACGTAATTGTAGCAATGAGTATCATTAGAAGGTGAGCAATGATACCGGAGCAGAAAGCCCACCAATGAGTGAAGTCCACCAAGTGCCTGGATGTAAGGAAGCTGCTGAAGGTCCGAAAAAAGTACTCACTGCCCAGAGTACAATCTGCTCTGGTTGGTTGCGCCAAGAGCTGGGCACAAAAACTCTTTGAATTTTGGGTTTGTGCACCTGCACACCATACTCGGACTCTGTCACATTGTGTGTGACAACCGGACTTGTCGTAACTGAACTAGAGCCCTTACTACAAGGAATTCTTGTACTATTAAGGAGCGGACTTCACACTTTAAGGGACAGAACAATGGACGTGAGTATTGGGCCAACTAAAGGAGCAGGAAAAAGAGCATTTTTCTGGAGATCAACAAATGATGAAAATTTACCCCAACAGTGACAAAAGAAAAATTCCATCACAGCTTTTCGTGATAATTTTGGGCTTCAGCAGGTGTTTCAACAAAGTTTGTCAGCCAGACAGAAAAACAACAAAATCTGAAAAAGACCTGTCAGCAAAATTTATTTCCCAGCTGCATGGTTATACAGGTTTTTGGCAGTTTATCTCTGAGTCCAACTGTTTTGATTCCAAGTGTGTGATTCTGGCGATTACAAGATTAGATTGTTGGGTGAAATTCTTTCTTGTTTCTGCAGAACAATTCAGCCAGAAACACCCTGGTTTACCTCAAACCACTGTGTAGCTGGAAGTACTCAGCTTCTGGCTGGAGGAAACCAGGTAATCCCCACCCATCTTAAAAGTAGACCCATCACTCATGTGGATGGTGGCAAGGCCCTGGTAGAGATACAGGTGATCTGATGCCTTGACCTGCCAGCTGGTGGTGGTTGTCTGCTTGTCTCGAGCGATTAGGGCCAAGGAGAAGGCAGTGGAGACAGAGGAGGAGCTGACAGAGGTTCCAGAAGAGGCAGAGGCTGCTGCTTCAGAGAAGCTCACCGAAGCCCTGACGGTGTCAACGATCTGAAAGCAGGTGCTCTTGTCAAATGGGCCGGAACTGAGCAGGCCAAAAGAGAAGGTGGGGGTGTGTTCGACAAGATAGTCATGTCCTGGACTGCCCTCTGTCTCAAACACCGGGTTGAGACGGACTGTGACAGAGGTCACCTTGGCACAGCACTGAAGCCTCACACCAGTCAGACCAGTTTCATCATACACACCACCACTCTTGTCTTGCACCCTGGTTTGGATTCCACAGAAAACAGTCCCTGTTTTGCAGTTTTTCCTGCCCAGCCAGTCCCCCCACCCAGGAATACTGATCCCAGACACCTTGTGCTCAGTACCAGAAGGGTTACAGTACAGAGCCAAGTTATTCCCCATTGCATCATCCCCACGTCCTTGGTCAGGTTCCAGCTGGAAATCTGCCCCACCAAAGCCCTGTGAGCAGCTGCTGCTCTCTCCCCAGTTCCCCCAGAAGCCGAGCTTGCTGCAGATCTGCCTGTTGTTGTTGCAGAGAAGGCAGATGGAGTTGAGAGCTGTGTCATCAAACTCACTGCCACCATTCGGTTGCACTTGCAGCTTGAACTGAAATGGCATTTCATCCTGAAAAATCTATCTCTGTCAATTTTTTTCTTCACTCTGTCTGGCAACTTGTTTCTAATGCCAAATAATCAATTTTTTGCAGAAGCAGATTTGTTTTTGGCAAACAAAAATTATTTGTGAAAGGAAGTTTCTGTTTTGAAAAATGAAACATTGATTTCAAAATGTCTTTGCAAGTGAATATTGACTATCAGCCTGTGTTGTCACATCTCAGTCACACAAACGCCAATGCCCCTGGTGCAACCTTTCATCCCCAACAACAACAGCAACAACAACAACAACAACAACAACAACAACAACAGCAACAACAACAACAACAACAAGGATCACCACCTACCTTGGTAGCAAATCCACCATTGCAGGACTCTTTGTTCCCCCAGGTTCCCCAAGGGCCTGTGTGCTCGATTACTTGACTGGTGGGGAAGTACTTGTTGCTGGCAGCCGCAGGTTGATGCAGAAGTGCAAACAGCACCATCACCATGACGATGTTCACAACCATCTTAGAAACGGTTTCTGTTGCCAAGATACAGGAACTGATGTCAACAAGATAGATCTGGCACATTTGCCACTTCTGTCTGCAGCCTTTGAAGATCAAACTTGTCTCTTGAAAGTAAGAAACATTTCAAAAGAGTAGTTCTGGTCCTCATAAATTTTTCTGGTGTATATAAAACCTAGTCAGAAAGAACTTGGAAATGCTCTGCAAAGCATTACAAAAGTTTGCAATTCTTTTACATTTTACATTTGAAAAAGATAGCCACAAATAGTCTCTGTGTGCAATTTTTTTTATCATATTTGAATGTTTTTGCCATGTGAATAAAATGTACACAAGTCAATAGTGACTTAGAAAACAAAATGTCCATTCAGCTGAAGTAAAAAAATGCACCCTGGTTGGTCTCTGAATCCCCTGTCACTTTGCTTGTCTTTGCCAGTAAGATTTTTGTTGGAGTTTTGGTTTGGTTGAAGCAAATTGAAGAAGGAGCAAGCCATCCCAGACAGAGTCCAAGGTGAAGTCCAAACCTGGTACACTCACCCAATCCCAAAGCACGCTCTGGTGAAGGTGATGTCAGTCGAGGCTGGTTCTTTTCTGGCTGGAAGGTACTTCGTCATTCACTCCAAGCTGCTGGATGGTTGTGACACCACTGCCTCCAGTTTATACAGTGCTCACTGAGCCCACACACACCTACACACCCACACACCCACACACAGAGACTTCCACTGATCATTCTGTCACCAGGTGTCACGTCAGCAGCGCAGATCAGTAGAAAATGTTCCATCAGGTCCCACTGCCTCCCCAGGTACCACACAAGCCAATGAGGAAAGCTGCTGTCAGACACACACAAAACTGACAACCCCACCCACATGGTTACTATGGATGCACTGAGATGAAGCTGCAAAACATGTGTGTGACCAATTGGCAACTGCTCACTGTGGATTTACATTGATTTGCATAAAATATTTATTGCCTGTGAACACCTGGAAAAAATTAATTGTGAAGTGAATGAAATTGGCTGTCAACACTTGTTTTTTTCTGTGACACAGACAAATGAAGCAATCAACTGTGAAATAAATTTGTTTGTTTTCCACAAATCCTTGTTGCTCCTGGAAAAAAAGTTCAAAACTGAGAGTGAATCACAGTAGCACATAACGATCAGGACAAAAGGCAACAGAGAAAGGCTAACTTGTTGGATAGGGGTATTTTTGAAGGCCCCATATGGAAACAACCTGTCTGCCAAAACAACATATGTCTGGTGGAGTGTCACCACGAGTTACAAGGGTGAATCCACTTGTGCCTTTCGTAAGCTGATCATGATACCATTCATATTCACCGGTGACAAAATCGGGGTTTTCACACAGGCAGGTCAGCATCAGATTTTTTGACGCTGGCGTCAAAATTTGGATCAAATTTAACATGACGCCCAATGCCAACAATGGCTAGGCAGCGAGAATCAACTTCACAACATACCTTCAGCAACATATTATTCGAGATTCTGTTCTCACATGGAAAAATAAGCATGACACAATTTTTTTTATTTTGGACTTGCCCAGGCAACTGAACAAACTCGAGAACCAAGGATTTGATGAGTTTGAGCATGGATGCATGTTTGTGGTCTTCGATTGCCAGCCCATAAACGCGTTTCTGAACATACATGATGTATTTTTTCTGAAAAGGGTCAATGGGGTGGGGGGTCACCCAACAGAATGGTTCAAACACACAGGCTAGCATACATGGTGGCCTGAAAAAATTGCTGAGTGAACGAGGGTGAGGGTTATGGCTTGGTTTTTAGGTGATTTGAGGTGGATTGAGCGATTTGGGTGCTTTTGGAAAAAGCAACTGAAATCAAAGCAACCAAAATCAAAGCACCTGTAAGCAGGATTCATGAAAAGTATGTGTAGAGCAGTGTCATGGTCAAGATGAGAATGGGTTTGGGATCTATTGGACTATTTTGCTTCAATTTGGGTTGGGAATAATGTGCAAGGAAGGATTTTGGGAAGTTCTCATTTTTGGGTTATTCAGGTCAAAAACTTCAAATTTTGAAGGGCTCAAAATTTGGGGTATGGATGTAGGAATGGGTCTGTATCTCAGAAAGTACAAATTTTTGGTGTATTGATGAAATGTAGTATATTGTGTGGGGGTTTTGAGTAGTAGCAATCATTTTTTGATTTTCAAAAATTTCTATATGTTGTTAGGTGGGGTCAAAGATCAGGTTGAAACATCAGATTTTATGAAAGTGTTCAAAATAGGTATTTCAGTTGGAGTTGGGTTCATTAGTGTGGAATTATGTATTAAATTAATTAGTTTTTATTTTTGTGAATTTCAGTGTTTATTTTGGTGCTTTTTAATGAAAATAAGCTGAGCAAATTTGAAAGTTTTTGAAACTGTTCAAAATAGATATGTGGAATAGAGTTGGGTTCATATGTTCATATTTATGTGTAAGAATTATGGACTTTTCAGTTTTGTAACTTTCCATTTTTTTTGGGTCTGTTAAAACAGAGTGCAATGGAAACTCCCGAGAGCTACAGTTTCAAACTGCAGAAGCCCAAACATTTTGACATCATCTGGCTCTGTTCACTCAACCCCCTTTTGGCATTGTTTTACAAGACCAACCACAACAGCCTCCGTGATGCCAAGGGACTTGGTGGGCTCTACCAGGCAGGATGTCTGGGCTTACAGGCCAGAGTTGAGTGGAGCCATCAACCTCATGCTTCTGCAGGGTATAGCCTCATCCAGAGGGGAGATCACTGCTCCAGCCAAGACTGCAGGACACATTTGTGTTTGTTTTGACATGGGTGTCCTGGAGAGCAAGGGAGCTGCATGTTCATTTCAGGTTGAGGATACCCAGCAAATAAAATGTATTTTTGGGACTGTTTCTGACCCTGGCATCATGTGATTGTGTTGCTGTGATGCTATGACCTAATTTGGTTGCATGCTTTGTTTACAAACATTCTTGAGCTATGTGTGATACATGTGCTGAAGTCTGACACTGCATGGTGATGTTCCCTGGTTTGTATGAGATTTCTTGAATTGTTGATCAATCATGGAAAGTGCTGTGTCACTGCATCAAGTGACCAGCATCCGCTCAAAACATATCCCCAACAGTGACAGAAAAAAAAATCCATCATAGCCTTTCTGAGTTGCCAATTTTTCTTGAAGCAGACCTAGATTTCAGCTTGACTTGAAAAGTGTAAATTCTGAGTGAGGCTTCAGCCTGGGCACTGCAATTTTTTTACACCCAAGACATGAACTCTATCATTGGCGTCAATGGAGATGCATTTATATTTTTGCATGGCTTTGCGAAACCTTCCAGTTGCCCATTTTCTGGGAGTGATGTATCCCCAGTTGACGTCAAGTGATGAATCCCGAGTTGACATTACCTGGCATCCCAGATGCCAAGCTGCTGGCGAGCCGAACGTACCCAATGTTCTTCAAACATGCTGAGTTTACATTTATGCAAACCCATAAAATCAGGTGTCATCCTGTCCATCATTTGCATATCTGGTTTTCTTGATAATTTTTGTGCTCCAGGCCGTGTTTCAACAAAGTTTGTCAGCCAGAGAGAGAGAACAACAACAAATCTGAAAAAGACCTGTCAGCAGAATTTATTTCCCAGCTGGTTGTACAGGTTTTCCACAGTTTATCTCTGAGTCTAACTGATTTGATTTGAAGTACATGATTCTGGCGAATTGCAAGATTCTTGGGTGAGATTCTTTCTTGTTTCTACTGGTACGGGTCTGCAACAACTGGGCCAGAATCTGACTGGATGACATTGTAGCTGGAAGTACTCAGCCTCTGGGTATGGTGAGCCAGGCGATCCCCACCAATCTTACAATAAGTCCCATCAGCCAGAAGGTAGGTGAGAATGCCCTGGTAGAGATAGTAGGAATCTGAGGCCTTGGCGGGCGGTGCATAGGCGTTGATTGTCGTCTTCTCTTTCATATTCAGAGCCGAAGTAAAGGCACCATGGACGTCGGTCCCGGAAGGGAAAGCATTTCCTGCTCCAGAGAAGCCCAGTGCCCAGGCGGTGGAGCCAATCATGTGAATGCAGGTGCTCTGAGCCATATGTCCGGAATCGAGCAGGCCATAAGTGATGGTTGGGGTGTACCAAACATGATGGTCTTGTCCTGGACTGCCCTCTGTCTCAAACACGAGGCTGAGACGGACTGTGACAGAGGCCACCTTGGCACAACACTGGAGTCGGACCCCATTCAAAGCGGAATTATCACCACCAAAACCCTGCATCGCCTCGACTCGCGTCTGGAGTCCACAGAAAACAGCCCCTCGATCGCAGTACTTCTTGCCCACCCAGTCCCCCCAGGTGCCACACAAGTCAATGAGGAAAGCTGCTGTCAGACACAGACTAAACTGACAATCCTACCCACTTGGTTACCATGGATGGACTGAGATGAAGCTGCTACCCTCGTGATTGGTTGCTGCCCTCTGCAGATTTGCATAGATTTACATAAAATATGTGGCATGTTTATGGCCTTCACCTGGTCAGTTTATTGTTGTGCAGTGAATGGAGTTAGCTGTCAACATTTATATTTTATTGTGACAAGACAAATGGCTGAACCAACCTTAAAATGCATTTGTTTATTTTCCCAAATTTTTCAATGTGACCCACAGGTATCCAAACTTGAGGATGTTCCATACCACCACTTGAGACAAAGATATTTTTTGTGAGAAACAAAGGTTCACATGGTGGATAGGGGTAGTTTTGAAGCCTCCATATGGAACGAACCTTTCTGTCAGAACAACATGCTCCCTCATTAAGTTTCAGCTGGTGTATATCCAATGAGGATCTCTGGGTGACAATATTTATGATCGCTGTTCTTGGTAAACAACTGATGGAAAGATGTATTTGGTTATTTTGCCATCCCAGTCGATTTGTTCCTGGTTTTTGAACAAGAGAATCTGGTGTACTAAGGACATTCCCTTCTGTTTCTGTCCTCGCAAATGCCAAATGCAGGAGAACCAGATGACACAAGTTGGCACCCGTTTCTTCACCACATTCAGGATTGGGGAATGGTGGGCAACTGCACATGAAAAAAGAACAAACTTTTTCTTCTTGTGTTTCAGTCAACTAGTGATATTTTGGAGTACTATGTGTGTGTGTGTGTGTGTGTGTGTGTGTGTGTGTGTGGTAGCTGGCCTGAGTCACAAAATTTCTCAAAAAATTTCACCTGGTGCATATCAGAGGAAAATCTGCCTGTGCCCTTTGTTCCATGTTCACTGTGCATGCCAGTCAACCACAAAACAACAGACCTTCAACAATACAAATCTCTCAGGACCACAACAAAAATCCAAAAAAAATGGGTGGAAAAAGGAGGAAAGTTAATGGAGCGCACGACATCTTTGGTCGCTGAACTTGACTGGATAAAATCACACCTTGTGACCAAGTCAACGATCCAGACATATTGTCCCCATCTTCTCACCCTGGGTTTTTGCATCACCAGGACACTTTTTGTGTTGAGGTCCCCAGAACTAAAAGTATATTTTGGTGCAGGGAAGAAACAATGACAACTGAACTGGCAAGCTTGGTTTATCAGGCTGACAGTTAAATTTTGGTTGTAACATCAAATTTAATATGGGACTCAATGGATGACATCACATTTTTGATGCTATGTTGCATATGTGACAACTTGACTGGGCACAGCAAGCATAAAACAGACTGGTTTTCTGTCCATAGCTCTATGCAGGACCCAAAAAAAACAAAGTAAGGATGGAACATTGTTTCATATTGCCTCATCTATTGGGTGAAGATGCCTTGAAATATGTTTCTTTGGGGAAGCCACAATTATGCTTGTCACTATGGTGAAAGGGTGCACCAGAGTCACACCATGGCAGACCTGAATTGGACACATGCATGGGGTGACACTTGAGAAGAAATATATCTTCCAAAAATTTGGACATCGCGGTGATTTGATGATGTCAAAATGGGCTGTGCATTTTGAAACTAAATCTCTTGGGAGCTTCCATTACACTCAATTTTAATGGACCCAATAGAACAGAAAGTGACAAAAATGAAAAATCAAATATTCTTACTCCTGATTACAAACAAATAAACCCAACTCTATTCCACACATCTACTTTGGACAGTTTCAAAAAGTCACAAATTTACACACCTGACTTTTCATTTGAAAAGCACCTAAATAAATACTGAAATTCACAAAAATAAAAAATCTAAATAATTTTATGCATAATTACACACAAATGAGCCCAACTCTTACCCAAACAACCATTTTGAAAACCTTCATAAAATCTGATATTTCAAACCTACTTTTGACCCCACCTAAAAACCATATAAACATTTTCAAAATTCAAAAATTGAATGCTGCCTCTTAAACACACATACAAGATGCTACATTTCATCAATATACTTCCTTCACAAAAAATTTGTACCTTCAGAGATATGAACCCATTTCTACATCAACACACCATATTTTCTGCCTTTTCAAACTTGAACTTTTTGACCTCATGAACCTAAAATTCAAACTTCACAAACTCCTTCCTTGAGCATTATCCCCAACCCAAACTGAACCAAAATAGCCCTCAGATCATAAATCGGTCTTCATCTTGACCATGAAACATATTTTGGAAGACCCTGCCTGCAGGTGATTTCATTTGGCTTGCACTGAATTGGCTCACATTTTCCAAAAGCTCCCAAATCATGCAACTCACCTAGAATCACCAAAAAATCAGTTCAAACAAGAACAAGCTGAAACTGAAATACAAATGTGTGTATTTTCAACCAGGACAAGTTCCATCGTGTTCAGCATTTGATTCCAAGTTCTGTTGAATACATACAGCACTGTGGGGCTTGAGCAAGCCAAAAGCACAAAACAATATCATCCTGTACAGCTTTTCTGGATTTTGGATCCAAGGGATTCTGACAAGCACAATGTTCTCAAGCCACAAGCTTCTTTATTTCTACAAAGTGATTTCCCTTCACCTTGAGGCACAGGTCTGTTCCACTTTACTGAAGAATAGGGTAGCTGGCTGTGCTCAGTTTCTCATTGGCCTGTACCAGGAACTCTCCCCCCATTTCTATGGCAGACCCATCGCTCATGTGGATGGTAGTGCGGCCCTGGTACACATAGAGGGGATCAGAGAACTTGACCACCCAGGTGGTGGTCTCACTCCTCTTCTCCTCCCTGGTGTTGAGGGCAGATGAGAAGGTGCTGGAGACAGAGTTGGTGTTGACAGAGGCTGAGGCAGAGGCAGAGGCTGCAGCACCAGCGTAGCTCACCTCAGCACTCACTGCTGTTGCAATTTCAAAGGAGGTTCGCTGATCAAATTGGCTGGAGCTAAGCAGGCCAAGAGAGAAGGTCTTGGTGTATGTGACAGAACTTTCACTACCAGAACCCCCAGCAATCTCAAACAAGGGGTTGAGGCGGACCATGACAGAGGCCACTTTGGCACAACAGTCAAGTCTGACCCCATTCAAAGCAGTATCATCACCCTTGCCCTGCCTTGCCTCAACTCTGGTCTGAATTCCACAGAAGGCAGCCCCTGTCCTGCAGTACCTCCTTCCCTGCCAGTCTCCCCACCCTGAAATACTGATCGCAGAAATCTTATACTCAGTACTGCTGGGATTACAGTATATAGCCAAGTTGTTGCCTGCTGTATCATCATTGTTCCCTCCTCCTTGGAAAGCCTCCAGCTGGAAATCCACCCCACCAAACCCCTGAGCACAGGTGGAGCTCTCCCCCCAGCTGCCCCAGAAGCCCTTCTTGCTGCAGATTTCCATGTAGTTGTTACAGACAAGGCAGATGGAGTTGAGAGCGGTGTCATCATAGCTGGAGCCCCCACCTCCATATGCCTCCACCTGCAGCTTGAACTGAAACAGACAAAGCAAACATAGGGGGGGGGGGCGTTAAACACAACAAACTTATTTGTGACAGTCAAACGCAGCAAACTGCAAGGTAGCCTTTGAACAGCATCTTTTCTTTTGGACTTCAAACTCGTGGCTTCAGTCATCAGATCAGCAAGTGAATTTGCCAATGCAAAGAATATGGCTACAACAACAGCAACAAACTTCTGCAAACACACAGAAAATACCCTGTGAACCAAGAAAAATTATTAAAGAAAGACTGAAAAAAACAATCACCTTTGTAGCATATCCACCTTGGCAGGTCTGCCTGATGCCCCAGTCGCCCCAGTGGCCGGGGTACTCGATGACTTGACCAGTTGGGAAGTACTGATCACTAGCAGTTGCTTCGGTACCTTGATGCACAAGTCCAAACACCAGCATCACCATGACGACGTTGACAATCATTGTAGAAACAGCAGCTGCTGGCAACACACGAGAACTGGTGAAACTGCCAAGGACCAGGTTGTTTGTCAGTCTGTCTTTTTTTCTTTGAATGTATCAGCTCTGTTAGGGCAGCAATTTGGACCTTTTGTTCAAAGTTCAGCATGAGCAGAACAATTACACAGAAAATAAGGGGAGTCAATCAACATGAAAACTGCAGTTTCACCCACAAAATGAGAATTGGTTTCCAACAAGAAGGGAAACAATTTCTTCTGTTGAGAGTTCTGTATCAAGAGAACAACAATAACAACATCAAATGAGGAGAAATCATCAACACCAGGACAAATACAACAATAAATGGAGTCTATTTTACCCACAATTACACATCATTTTGATAGGAGAGGAAACAGTGCGCGGGGTCAGTTAGGTTCGACCCTGTGACGAAAAGGATACAGTTTGTGCACCCAACAAAGCGTTCGCCCCCCACCCGCCCCCCCCCCCGCCCTTCCAAGGACGCTGTTATTCAGAAACTTTTTGCCAACGCCGCTTTTGAATGGGAATTATTTTTCATCAAGAATTGGTGACCAGCGTTTCTTCATGTGAGGAGTTTGTTCACTACAGTTCAGACGGCAACACATTTTTGGAGGTGTATCGTGAGTTGCAGAAAGCTACGGCAAAAAATATTTGTATGAAAACAACGTTTTTGATATTGCCATCAAAACGCGAAGCGTTGTCGGAGTGTCAGAAGGGTAGGGTAGTCAAAAGTACCTATCAACACTTTCCACTCGACGGTCATCCGTGCCAAAACGCTCAATGGGTGTTTCCGACCCCATGTCAAAACTCACCCATTTGTGTCAGAATGCATCATTGTACTTTATAGGAACGGTACACTTTCTGCCCTGGACGGTGACATTCTGAGACTGGAAATCGCTCCTTGTGTACAACACTACCATTATGAC
>JAAUXT010082114.1_pt1 | contig 11908 bp, 9 predicted proteins | sample 7278171 | NCBI WGS metagenome assembly JAAUXT01 (sample SAMN14350112, study PRJNA611818) | marine sediment metagenome | isolation source: surface marine sediment (1.8m) | place: French Polynesia: Moorea | collected 2018-08
CCTTTTCAGCATGTAAACAAGGCCAACACACACAGTTCATCGCAACACAATCAGAAATGGGGAACACTCCCGCACAGGCCAATTAAGGAAATATAAATTCCAGACCTCGTATCAATCAATCTCAGTCTGGCCTGGCTCATGCAAAATATTCAGTTTCCTCACGGATCCAGGATTGGCCTCAAAACTTGGGGAAGGGCCCAAACTCCAATCTCAAAACGAAAACCCATGTCCTGATGATATTGCGCTTGTACGGCCAAAGAGAGGGTGTTTGGACATTGGTTTTACGGAGATCAGGAAGAAGGTCCAGAATCAGCCGTTTTATGTGCAATGTTTCAGCCCGTCGGATAACGTGCGGGCCCAGGACGCGATGAACATGACGTTCTACCACTGGGGTCTGCACAGCTGGGTCGTCTACGTCACCGTCGGACTCACCATGGCCTTCGTCTCCTACAGAAAGGGTACGTTCTGCCACTCACAGGTATTTTATGCCCAAATGATTTCAGCTGGGTCAGCCAGGATGTTATGACCATGGTCAACAAGAGAACGGACTGGGTCCCACCCTCGCGTGGGCCCGAACTCGTGGGTCCTTGCTGTGAAGAGGCTCAACACAAACACAGTGATGGAATATTCCACAGAATTGCACACAGAATTGCATTTGTCAGAATCTTTTTTTGCAAGGCATGAAGATTTTCATCGTTTTGAAACACGCATTTTTGCCGCCTGTTGCAGACCTGCCAATGACGATTCGCTCGTGTTTCTACCCGATCCTCGGGGATCGCATCTTCGGGTTCATGGGCGACTGCATCGACATCCTCTCCGTGGTGGCCACGATGTTTGGGGTCTGCACGAGCCTCGGCCTCGGGGTGCTCCAGCTCAACGCTGGGCTCTATAGACTCAACAATGACATCCCCATCAGTACCACCACACAGATCATCACCATCTGGTGCATCACTGCAGTAGCCACAATGTCTGTCGTGTCGGGGCTGAAGATAGGCATCAGAAGGTTGAGCGAGTTTTGCTTTGCTCTGGGTATGGTGATCATGCTCATGGTTTTCTTCGCCAATGACACGTGGTATTTTCTGAATTTGTACGTGCAGAGTATTGGGTATTACCTGCAGAACGCTCTCGCTCTGGGCTTCCACACTGATGCCTTTGAACAGCTGGGGAACTCCCAGGATGAAATTGTTAACCCGAATTGGATGAACTCGTGGACGATATTTTACTGGGGCTGGTGGACCTCGTGGTCACCCTTCGTCGGGATGTTTATCGCCCGGATATCCAAAGGGCGAACTGTGGGAGAATTCATTCAGTTCACCATCACCATCCCAATTCTCTACACCTTCATGTGGTTCACCATATTCGGTGGTGCGGGTTTGAAAATGGAGCGAGATGCTCTGATGGCGAACATCACATGTGATTCTGTCCTGGGTGGGACCAATGCGACAGATTCTCGCAACGGGTTGTACCGGCTGAGCTGCAGAAACATCAACGACCAGTGGTTTGACATTATGTACTCCCACGGGGACATGGGAGGGTTTCTATCCGTTGTGTCTTTGGCCAGTATCATTCTGTACTTTGTGACAAGCTCTGACAGCGGCTCACTAGTGATTGACATTTTGAGCGCAAATGGCCACGATGACCCCCCTCTCCTGCAGCGGATCTTCTGGGCCCTCACAGAAGGCGCCTGCGCCACGGCTCTGCTGGTTGCGGGAGGGGAGAAGGCTCTCACGGCCCTGCAGGCCGTATCAGTGGCTGCAGGCCTCCCCTTCTCATTCCTCCTCTGTCTCATGTCCGTCTCCTTATGGAGAGCCCTAAAATCTGAGACTGGCAAGCTTGACATCTCTCCACAGGCACCCCGCTTTCACGTTGGTCTTCTTGATATGTTCGATGACTTCCAGACCAGCATCAAATTCTTTCTCGCGTTCGTGGTTCCTTGGTTCTATCTGGGGGATGTGGTGGGTAAAAACGAGAAGATACACAGGGCTATTCCAATGGTGATTTTGGCTCTGTTGTTCAACACAGCCATTCTGTTGGCAATTTTAGAATTGGTAGCCAGTAACCTGGGGTACCTGGGCCTGACTTTGTACTTCGGGTTTGTCGCATACTGTGCTTCAGTGAGGTCGGATATGAGAGTTAAGGACAAAATTAATGGGAATTTGGTTGAGGATTTCTTCGCTGCCCTGCTCATGTATCCCTGTGTGGTTGTGCAGTTGTACGAACACGCGAATGCAGGAGCTCGAATAGAGTCAGATAGTGCTGCGAAAGAAGTGAATCAGTTGGAGTCACATTTTGTCGCTGGAAATGCAAAAGGCGAGGAAAACCCGACATTTGCGACTGAATCTGAAAGATACTGAAATTGTACACTTGGACCACATTTGTTGTGTGAATAAAGGCCTTGTTATGTACGTGTACACTTTGAGTCAACAACGTCATTTTTGACGCAAGCACAGTGAAAAAATAGAGCTTCAAACCAAAACTCAGGAACAGCCAGGACAATTCAAGACATGGTTTCAGCCTCCACCTTTCCTGGTACATCTGGTACACCAATTGTTGATCCTTCAGACGAGGCGTGATGAACCGATCCACCCTAATTTTTCACCAATACTGAAAGCTTGTGTCACAAATCTTCTTGCATTACTATCTGTGCAAAAATTGCTCAAAAAAGTAAAGCAACAGAACAAGAACTTCAAAGAAAAGGAAAAGTATGTATGGTGTGGCTGTTTCATATCATCTCATATTTTTGTAAAAAACTTACTTGTACAAACACTCAGTTGTCCCCTGCAATAATTGTTTCAAAGAAAGATTCAAGAATGGGCTTTCAAGGCAAACAAAATGAGATTGTTTCCTCAAAACCCAGATTTATAACTCTACTTTTCCTTTTCAAAAGAACTTTTTGGTGAATGTTTCTTTCAAATTTTACTATTTTTTGGTTCTTCTTTTGTTCCCCCAAAATAAGATATCAAAGAAGAATCATAGATTATTTTCCTCTGATCCTTGATTGGTCAAACTGTTGGTGAGGTGGAAAAAATGTCAAGGAAGTCTGAAAGTTGTCTGAGGAACCACACGCGAGACATTGATTGGAATCGATCACACAAATATTATGTTTAGCAGCAGCAGCCCTATCTCCAACTCCGACAGGTCCTTGTTCCAGAAGAGCAGCTCGTCGGCGCTCACGCTCGAGATGAAGGTTTCCCCGTCGTCAGCGTACCGCTTCCCGATGACCATGCGGCCCAGCCCCGCGGAGGACGGGGCCGGGCCGAAGAACGTCCAGCCGGACTGAACCCCGTCTGTGTACAGTGTTGCCTCTGAAGAAAAAAGAAGACACACACAAACACAAAATTTGAAAGTGAAAAAAGAACCCCGTTTTCCTCTGCCGGAGCCAGGATTGGGATTGGAGTCTGACCAACTCAGAAGCTCAAAAAAGGGGACAATTTTCTGTTTGTTTTCTTGGGGGGGGAGGAGTGGCGGGGGGTTTTATGGGGGCACAACATGCTTTGTACCCTCAACGTTCTTTTATTGGTGGGATGACAAGAGATTTTCGGGTAAGTTCCCGGAGCTTCTCCTGGGTGTTGCACAAAAAACAGGACACGACGTATTTTTTCAAATCAAATTTAAGAAGTCGAGCCCCTGTTGTTTGTCGGAGACAGACCCCTTGCGGACAACACACGCACTTTGATCTTCTGCGTCGTACACGAAAGCCATGTGAGTCCAGCCGTCTGTTCTGTCCGCATAGCTGAAAATTTTTGCGTTGTCCAGCCACATTCCATAACTGCAAGAAGAAAGGAAGCTACCTACACCGGCGTCTCAGGTTTGCCTTGCACCACGGGGACAAAAGTCCGTCATTTGTCCGTGAAACATGTCAAAGTTGTAGTTTAGCCACAGAATAGGTTTGCCCCCCCCCCTGACCAGATCATACATTCTCCCCCCTCCCTGGTCTCAGCTGAATCTTGGGTTCTCACGCGATCTCCGAGCCGCCGTGGCACCGAATCTGAAACCCGCTCGCGGTGTGCACACTCGACACGAGTCCGTCCCCAGAGTCACAGTGCCTGATCTTGATCCAGATGGCCATGGTTCCTCCGGAGGTGCACGTCTCAGGTCTGACCAGACACACGTCTGGGTACAGGATTCCCAGATCCACCCATTGGTTGCTGGAGCGGTCAGTGGTAACACCTCTGCCTGTCTGGTTTACAGAGGGCACAAGGAAAAAGTTTTTGAACAAAGCACAAATGTGAGGTGATTGCATGCTTTGGATCAGACAGATCAAAATACTTGCAACAATCCAAAGTATTGTTACCTTTCCAAAGCCTATCTTTGCGTCATTCATCAAAGCCAGACATGCACTTGTTTCCAAATCTCTGTAGCTGTCGGGTATTCCCCCTGTCCAAACGGCAGGACTCACCCAAGGCAGGCTACATTCTGTAACAATGTTGACATAAGTTTTCTGGCGTGTGTGTGCATGTGTGCATGTGTGTGTGTGTGCGTGTGAGCATGTGTGAGCACGGGTGTGTGCGTTTGTGTCAGCTGTGTCAACGACTAAACCATTGACAAACCTTGACGACGACCTTTGTACCTTTTTTGGAAACCAAAGAATCAGGCTCAGAAATGAAGATATTTCCTCCAGCTTTGTTCAGTTGTATGAGAACACAAGTGTTTGAAGGTTTTGTGAATTTGAAGGCGACGCATCTGTCCCTGCAACTGGAAACAGGTGCCCCTGCTACACTTTCGTGGCCAACCACAAAGAGTGGCCAACTTGAAACAACGCCATTTTCCAATGTGTGCAGGACTTGAACAGCAGGTTTGACGCTTATTCCCTCGACTCAACCTAATGTGTGCGTTTACCTGTTTGAACAGTGCAATTTGGATTTTGCCACCGTGTTCATCCAAGTGTCACTCTCCACCTGAGAACCAAGTGTCAGGTCCCGAAACCGAATCTCCGTCACAATTGCTGACGTCTTGTGCACAGAAAGCAGAAAAAGAAGAAATTCCAGGCAAAGCCTCATGGTTTGTGCCAGCGAAGCCATTTTTCCTTTTCCTTGAAAATTTTTGAAACTGTTCTTCACTGGTGGAGACTTTCCATTGATCAAGATGCCTCTCGCTCGATCTGTTGACAGTGCTCACGGAAGGGCATTCGGTGCTCTGGGTCCTAGGAGAAAGCTGATAGGAAGCGAAACAAATACCTTTTTTGGCAAGCTTTCTTCGGAAAACAGAGGAAATTGTGAATCGAAAATTGTTGCTGACACAAACAATTGTTTTCGTTGACGTACAGATAACTACACGTGCACACACTGATCATTGGAAGCCAAACTTTTTTGTGTTCCTATGTCAGACACAACTTTGATTTGGAATTGTGAATCCTTGAATCCGGTTCGGTTATGCAGGAACGAAAATCAATTTTTCCCCTTTGCATGACATCACAGCACGAAACTTTGTCCTGTTCACACTGATCAACTCGTGATGCTTTGTGAATCAGAAGCAGTACGAGGATCGTTGTTTCAAAGTTCCCGATCTGCATCCACGAAGAAGCATTGCACTCTTGAACGGGTGAAAAATCCTGCAGGAGGGTGAATTTCCAAGCACTGGTGGGAAACTAAGGCAGGAGAGTAGGCACGCGCGTTGTGGGGTCCCGCAAGTCATGCATCTGAACGTGCAAGAGAACTTTGCTTTGGAGTGGTCCCAATAAAGGCCTGTTCAGACACAGGCTGAATGAACATTTGTTTTCATCGCAGAACAGGCTGGAAAACCTGTCAAAAAATCTTGAACACAGAAACAAAATCTGCATCACAGCACGAACCCTCTTCGCGTCGAATGAGTTGAGATTTTGGTGGTGACTGAGGTGTTCACCACGAGAGACCTGCAGTAGAACAGACTCCTCGAGTTCCCCTGGCTGAATTCCTATGTTTCGTCCGGGTTTGGTTGCACTGCAGTGAACCAATTTCAATTGTGTCCAGTAGAACAAGGCTGTGTGACTGTAGTTCAAAACGTTGACCTGGGTACTGACATGCGAGTGCGGAAAAGGCCAACGGGGGAAAGCCTTTTTCCTCGTATTTCTGGTGCCAGAGATTCACAATGAAACTTCCTCCAGCTGTGTCGGATGTTTCTATGTACCTCAGATCACTCAGGCTCTGTCAAAATTGCGTGCATGTTGAAACAATCGGAAATTCTCTGGGCTAAATTTTCCTCCGCTTCATTAATCAGAAACTGTGCGTCATTGGCTCAATTCGTCTCCCAGGAGGGAAGCTCCTGGGGAAAGGGAAACCAGGGCTTCGGGTTCGGGAACAAGTGCAAAAAATCACCAACCATGGAGCTTTTGTCAATGTATTTTGATGGAAAAACCACAATGGTCAGAGTCCTTCCACGACAAAAATCTGTCCATTTTGCTTTCTTTTGCCTGACGTTCCCTCACAAATGAAGGAGAAATGGGCGTTGCCTCCAACCATTTCAAGGGGAAAATCAAAGAAACGAAAACATGAAATGCGTCTGTATCTTGTGTGAATCGTGTTGCTGAAAACAAATGGCACCCACATCAATCAGAACTCTGACGCAAGATATGGAAGAATGTTTACGTTTCCTGAACTCAGGTAATCACAACAGACAAAGGATACGCTGAAATCATGCGGAACGAAACCCATTTCTGCGTTTGTCGCTCCGTTGGAGATTCCCCTGCAAAATACGAGTACGATTCTCAGAATACGCCACAACAACTTGCACTGCGTGCGCTCTTCGCAGACCAATTTGCCTTGATTTGGTTAGCTTTTCAGGGATTTTTTTTTTTTTTTTTTTTTTTTGCAAAAGATGCAGCAGATTGCATCACTCAAAAACTGAGTGTGCACTTGCATCGAGTGAATACGGTATCTGCGTTGTTTCTGCGGAGAAATCTGCACGACAATCAGCCAAAGAAATTTGGTTTGGTTTTGTGAAATGTGTGGAGACTGTTCCTTCTGTTTCCATCTGAACCCAGGCAAAAGGGACGCCCTGTTTGTTCGTTCTCCAAGAACCCTGAACACATCCCCAGCACCACCTTTACGCAAGTGTTTCCTTTTCCGGCCCGCAAATTTTTCTTTGACACACTTGCTCTTCTGCACTCAGAGTAAGAGAGTGCACAGGAAATCAGACCAAAGTGGCACAAAGGACAACTTCCGCTGATTCACTTCGCTGTTGTCTTGATCACTGTTTGACAAAACCAGAGCACAACACGAACAGAAAGTACGATGTCCAGAATTTTGTGTTTACGACGGTCCTTGTGACTTTTCCCGTCTTGAAATTTCCAAAGGCACAAAATACGAAGCACAACAATTCTCTTTTTTCTCGATAAAAACACGAAAAACAGGCGACAACCTGTAATGGTACAATCATTTTGTTATATCCTGGTTGATCTTTTTCTGTTTGATGTTGAAATCCTGGTCCAGAGTAATTTCCGTGTGAAGTTGAACCCCGAATGACAAGTTGGTGCCTCTCGAGCCTGATGCTGGTCCTGCAGATCCTGCTGGTTCAGACCTGGTTCAGACCTGCAGGCGGAAGAACCACTCGTAATTCACTCCACAAGAAAGGAAATGTCAACACATGTATGAGAATTCTATTACGGGCGAATCTCATGAAAGGTTATTTGAATGGTGACAGATTCTATTTGTCAGGGAACTCCAGCTTATTCATTGCTTCGCTGCGCCAATCAAAAGGCGCCCACGGAGGGCAGGGTGCAGGCGCAGTACGCCTCCCGTCAAACGCACAAGAACGCAATGTCCACGTAGAAAGCGTGAAGGACGAGTTTGAGCAACCACTGGTATATATTCTGCACAGTGCCCCGATTGCCAGGTCGATGGCACCTCCAGCCAAATATGCAATGAGACCCAATGACAAGTGAGCAAACGACACCTGTGCCACTGACCTGGCTTTTGGGGCGTGTGGGCAGAAGGCCGCTCGAAAATGTCAAAATGCCAAACGCAATAGATTGCTTTCCCAAACATCTGTTGACTCCAGCAGTTGCTGTTTGAAAAGTACTAACACGAACGAAAAGGCTCAGGGACATGGTCTCTGCACAACTTTCCGCACAAAAACTCAGTTCCAACACGTCTGGAGATTTGAAGGCATCCATCACTTTTGACGAACACTGCAAGCCCTCAGGTTCAATCCACGACTTATGTGGCCATTTGTTTCTTGATTCCCCCAATGCCATATTTGGTCGCGCATGAGGTGCAGGATCCTTCAGCCTGGCGTGCGGCCCAATAATGGAATTTTATACTCGACAGAGTCTGTTCAGCGACCCAGACTATTGAATCTGAAGGGATATTTCACATTGATAAATGACCATAGCCTTTGTGCACTCACACCAGACAGACGCAAAGTGCTTGACTTGTCCTTCGAGATGATGGGGTTGGTCGCACTTGAAGCTGGACATGACATGGATGTGATGAACGGAACATTTTGCTCAGGGTCCAGAGGTGGTCAACCACCATCTGAAATCAATCCCGAAGTCAATGTTCATTGGGAACGCGCACTCAACAACACCTGTTTTTTGCACACATTCGTGGTCAAAGGCCATCCAGCTGTCAGGGAGATGGATCCTTCAGGGGTCACCTCGACACCGACTGACCATTTTGTCCTGAAAAAGAATCGCTGATGAACAACTGTTACCTGTTGACGCTCTTGAGCAAGAATCAATCTCGAGTTTCTATTTGTTTTGCAGAAGTCATATTTTCAAGTGGTGGTTGTGTCTTCAAAGTTGAGCCAGGTCGAGCCCCTCGAGAGCTTGAGATCCTCAACTACAATCCATGGAGCCACTCTTTGATGGCCTGCCACAACAAACACCTAATTATGTCAACAATGCATTGTACTCTCAGGTAATTGGGAAATGGACCTTCGGGTGTTTCCTGTTTTCTGCTGCTTTTCTGAGACTGTTGTTCCGTTTCTCACGTTGTTTTCGTCCCTGCAATAGCACAACAATACCCAATTAAAAATAATGCAAATGAAGGTCAGCGGGAAGAAAGCTGTGGCGCACTGTTGATGCCATTCTTGATCAAAAGATTCTCCGACCTGTGGAACAAACAAGCGACTGAGGGAAACGCGCCTTGACTGTCGTCGTCTCGCTGGAGACTCGGGCAGAAAGTTTCCGAATGTATCAGAGTGATTGCTACAAGTTCTGCCTGCACTTTTGTGCACTCACCCCGTAATGCCTTTGTAGACTCATTTTCTTCAATCTATGCGTGTGTTTTTTTCTGAGCTGATTGACAGAGGGTAAAAAGGAAGGTTCATTGATTTAATGTGAGGGAAACATCCTTTTGCTTTCATGCAAATTAACAAGTCCTTGTTTCCTGCTTGCGCCTCGAGTTGTTTTCAGGTTTCTTCCTGATACCTTTGGCCTTTGGCTTTCGTGAGCAATGCGACTCAACTTTTCCGTATCTTGTTCATTTCAGAGGCTCCAGCCATGGAGAGCCCTGTCTGATATCCACACCACAAACCTTATTCCCCAAGGGAAAACTTTGTCACATGGCTGTTGAGAGGCTGTCTGGAAACCAGATGCCTCTACTTACTGGACACTTTCACCTCTTGAGCTTTTGCATGTGTGAGTCCAATTCACCCGTCACTCACTACGTTTGGCACTGGGAAGGAAAAGAGCTGCGAAAAGGAGCTCTGTCCGGAAAGGTTAATGAAAACACTTTCGTCGGCTGAGTCTCCGTTACGTATGAGAAGGGAGAGAGAGAGAGAGAGAGAGAGAGAGAGAGAGGGAGAGAGAGAGAGAGAGAGAGAGAGGGAGAGAGAGAGAGAGGGAGAGAGAGAGAGAAAGACAGAAAGACAGAAAGACAGAAAGACAGAAAGAGAGTCAGACAGACAGACAGACAGACAGACAGACAGACAGACACACAGACACACAGACAGACACACAGACAGACATATGGGAGGGAGAGAGAGATGGGGAGACAGAAAGAAGAGAGAGAAGAGAGCGAATGAACGAGAAATGGAGAGAGGGAGAGAAAGACCGGAGAGAGAGGAGAGATTGAGTGAGAGTGGCAGAGACAGAGAAAGAAAAGAAAGGAAGAAAGAAAGAATTGAAGAAAGAAAGAAAAAGACAGAAAAGAGAGAAACCGACAGACGGAGATGGAGGTACATTGTCACAGTCGTTGATAGCAGTGGGTGGGGCGTCGACGTGCTTCCTGTCATGACCCGTGCCAGTTATGCAGGTGTCTCGAGGAGGTGTCTCGAGGAGATCCTGGACTGAGATCAGGGGAAAAAAACACATCCAAAACACCAACGTTTGCCTGCAGGGGAGGAAATGTTCTGTGGGGTCAGGGGATCCAGGCTCCATGGGCTCACTGAAAGAAATACAGAGTGCATCAGATTCCTTCTAGCAACCCCAGAAATTGTGGGTCATGTCAAACCGTTTCCTCATGGTCGGCTACAGTTGCATTCAACCTGCGATCTGGCTTTCCTGATTTCCAGACAGGAAAGTACAGGAAACGGGAAAGACAACTCAGTTTCATCGAGCGAAATCTCCAAAGGTCATCTTGCGTCACCTGTCAACCCTCGGCATGTATTTTCCGCCTGTGTTGTCACAGAAATGACCAAGGATCTATCAGACTGCTTAGCGTTTTGGAGTGCACGTGCACGGTCGTGTGATTTCATATCTGCCATGCGCAATATGCCAGCAGTGATAAATCATACGTGATAACCAATTATCGTGTCTCCACTGTGGTGGCAACTGCGTGAAGTTTCGGCAGTGGTCACTGCCGAGAGTTGAGGCCCACACAGACCGAATCGTTCTTTGCATGATGGTTCTGTGCAAACGGTCCATTTTGGGACGTCAATGGTGCTGAACATACTGAATCACACTCTTTGACACCAGGGTGCTCTCCAGAGCCACAGTGCAAGAAAATAATTGAGTATGTGCAGTACTGTTCATTTCAGTACGTCCTCAATGCGGGAGAACCTCGTAGTTTCATTTTTCGACAATGATCCCAGTCTGTCTGGGCCCCTTGGGGTCCATCATTTTCTGAGAAGTGAAAAATCTCCCAAGAAAAACACCTTTCACAAATGTTCCTCCCGGCTGGAGAAGCAAATGAAGTTGTGATAATCCTGCGCAGTGTTGTCGTTATCAGGTCACATCAACAAAGTTGTGACTGTTGGAGGATGAGACGGCTGAGCCTTACCTCCAGGGTCCTCAGCGCAGGATTCACCAGGTTCTTACACTGAGACTCAGGTGACACAGGAAGCAATGCCCTCCAAAAGTGAAGGACGCCAAAGTCAAGGACGCAGCGGTAGCAACAACAACAACAACAACCCAGATCTATTGCAATTTGAAAGGCACACGTCTGTGTCCACAGGCCGTTTCCCCGATAAGAAGCTCGGCAGGTTCTGAAATAGCTTCCTTACCAAGATACACACTGGGTGTGAAACAGGAGAAGGCCAGTGAAGTTGCTCAGTTTCCTTTTTTCACACCAGGAGGAAGTCCGTGTGAGCAAATAACCATTGGGGACAAGCTGTCCTGGTGGACATTGTGTTTTCAGTCACAGAGAGGAAGTCTGATCAATGCAGACTCACTCACCCACCCACCAATCAAAGGAGTTTTCCTTTCGCAAACGTGTCCAAAAGAGAGCCAACAGGAGCGCCATCTGGAACCGCAAAGCGGGCGGGTACTCGCGGAAGACTCGTGATGTGGGTGGGAGAGGTGCAGGTATTGGGTAATGAGACAGGCAACTGGGACAAGAGAAGAGCCCCCCACTATGGGGCAGAGATAATGAGGGTGGGAAGGCCTCTGATTGGTCTAGAATTCAAAATCCAGCCTTCTGATTGGTCTAGAGGCCAAGTGCCCATAGTGGGAACAAAGGAAAATAACGGTCATTTCTTTTGTTATGCAAATGAGGGCCAGGTGTTTTTGGATGCGCTCATGCATATTAATGAGCTATGCCCATATATGGTC
>JAAUXT010064359.1_pt1 | contig 11907 bp, 13 predicted proteins | sample 7278171 | NCBI WGS metagenome assembly JAAUXT01 (sample SAMN14350112, study PRJNA611818) | marine sediment metagenome | isolation source: surface marine sediment (1.8m) | place: French Polynesia: Moorea | collected 2018-08
AGATCAGACAGGAGCAGATCAGACAGGAGTAGATCAGACAGGAGTGGATCAGACAGGAGTAGATCAGACAGGAGTAGATCAGACAGGAGCAGATCCAGGACGGGGAAGAATCCGAGTCCTGACCGCCCCCTCCCCAGGAATTAGGTGTGGATATCTGCTAATGACAAAGACATCAAAAATAACGTACGTGTGTGTGTGTGTGTGTGTGTGTGTCGGGGATTCTACAACAAACTGATGTCAATGTCACCATGCAATTCGAGTGAACTGGATTCGTGCGTCTGCGTGTCAAGGGCAGAGGAGGGGCAGAATATTTTTTCGTGTCACCAGACACACACACGTGCAAGTTGATGATCAAGTTGGTGGTCAATGCGGGAAGCCTTCTGTTTTTCTTTTGCCCTGACTACTGTCAAAACTGTGAAAAGGCAACACAAACCACGCGTCATGCAGGTCTGAATGGGTTCATTTGAGTTGCAGTCAATTGAACAGTGAGTGCGAAGGCGATTTGTCTGACCCATGCGTCCAAGTGTCATTAACTTGTGTTCTCGGCGGGGGCAACTAAGGCACTTAATCCCCAAGCTTTAATCAGGTGCTTGGGGTCTCTTTTGTTTTGCGGCCTGGAAATAGCAGTATGACCTTCAAACTGAGACACGTAACAGACACCTACCCATTCACAATACGAAGATGCTTTTGTCACAATTGTAAGTGGGTGGATTGAAACTTTTGCTGCGCCGTTTGGTGCATCGCATTCGTACTTCGCGCAGTGTTGTTGGAACGCTTGAACGAAAGTTGCGTCTGACGTAGTTGATTCGAAGCGTTTGCGAAAATTTCCGTGATTTTTGCAGAAAACAGATCAAACGACACAACTTGATCAGGATTGGATATAGCAACGAGGATCTATCACATAGCAACGAAAATCCACCACATTAGCAACGTGTAACAACGAAAATCCGTCTCAGAAGGACGTGAGGATTTTTTGTTGCAAAGAAACACGAGGATTTTTTTCGCATAACAACGAGGAGTTGTCGCATAGCAACGCGTTGCCATGGATCTCCAGCGCACCATCGACTCGCTGACCTTCGAGCACTTCCAGCTCAAGGAGGACCGCGCCGCCGTCAGGGCGTCGCTACGTCGCGCCAAACAGACGCTGCGCTACCTCAGGACGACCATCCGCGTCAACGTGACGTCACCGAACGCTCACAGGTATGCGCGTGCGCGTGCGTGTTTCTGTTGCGGGCAGGTGCACATGCTCCTTTTGTGAAGAAAGGCTGCCCCTGCCTTACCAGCTCGAATTCGAGTTTCTTGTAGTTTCTCGGCCGATTTGAAGGTCTTTTTATGAAATAGATTGAAAAGGCACTTGCATGCTTTCAAAGCAAACACGTGTGTCCAAATTATGTGCTTGCATCATTGTGGAAAGGGGTTTCTCACTCCACAAATTTGGTTCCTGTTCAGTCACACAACTATTTACTTGTCAAAGGTCCCGGAAAGTCGTTGTGTGATTTCGCACCACAAATCAAACCAAGTACTTAGTACTCAAGTACCTGACCTGACCAGACCAGACTGATATTTTCATAAGTGGGGGGTTGCAAGGAAATTTCCTTGCAACCCCCTTGGAGAGAAATTGCTTTGGAACCTTACAACCCCCATAACAACCCCCCCCCCCGCAATGTATGAAAATTTCAGTGCAGGGAAATCTCCTTGTAAGGAAATCTCCCTGCATTGAGATTTTCATACGCAGGGAGGGGTCCAAGGAAATTTCCTTCCAACTCCCCCCCCCCGCTCTCGCCTCAGTCTGTCAGTCAGTCCTTCACGGTAGAAACAATACAAGCCACTCGCGGCTCGTAATGATACTGCATGGTGTCCAACAAAACATTGTTATGAGATGAATTGTCAAAATTCTGTTGGACTCTTCTTTGTGTTTATTTTTTTCAATGTGTTCTTGAGATTTAGCCAGAGCTATTTTCAACCACTTGTGAAGAGATATTATTCCAATGGAAGGAACAATTTGACTGAGAGCAAGAAACCAAGTAATAATTTTCAAAATAAGGATCTGAGGGGAGGCATTCTGACCTGAGGGGAGGCATTCTGACCTGAGGGGAGGCAACCTGACCTGAGGGGAGGCAGTCTGACCTGAGGGGAGGCAATCTGACCTGAGGGGGAGGCAATCTGACCTGAGGGGGAGGCAATCTGACCTGAGGGGAGGCAGTCTGACCTGAGGGGAGGCAGTCTGACCTGAGGGGAGGCAATCTTACCTCAGGCAATCTTACCTCAGGGGAGGCAATCTGACCTCAGGCAATCTGACTGAGGAGGCAATACTGACTAACTCCTCACCATCGCACATCTCAGCGCGATCCTGTTATTCCCGGGCTCAGCATCCTGCATTCTCGCTTCCTCACAGGTACAAGTCAGCGCTGGACGGACTGAGGCAGCGCGTGAGCGACGTGAAGGAGCGCGAGGAGGAGCTCCACGGCGACCTCTACCGGATACAGAAGGAACTCGAGGTTCTCGCCAACCTGATCCAGTACTACATAAGGAAGCGGAACTTCCTGCGCGCGCTCGAGAACAGGTACCGTATCCAGCCGTGTATAAGACGCACTTTTTGGCCCCAAAATTGAGTATCAAAGGTCGGGTGCGTCTTGTACATGGGTATGAGTTTTCATTGTTTTATAAACACCTGATCTCTGAGAAAAGGAATCCACCCACCCGCAGTTTTGTGCACCATTCTCAGAGTGAACAGCTGGCCACGAGTGTGTGTGTGTGAGAGTGAGTGCGTGCTGCATCCGAGGGAGAGGCGACAATCAGCTGCAGAGAGAAAACAAGAGACATCCATGGTCAGAACTGTGGCTGAGATGTGTATGCGTGCGTGTGTGTGTGTGCTTGTCGCTGCCTTCACGCCTGAATCATTCTTACACATCACAGCGACCCCGCCTCGGCGCCAGTGTGGCTGAAGGACGACGCCGCCGCCGACGCTGCGACGCCCCCTCGCGGTGACGTCACGCCTCCGATGAACGCCTCCTCCAGCGACGGTGAGTCCAGGGGGCGCCACGCGCAGCGCTGCGTTGCGATGCGTCGCTCTCTGCGTCAGACTCAGGTGGAGCACAAAGAGCCAAAAATTTTACAAGAACACAGAGAAAGCTGGTGCTCTGCATTCCTTGCATCGCGGAAAAACGAACGCAAAGAACTTTGTCTCAGGGAGAAAGGACAACCTTACAATGCAGAGAAACGCAGAATTGCGACGCAGTATCTGTCCACCCACGTCTGCGCGCAGAAAAAACGTTTCTGAACACGTGTTTCTGTTTTTAACACGATAATTGTCCCCTTGAGGGTCTGACCCTCGCTGCCTTTCCTTGTTGCTCGCTTTCAGCCACATCCAGATCTGTGAATTTCACGGAGGCAAAAAAATCTGACGTCATTTTGTCCCACTTCATCCACACAGAACCTGTCTGTGTGTTAGACCTGACATGTCGTTGGTTTTCAGAAGAGAAGGCGTCATCAGAAAGCGACGCTCCCGGGTCGCAGAGATCCCCCACGGTTCGGTTCAGGGACACGGTCACGCTCCATCTCTTCAGCCACAAGTGCGGGCACCGCAGACTAGACGTGAGGGACGAGCTGCCCATTTCCGTGAGGGTCAGCCCGCTGCTGGGGTGCTGATGTGCGTGTGTGGGAGGGGTGTGCGTGTGTGGGCGCGGTATGAGATGTGTGCGTGTGTGGGAGGGTGTATGCGTGTGTGGGAGAGGTGTGCGTGTGTGTCTGGGAGAGGTGTGCGTGCGTGTATGGGAGAGGTGTGCGTGTGTGTCTGGGAGAGGTGTGTGTGCGTGTATGGGAGAGGTGTGCGTGTGTGTATGGGAGAGGTGTTCGTGTGTGGCAGAGTGCAACGCGAATCAGCGACACCGGCATCCGCCGCACGCATACTTCTCACACACGCACGCGCATCAGCAACTGAGGACCGAGTTGATGTCAACAAACACGCGGATTGTTCTTCAACCCCCAGTCGCGACACGCATACCTCCCTCCCACGCACACACACCTCCCTCACAGCTCCGCACACGCACATCCCCCAGCATTGGAGCTCTTCCGCTGCCAAAGGTAAGGTTCAGAGGCGGAGGTGCAATCCCCTGAGGAAATTATTATTTTCAGCAAAAGTTTTCAGACACCCCCTGGGGTCCCCCCTCTTTGAACAAATCCCGAATCCGCACCCAGATTGTACAGCGTTTTGTTTGAAAACTCAAGGCCATTGTTGCTTCGAGCCTCAGTGTGAATGAACCACCCGCATCAACTGTTGTCGAACAAAGCACCGAAGTCGAGTCGAGTTTTCGTCTCTGCTGAGAAAAGAACAGGTGTCATGTAAATTGACAAGTTTTATTTGTTTCTTCATTTTGTTCAGTTTTAAAATGCACCTGCGTAAAACTCACACTCAACTCACTCTCTTTTACAAGTCTCACCTGATAAACATTGCAAAAATAGCCATTCACTCTCACTTCTACGCTTTGGATTCGCGTGTACCATATTATTTTTGCAGTGATTCTGCACACGACTCAAGTTGTGAAAATAAATCCAGTTTTTCCACGTTCGTCTGTTGGTGGATTTTGCGATTTCATTGAGAAGCCCACTCCACACGGGATGCGTCACGCGTTGCGTTCTCAGAGGCGTGACGCACGACGCCCCCCGTGTGAAACGGGTCAAAAGCGTCGTTCAGTGCGCGCTGGCGTCACAGCACCGTCCTTGCACCTTGCTCAGAGGTCAAGGACGGCGCTGTGACCGCCACATGAAACTGGCAACAGGATGAAGGGAAAACACAGGTCCTCACAACCGTAGCACCACAAAAAACAAGAAACTCCAGTTCACACCGCTGTTCGTGTGCGCATGCGCAGCTTTGTGCAGGAAGCCGCGAACGCGCACGCGCACGCCGGCAAAACTCGGAGACAAGATGGCGTCTCAGCCGCGCCGCAAATTCCACGCATGCGCATGCCACAATTTCACTCACGCGAACGCCACAACTTCACGCGTGCGCACGTCACAACTTCACGCACGCGCACGCGATGGCAAGGTCAATCTCAAAGAATGTATATACCGGAAGGCAAGACGCAAAGCAAACGCCAATAAATACACGACGTAATACATACAATAAATTGATGTTTTTTGCACTCGAAATTTGAATAAAATTTCAATCAAATTTTTAACCCAAGAACTTCAAAGCATGCACAAATCATTTAAAAAATAGACTCAACTTGTAACTACCAAGAAATAATTTCGCTAAAATCAACAACGCGTGCAATGATAAAACGAACACGACGACTACAAGGGACGCAAACTGAAGGCGAACTGCTCATATTCAATCGAACGGGGCAGTTTCGCACTGGACGCGTCACGCGCTGCGTCCCTGCACAGGTCAATGGTGTCCAACTCAACACAGCACTGGTCTGTCCAAGAACGCAGTGTACAACGTGTCCAGCTGTGAAACCAGGCGAATGGGATGAGACACTGAGCGGTGACAAGAAACGTGAGTCGATTGAAAATCCAATTGTCTTGCTGCACAAGAAGCCAGCTTCGGTACAAAAATATACAGCTGATTCTCTAACCGTCCTCCGGCCGGGGATACGCTGCGTGCGTCACGCGTAGCGTCCCTGCGTCACGTCACGTCCAGCTGGTGACGTAACGTCCGATGACGCACACAGGGACGCGGCGCGTGACGCATCCAGCGTGAGACAAGCCTTCAGGCCTGATTCGGACGCAACGCGCAACGTTTGTACAGAAACAATCAATTTCTATCTTACAACCGTGACTTGACTGATTTGAATCGAGTTGATCGCAACAGTTGATTGGTTGAGAAAACAGTGAAGATTTCATTCATGATCAGTTGCACCCTGCACGGGCAGCTGTTCAAATTTCATCAATTCTTCTCATTGATCCTTTCCCTGCTCCCCCCCCGCAAATAAGATGCACCCCCCAACATGCACAACAGGTGATTCGCACAATTTCACACATTTTGTGGCATAAAATGACGACACTGCGATTTACCCATTGGAATCCAACTTTCTTGACGCGTGAAATCAAAGCAAGTGCTGGTTGCGAACAAAACGCAAATTTACACGAACGCTGCGAATTTACGGAGGACGTTAGATTCAGCGTTCAACGTACCGTGTTCCACAGCCGTGGAAACGTGAAAACGACGCCGCCTTCCAAAACCAAATCGAACACGGCCCACTGTATGAATCTACACAAGAGATCATCCCGTCATGCAGCAGTCCGCGAGTTCGTTTTTTCACCCCGAGCACCTCGCGAACCGTTGACGCGACACGTTCCACGCATGCGTCCTTCACGCTCATTGGTCCACAAGAGCGTCTCTGCAGACATCGCGTCTTCCGTTCAAAAGACAATACAACACGTTCCAACAGCCATTGTTGAAGGCACCTCGGAGTGGAATATTTGCTACTGTATCATTTGTTCGGGTTTGGCTCGGAAGTTCGCATGGACAGCAGAACGCAGCCAGCAGCGTGGGTTTCAATACGGCTCTCACGTCAACAGCGCCACCTTGCGATAAAAACACAGCAAACGCCAAGCGTGACGCAAACCAGTGTGACCCAGCCTTGGCGCGCCATATCTGCAGTTTAGCTTGCGCTGCAGACCCAGTGAAAACGGTTGAAATGGACAGATTGTGGATCACTAAAAGGACACAAAACGACTGTGGCCATGTGACTCAAGTTTCACGCACGCGCACTGAAATTTCACGCACGCGCACTGAAATTTCACGCACGTGCCTTTGACGCACGCGCATTGAAGTTTCACACACGCGCCACTGAAGTTTCACGCACGCGCACTGAAGTTTCACGCACGCGCACTGAAATTTCACGCACGCGCACTGAAGTTTCACGCACGCGCCACTTCAGTTTCACGCATGCGCACTGACTCACTTCGCACCCGCCCGCCCGCCCCACGAGAAGATCTTGGATTCCTGAGCATTGTGCAATTTGAACATCTTTGATTTCACCTCCCATCACCATGACAACCAGACGTCCGTCACCATAGCAACGAGACGCCCGTCGTCTGACTAGTCTCCGTTGGGCGGCAGTTAAGCCCTCGCCCATATGATGAGTCACTCCCTCCGCGGTGGTGTCCTGTTCTTGGGCGGCTGTTCTCTCCTCCGCCCACTGAACGAGTCTCTTTTTGGGCGGCGGGGGACCCGCCCTGTTCCACCCACGATTTGTCTTGTCCGTGGCGGCGCCTGGGCGAGCGTCCCGCCCACTGAATGACTCTGTCGCAGGGAGGGCGTTTGGGCGTCAAGTCACGCCCACTCCATCCCTGGGCGGTGGGTTCGGGTCACATTGGGCGGCAGGACCTCTTGGCCCCTGCCCACTGAATCTCCTGGGGTGCCGCCCACGTCCTACATCAGCATGTGTGGGCGAATCTCATTGGGTGGTTTCTGAGGTTTGGGCGGCCGCCCACCCCTTGCTTCAATCTCTCCCTCTGTCACCCACAGATAACAAGTCCTTTCCTCCATGGGCGGTGTCTGGTGAGTCTCCTTGGGCGTTGTGTGTGGTGTGTTTGGCCGCCCCGCCCCGCCCTCTGGTGGGCGTCGCTAGATGAGCCTCTCCTCGGGCGGTGGTTTGAGGTGCATCCCCATCTCGACGCGGGAGCCGTTCATCTCCTGACGACTCGGACTGTACGTGCCGCGCGTCGCTCGCTTACTGCGCGCCATCACCAGGAACGCTATCACAGCTGCGGGAGACAAACAAGAACGGGAGTCAGTGAGGAGACGCGCGACCGCGGGGATGATTCGACGGAGCGAACGCTCGGAATTCCTGTTGCCCAAAATTAAATGGCTGCGTTCGAAATATTGTCAAGTCGAACTCGCGTTGGTCGGAATCTCGGTCGAATCGAACGCGCTCGTCTCGAAGGGCTTCAAAACGTGGCTCGTTCTTTTTACCTTTCTCCACAAGTTCGATTCACCACGAAAGATCTGTTCGGGAATCGGCGAGAGCTCAATTTGTGTTCGAAAGTTTTGCAATCTCTTTTCTCGAGCTCAAAGACAATTTGTTTTTGTTGTTTTAGTTACATGCTGCAAGTTAAAATGCCCGTGGTTAACAAACAAATGTACGTTGGGCGTGTTCGCTTTGCAGGTCGAGCGCGCCGCGACACCTCGTGTTCGATTTTCCTTGCCACAGTGGGTGAGTACGTTTTACGCTGAAAATTGACCCCCAGATGAATGCGCCGAGGCGGACAAAGCGAACGCGCCCAAATATGGTAAAATGCACGAATGCACCCAGAACACCAGGACTACACATCTACAGCTACAAGCGAAGCACTTACCTGCAGAAAACCGCCTTATTCGTCAACGATTTCCGACCCCAAATAGGTCACATGACCAGAGAGTTCAAAATTAAATTGCTGATGAAAAATATTGGGTGAGGAAAATTTACAAAGTTGAATCAGGTACAAAAATACCCAGAACCTGGATTGTTGTGTGAGAAGGTAAAATTTAGTGAAGAAGTGTAAAATTATTTGTAATTGGAAGAGGACACGCCCTCCAGGATTGACAGAATGAGAGGACGAAGATGGGTGAAGCAAAACGCGCCCGGTTTCAGGCAGGGTTCACACTGGGAGCGTCACACAAGTCATCACCGCCACGCGTCGCCACAGGCTGCGTCAAGAAACGTGACGTCAGCGGTGGCGCTGGGAGCGTGGCGTGGCGTCACGACGTCCGTACCCGCTGCGTCACCCCTGGCAACGCAACGCGCACTGACCTGCGCACAGGGCACACGACGCTGACCGACGCGTGTGAACCCTGACCTACCCAAGCTGAGCAACCCACGTGGTTTGGATTAAGAATTGGGATTTGTACAGCGGGGGGGGGGGCGAGGGGCGGCGCCCCACCTACCTATAATGATTGCGAGCAAAACGACGGCGCCCACAAGGCCCCCTATGAGCGCGGGCAAAAAACTGTCGCCGCCGCCTTTAGACTCCTCCGTCTGCAAAACAGTCGGCACGGCCATCACACAACATGCAACTCATCGCTACGTCACCTCGTGACCACTGAGAGACGCTGTTTCCAGGCAACACGCTCAACCCTTGCAATTTCCCGCCAAAAAAAATCTGCTTTTTTTCAATGTGCCAAGCGACGGGTGGAGCATGCGCACAGGAAGCGACAGTCCCCCTCTGGTGGCCACTCCTCGCATTACCTATGGTGACCACGAGCAAAGACGCAAAAACGGCGAGTCCCGTGGTCAGGTTCTTGGCGGCGCGGTCGTCCTTCCGTTTCTTCTCACCAGAGGTCAGCTCCTCCTAGAGACGGAGCAGTCAGAACGAGGGCAGGCGGGTTAGTAGGGGAGACGCACACGCGCTGTTACCATGCCAACGTGCACCAGAACACAAACACAAGCGACCTGCATGCAAACATGCGCAAAGTCCGCCAAACCTCAGTCGTCAGTTCAATTTGAGACAACAGTGGAAATGCGGGGGGGGGGGCAGATTTGCATTGTGGACGTTCAAAACTGTCGGGGGGGGGGGGTTCTGCCTGTCTCCCTGTCCAATCGACTGGCGTCGGAACTTTGCAGGCACTTCACATGCACATCACCACCAACACACACCAACCAACGCACAACTCTAAAACACAAGCAGAGAACACAGCGCCCTCCGGTGGGTGGCGGCGTCACGGGCGGTGGCGCCCCCCGGCGTCGCACCTATAATGATGACGAGCACGACGACGCCGACGGCGAGGCCGGCGATGAGCGGCACGAGGTCCGTGTCGTGCGCCGTCGGTTGGCGTAGCGGGTCCTGTGGAGGAGGCGCACAGACACTTGACCACAGAGAGACACGTGATGACAGAGACACGTGATCACAGAGACATGTGACCACAGAGACACGTGACTAGCAGAGAGACATGTGAGACACGTGACCACAGAGACACATGATCAGAGACATGTGATGAGCACGCGACAAGCAGAGAGATACGTGAGTGGAAAGACAACACTCAGACAAGAGACCACACACACACACACACACACACACACACACACTCTCTCTCTCACACACACACGCACACACACACACGCACACGTCAACAAGACAAGATTCTCACGTCGAGATCAGAAGAGACGCGAGAGAAAACATCGTCACGTAGAGACAGGGCGCGTTCGATTTACACACGAACTGCTTTGGGCGTGTACCCACGTACACAGAGTGCACGCTTCTCATTCCACGTCAGCGTACATTCTGCTACGTTCGTCTGAAGACGCAAACATTTTCCAGTTGTGCAAATCGAACGCGCCCATTGAAACATGTGCTGCAAAGAAAGTACTTTCGCGGACTCTTTGCTTGTAGGCGTTTCAGAGAGACTGAAGGACCGGTAAAGCGACACGGAGAGACTTGCGTCTGTAAGACCAAGTGCGCAGAGGAGCACAGCGTGTTTCCATGGCAACAGAGACTGCGGTGCAGTGGAGAGAGGGTGGGGAGTGCGGACAACATGGAGCAACAGCCACACTGCACAACATCGAAATATTTCGTGTCAACAGCTTTTCTCCGTCGACTGAGAACACCCGTATTTCTTTGACATCGCAAACTAGGTTTTCTGAATCGAATACGGCATTTCGCGAAAACTGCGACTGGTCTGCCGCAAAACTGAGTTTTATCTGACATATCTCTGAGTACTTTGTAAGCCGTTTCACATTGGACGTTGAACTACAAAACGCTGTCCCATTTGACCTGCGGAGGGACGCTACGAAAGACGCGATCCGTCACGAACGTTGTTGGCGAAAAACTGCCACAAATTCGCCGTTGGCATCCAGAGAGCAACAAACGGACGTATTTCCGGTGTGGAAGAACGCCAACGGAAGCGTAACGTACGCTGGGTCAACGCAAACAGGGCCTAACGTTGGGGAACCCCAACGGAAAGGGGGCGTACGTTGATGTCCATTATGGACAACTGATGGAATCGCAGCGTATGCTTGGGACAGGTGAACGGACATACAACGCACGCCGTTTTCCAACGTAAACAGCGTACGTTGAGGAACGCCAACGGAATCGTAACGTACGTTGATCTCGCAGCGCTCTCCCTCGAAGGCGCCGACGCAGTGGCAGCGCGGCGTCGCGTCCTCGGCGTCGTCGTCGACGCGGAACGTGCAGTTGGCGCCGTTGAGACAGTGCGGGTCGTCGGCGCGCAGACACGGGTTCTCAGAGTGACACGTGTGCCCCACCCACCTGCAGGGGAAACAAGAGCGTCAGCGTGCTGAAGACGCGTGGTCAGGTACGGCAGGGGAAAATGAGGCCAAGCGCGTCACGGCTGATCTGTTCTGTTCAGAAATTTGTCTTTTGCAAAGAGCTCAATTCAAACTGCGGGACAGTGCGAAAACAAGAATGTCAGCCTGTTGAAGACGTGCGGTGACGTAAACTCTTGTCACGCTACGCTGAAGCAGCACGAGCCTCATTCTGCGTCACATGTATCTGCAGTGAGCATAACTGACACCGCCGGTCTTCTTTGCAATCCCCATTTCACTTGGTCTTCGCGTAGAAACCAACCTCCATTTATTGGGCTTGAAGCCCGATTCAAACTGCAGGCGTCGTGCGTCAAGCGACGCGACGCCACCTGGCGGAAGACGCAGCACATTGCGCGCACGCGTGAAGCCCGCATCACGTCGACGTGACGTCACGTGACGCCACCACGCGCGCGTGACTGTCGCCACTCACGGTTCCTCGCAGGAGCAGTTGAAGAATCCCACTTCGTTGGAGCAGTTCCCGCGCCCGCGACACACGTCGAGTTCCAGATCCTCACACTCGTTCACGTCCTCATCACACGTGTCGCCCGTCCAGCCTGGAAAACACGTGACGTGAGCGATAATACAACCTGGAAAACACGTGACGTGAGCGATAATACAGCCTGGAAAACACGTGACGTGAGCGATAATACAGCCTGGAAAA
>JAAUXT010006452.1_pt1 | contig 11904 bp, 12 predicted proteins | sample 7278171 | NCBI WGS metagenome assembly JAAUXT01 (sample SAMN14350112, study PRJNA611818) | marine sediment metagenome | isolation source: surface marine sediment (1.8m) | place: French Polynesia: Moorea | collected 2018-08
CCCCGTGTGTCAGTATCCGGCCCCCCCCCCGACCTACACCCGGAGTTACACTCTTTACCTTCAGTCCGAGCGTGCTTTCGCCTCACCCCGCCAGCATGGTGTAGAGCTCTGTGTGTGTGTGTGTGTGTGTGTGTGTGTGTGTCTGTGTCTCACCCCGCCAGCATGGTGTAGAGCAGCACGCCCAGACTCCACACGTCGCACGCCGCGTCGTAGCCTTGTCGCTTCAGCACCTGCAGCGTCAACAAACTCAGCGTCACTCCCGCGTCCACTGCCCAACGTGCCGCTACACGCAAACACACGTGACCAATGGGCTTTGACACGCACGCACATACACACACTTACGGTGCGACGAAGATGGCGGTGATCTATACGATCACACAGTCACCTCGCCCCCTCCACACTGACCCACAACACACACGCACGCACACACACCTCTGTGTGAATCTCCTGAGCCATGTCTCCGCTGTACTGTACACAGCGCCTCTCTCTCTCTCTCTCTCTCTCTCTCTCTCTCTCTCACACACACACACCTCAACACAGCACATACACACACCTCCTCTGTACACACGCACGCACACACACACACACACGCACGCACCTCGGGCGCCACGAAGTTGGCGGTGTAGCACGGCGTCATGAGGAGCCCGTTCTCTGCGCGCAGCTGCTTCGCGAAGCCGAAGTCGCAGATGCGGAGGGAGGACGGCGCGCCCGACGCGTCCGCGTACAGGATGTTGGACGGCTTCAGGTCGCGGTGCACAACCTGCGGTCAAGGACCAGACGCCAGACGCGTTACGTACGAGTGCCATTCACGCAGGGAGCATTGGGTCACACAGTCAAGAAGGGGCAGCTGACACTTGATGTGGCTTCATCTTCGTTCGCTGAATTCATCCAAACACTCACGCACACACTGGTGAACCACACCCAGAATCACCCTTGCGCAGCTGAAGCACCCGTCTACCCCACGCCTCCACTCGCACACCAACACAATTCAACGCCTGCCCACACACACACACACACACACACACACACACGCTGAGAGAACCAACTCACCCCATGGGCATGGAGGAAGTTGACCGACGGTCTGCACAACGGCGCTGGCCTCCCGCTGCCACCCACCAACCCCTGCACGCACACCCACCCACCCCACACGCACACCCAACCACCCACGCACCACGCACACGCGACTCACCCCCTGGGCGTGGAGGTAGTTGACCGTCTTGGCGACGGTCTGCAGAACGGCGCTCGCCTCCCGCTCAGAGAAGAACTTCTGTCGCAGGATCTTGTCGAGCAGCTCACCGCCCTTCGTCAGCTCCGTCACCAGGTACACGTGCTCCTTGTTGTCGTACACCTGTAGCCATACCAACGGCGTCATGTAGCCATGACAACGACGCGATGATGAGTTCACAACACACACTGTTACAGCGAACACTGCAACTCAAGCTACTTCAGTGGGTGACAACTGAGAATCATCGGCTGGAGTGAAGTCAAATGCACACACACACACACACACACACACACACACACACACACACACACAGTGTCATGTCAAAACACATTTGAAACTTGTGAAACACACACATACACGCAGAGCACATACACACACACACACACACACACACACACACACACACGGCTCCTGTATGACGTACGTTTTTGAGCGTGATGATGTTGGGGTGTTCCCCGTATCGGAGGAGGATCTCCACCTCCTCCTGCGGATCCCGCTTCCCCTTCTCCATGATCTACAACACAAGGCGTCAGACACGTGAGAGACATGGGCGATAATTGGGGACTTGGACACGTTCAGCTGATGCTTGCATTGACGTGAGGGTCTCGACGTGAAACGTGTTCCAGTGAGATATGACAATCCAAACACTGTCGCTGAATTCAAACTGGATGCGTCACGCAAGTGGCACCCCCACGTAAAGTTCAGGACTCCACGTCGTACCCAGTACGAACTCAACCACCCCCTAAGAAATTGTGACCCAAAATGCCCACGTCTTGTCACGTGATTGGACACATCAGCTGATCCAGTTGCCCGACGTCCCAAATGTTTTTTTGGTGGAGGAAGGGTTCCCGGCCCCAGGCCACACAGTAGGTGTGCGTGGGTATGTGAGACCCACACGAGTTACAACATAGAAAGCACAAGTGTACACGCAAGAGATACTTCTGTGCAATTTACTCAGAAAAGCAAAATAGTGCACGCTGAGACAGAGAATCTGTGTACTGACTTACAAAAGACTTATTTAGAGCTACAGTGCTGTGCAAATAGCGTGCGTTGATCCGTCTTTTCGTTCTGTGCATCATCATCATCTATTAGTTATTTTAGTAGCTACCACAGTGTGTGTGGTGGGAGGAAAAGAAGTAAAATTTACAGTAGACTGAGAGATTTTGTCCGTGTACATCCACCACACTACGTTTCTACAATGACACGTGCACCTGGTTCCGCCTGATTCGAACTCGAACAATTCGAAATCTCGTTCAATTCGAACAGCAATTTTCTTGCTTGCTTCGAGCAGCTTTTTTCACTGTCCTCTTGAGGTGTCGAATCAGGCAGAGACAGGGGCACGTGTTTTGTGAGCTCCCTTTACGCACGGCAGGGTCCACCACTGGGTGCGTCACAAGCTGCGTCCCTGACCACAGAATCTCAGAGTCCGCACTGAGCAGCCACTGCTTCGCTTGTGCAGAGCCAGATTCAGAACTGAGTTCCGGAAAGGAATGAGGTCGGCGGGGGTGGGGGTGGGGGCGGCGGCTCAAAACTTGAGGGAGGGGCGTCTCCAAAAGGCTTTGAACAAATGTCCACATCCTCAGAGATTTTTCTTTGGGGTCACGGGGATCAGGCCAGTTTGGGCCCCTGGATCCACCTGAGGGACGCAACGCGTGACGCACCCGCTGGGACTCCACCCGCAGAGCCGTTCTACACAACACAACAGGGAAAATAGAGCTACTTATGCAGCCCCCGCGGATCCGAATATACCCGTTACAATCTGTTCCCACTGAGCGCAGCTTTCCTCAAAATTCAGCAAAAATTCAGGGAAAAAAGTTTCTGGAAAGCTGCAGCAGAGGTGTGAAACTTTTGCCGTTTCCTCCTGAAGCCCTAAATCCCCCCCCCCCCCTTTTCACTTCCGGTGCAACGGTTTCAAATGACACGTGGCACAAAATGACCAGGGTCACTCTGCACTGCAGTGTGAATTGGCCCTACCAATCCACAGCAGTGGTATGCAAGTGGCAGCAACACCAAGCACTGACACAGGTCCCACTACACACTGCGGTTCACTTTGACCCTGGCCAATTGGCACCGCCGCCATCTTGAAACGCTACATCAAATTTTGCGGACTCCAAACCACCCCATTGGCCGGATCCGCGAGAGGAGAAAAAATCATCTCGGACGAGACGAGACCACGACGAGAGTTGGAGAGACGCCATCTGTACATGTTTCACGTGTTTTTAGTTCTTTAGTTGCTCGCTCACACGGTGCGAATATAGTTCCAATGACAAAGACCCATCACCAAAGACAAGAGTCGGTTCGGACACAACATTGAGAAGCGTGGTGCAAGCTGTGCCATTCAGTCAGAAACCATCTCGTATTTTCTCGAGAGATTTTGCGCCAAGTCTCGCACGAGGTGATTTGAGGGCCTTGCTTCGCGCCGCGTCCGGTAGAGCGCGTGTCTGTGTCCGTGTCCGCGGGATAGTGATCTGTACAGGACGCGACGGACGCGACACGTGTTCGGACGCGGGGAGAAGGAAGGCGAGGCCTGCGTCACACTGGGTGCGTCACGCGCTGCGCCTCTGTACAAGGTCAACGGATTTACGCACGATTCCACCATTTGACGTGCCGCTTGTGCGACACACTGAGCGCTGACGTCACAAAGAAACAAACGTCAGCCAATCAAACGCAACTCAACTGTGTCAAGCTTTGTGATTGGCTGACGTCCGTTCCTTCATCACTGTTCCACTCAGTGTGTCCTCTGCCTGAGCGGCGCCATTGACGTGTACAGCGACGCAGCGCGTGACGCCCCCAGCGTGACGCCGGCGTAAGAAGCTCCATTCCGTGCCGCAGTAGACGCGGCGGAGGGGCGGGGCTATAGTACAGTGCAGTGACGATACCTTGGGCCTGGGTATTACCTTGACGCAGAACTCTCCCCCTGTCGCCTTGTGGATGCAGCGCTTACACACGGAGAAGGAGCCAATGGCGATGTCCTGGAATGGAACCGGGAACCAGTCACAAAGCGCCGTGTGCTCATGCGCGTTCTGAGCCAATCAAAACGCTCGTCCACGACAGGAAACCATGGCATCTGATTCAGTGTGAACTTGCAGTAACTTGCCATGCAATTTCCTGTTTTTGCAACTGAAGTGACAGAAACGTAGCCACGTGGTTCGGTTCCGCACGTGCTCACGATATCAACAAATCTCGCCCCAAATCTCGCGTCGTTTGCCTCACCACGTGACTTCCACGTGGTTTGTGCGCTGCGTCTCCGCGCGTGGGAGAAACTCACCTCCTTCACGTCGTAGTCGTCGGAGAAAAGCTTTGTTTTTACTCCGGGTAACTGCAACACAGAGCGAGCAATCAGCCTTCAAACCACGTGAACAAGAACGCTTGTCATTGTTGACACGCGTGTCCATAAGAATGCAATAGCAACGCGGCTGTGTTGTGATGATTAAAGTAGGTGGGAAACTCCAGGCCCGTTGAGTTGTGACGGCTTGATGGGGTCCTGAAATCCCAGAGGGTCTTGTGTGTGTGTGTGTGTGCGCGCGCGAGTGTGTGTGTGTGTGTGCGTGTATGCATCACGCGCCAGTTGAACCAAGTCTTTCAGCATGTGGCGTGGCGTAAACTTGTGTCCGCGCGCGCGCAAGCGATCGCATCAGTGTGTATGCGCACGTTCACGAAGAGTGGTCTTGTGCGCTTTGTGGACCTACAACGCGCGTGTGTCCATTTGTGTGTGTGTGTGTGTGTGTGTGCGTGTGTGTGTGTGTGTGTGTGTGTGTGTGTGCCCACGACAGCTACTCACGTGCGCGAGGCTCTTGTAGTCCTCGAGCAGCGGGTTGTGGTTGTCCGTGTTCATGTTGTCCTCGAGCAGGATGGGCGCCACGTACGAGAAGCCGCGGAACAACTCGTGCGCCGTCGCGCTGGGCGGCACGCCGGGCGAGTCTGCGGGGCAAACCGGGAACACGTGTTACCAAACCGATAACACGTGGTGTGTAAACCGGAAACACGTGTCACCCAGGCGGGGCAAACCGGAAACACGTGTCACCAAACCGGAAGCACGTGTCAAAACACGTGTCATTCAGGCACAGACGTAAACAAAGGACGCATTGAAAACGCGCGCGCTCCAACCACCCTCGAACCGCCCTTTGACAGCTGCAAATTTTGCCCTCAGAAAGGAACGCGCAGTGACATTTTATTTAGTTTTGCGTGCATTGATGGTTCAACTGTTGAAGCCTTCTTGCTGACACAAGAAGTGGACGCTCTCACCCGCACAAGAAATAACCGGGTGCAACACCCGTAGATCTTGCTGTTTGAATCCTACGCAAAATGCTTTCTTTCTGTCAGTTTTTGCACAGCAGACACAGCAGTCACCGCAACCTGCAACTGCAAACATGCTCAACCGTCAGCCTTCAGTCAGTGAAACAACACACGACGACGCAGGTGTGGGATGGAGCCTGGTTCACACGGGATTCAACACGCCTTGCGTCTAACTGTCGCTCGCTCCGAAGACGTACAGGTGAATGCTGACGTGGAACACCCTGTGCGTGACCTAATGCACCACAAATTTGAAGTCCAAAACAATTGAATTGTGACTTGAAAAACAGTTTGTTGCTTTCTTCCACCCCCTTCATCCATATCCTTGTTTTTGTTTTGACTGAGTGAGCGTTGAACCAAACAATTTGAGAACAAAGAGTGTGTCTACGTCACTGCGTGCGTCACAATTCCCCGTCTTGAGGAACGCGTCTGTTGACTCGACCTGAGACGTAACGCGAGGGGCACCAGTGTGAAACAGGCCTCACAGTCGGCCAAGGCTGAACAAGGAGAGGGTCTGTTCGAGTGTCACTCCAGACTGTTGCGGGGGAGGCAGGTGGACATCAAAGGCTCGAGCGGGGACGCGGGTGACGTGACGTGGGACACAACTCGCGTGGGCGGCGTGGGGGGGGGGCGGCGGACTAAGGTGTAACGGTCGGGGGTTGACACAGGGACAGTGGGCGAGGGGGCTTGGTGGGCTGTGATCAATTGGGGTTGCGTGAGGTCTGCGGCGAGGGTGACTTCCTGGGATGTGTGTGTGTGTGTGTGTGTGTGTGTGTGTGTGTGTGTTGTGTGCTTGTTTGTGTGGGATATGTTGGCTGGGGAGGCGTGGACATGGAAGACCGGAACACGACCCGGGGGGCACGTCTGTCTCTCTCTCTGTCTCTCTCCCCCCTCTCTCTGTGTGAGGGGGCACGGGGCGGGCATGAGAAGCCGGTGCGTCTGTCCACCCGAAGCGCTACGTGTGCAGCGGTTCCGGACCCAACACACAGAATCGGTTTCCAAAAGAAACTTCAGCAAAAGGCGCCTTCATACGGAATTGCTGCATGAAGAAAATTTACTTGACATGACGCCCCCAAAATGGCACAAACGGTTTCTTGTTGCTGAAAACTTGGGTCCCCAATCAGATATTATTATGTCAATGGTGACCTCAACCTCATTCCGGTGTCAAGGCAGAAAATACAAGCTCTGTATGCAAGCGCCCGAAGAAGCAACCCTTCTTTGCCAAAATGGCAACAGGTTGACTAGAACCTTGGGACACTGTTTGGACACTGAGCCACAGCTGCTGAGGACTGAACTGAGACCCCAGTTCTCAGATAACAAGACTGACATTTCACCACAAAACCCTCGAGAAAACTGTCATGAATCTCTTCAGAGAATCTAATACGAGAGAAAATAGCAGCGAACGGAAGACAACGAGGTCGTGTGGGAGGGGGAAGGGTTTCTAGTCCTTGGTGTGGGTCTCGAGGTCCCAATTTATCAGAAGTGGAGACCCAAAAATGGACTGCAGTCCAAGGATTTCGCCAAGATGTCCCCCATGGAGTTCTAATTGGCAGAAAAAACAAGCCTCGGAGTGGTCCGCCATTTTGGCTCTGGAACACAAGGCATTTAATTTGGTTGAGATAAAAAAACGTTCGAGGTCGCGTTTCAGAAGAAAGTCCGGAAGTTCTTTGCCACGGTTTGCTAACAGGGCTCGAGGCTCCTAGAGAAGGTCGAGCGGAAGGGGATACCGAGTGAGCTCCTCCCCCTCACCTCCGGTTTCTGTTGTTCTTAAAGATCCCAGGGGTGGATCTGGGATCTGGTCAATGGGTGGGGGAGGGGGGAACTTACAAATTTGAACAATTTTGCAGACTGTGGGCACACACACACCTGTCCGCGTCTGACCAATACATCTTGCTGCAGCTGACGCCAGACCCTTTGGTGTGGTAGATCTGGCCCCACCAGTTGCAGGGGGGGTATGGTGGGTCCCCCTTCAAACTTGTCTCCAAACGCACCCGACACTTTCGCCATTTCACAGCCAGAACAACAGCAGCAGCGAGGTGCAATATTTTTCTGGGGTCACGGGGCACGGCGCGGGGGGGGGGCGCTGGCCTCTGGCTCCACCCCCGGTTCCTGCCGTATTTCCTCAGAAGGTCACGCGTCCCCGGTGCGTAATGATGTCCCGCGGGCCGCGTAAAGCGGAGACGCCAATTTCGCACTGCACGTTTCACCTTTTCAGCCGCATATGTCAAGCGATGAGCGATAATTGGGAAGTCGATTTTATGCTCTCCGCCCTCCCACGCGCAACAAATTGCGCCGGAGGACAATGGCCCCGCGACCTTTTGTGTTATGGTCAGTCGAAAGGCCAGTGTTTTTCACATTGGTGACGCGCGGTCGTTTTTTGGACGTCGGCGTCAAAATTTAACATTGCATTCAATGGTGGAATTTTTGACGTCAGCCCCCCCCCCCACCCACCCAATGTGAAAAACCCTTCAGTGAGACGCGCACTGCAGGAACCAGTGAGCAAGTTCCTCCCCATGTTTCTTTTTCGTGTTCCAAAAAGAAGCTTTCCAAACTCCAACTTTTTTGGGGTGAGAGCACACACGCACTATTGGGTTTGCACACTTCAGTCTGTGCCTGCAGGCTCGACCGGCTTGGGACAGACGCCAGACGTTCCCAGTGCGAAACTGGCCGATTCAATGCGAAAAAAGACACGACCATCAATTTCTCAGAGGGCACGACAAATCGTCAGGTCCACTCCCTCTCCAGTCTCGCTTCGCATTTTTGACCTGAAATCGTCGTCGCATCAACGACACAACGTTGTCGTGGCAACCACTTGATTTTGTGTCTCAGGTGACCTTTTTGACCTTGCCCCCCAAGTGATAACCAACCAAATCGTTTCTTGCTGCAGTGGAGTTGAAGTTCCATTTCCCTCAACACCAAAACCGGAAAACTGCAAGCGCGGCGCTGCAACTTTCTCCAGTTCGTCAATAAACGAAGTGTTTCTCATCAATCATTCAGTCCCCGCCTGACGCAACAACGAGCCTCCGTCACCCCGGAAACAGACGGAATTATGGGCGGTGGTTTCCGCGCGTTGCTATGGACCCGGAAGTGAATCCCACACACGACGGGTCACGCGGTACAGCGCGGGAAAATCCCCCCAACAAAACGGCAATAAAAGGCGGGAAAACGCAAGCGGCTTCTCTTGAATGCGAAACGTGAGGCCTGGTGGGTCACGCTGGATGCGTCACGCGTGGTTCGACGACATTGCGTCGATTGATTTGCTTCTGAATGCGTAGCGTCCTGAACGACGTGAACATTCAAATGACGCTGCGTCGCGTGTGAAGCGACGTGCACCGTGTTCTGCAACGGACGTTTGACAACGGACGCAACGGCGTGGCTCGAAACGTCGTCCCCAGTATCAGGGACAGGGACGCAACGCGTGACGCATCCACCGTGAATCAGGCAGGAACGATGCGTGAACTCAACTCGTCTAACTGCAGAAAACAAGGGAGTGTTAACGAACTCAACTCGGCTTCCATTCCAGGTCCTACAAACGACTACGGTACAACTGGGGGAGGGAGGTGACGTCAACATCAAAGTGACGTCAACGACGTCGAACGTGAGCTACGCCAACAGAGGGCGGGGCAACACGCGGTCAGTACAACGAAGAGTCTGCAAGGAAACCGATCACAACGCGTTAAGGCTGGGTTCGCGCAGGATCCGCCACGCGTCGCGTCTCGATGCGCGATGACGCAGCGCGAATTGACGCGCAACACGAACGCGACGCTTGACGTCGTAACGCGTGACGAATCCTCCACGACACCCCGGGAAACAGAACGAACGAGCACGCCTCAAAGTCCAATGGCCACAGACCAACCAATCAGCCAGCAACGCTCGCAGCATGCGCCCTGGCCGCGTTGCTAAGGCCGTTGCCAGGGTGATGCGCGGTTGCCAGGGTTACCTGAGCCCCCGGAGTCGGTGCAGTTGGAGGCGGATCCGGGCGGGGCCGACGTGGAACTGACGCGCGAGTCTCTGTCGACTGCGGAGCACGAGGAGCGAAACACAACGTCAGCGCCCAGTGTTTCTCGTGACGCGTTCACGACGCGTGCGCAGCACGTGTCCGCCACGCGCGACGTCGTCCATGAATAACGCGCACTCACGTGTTTTGCGTCCTCCAAAATTTGTCCGCAATTTGGCAATATCAAATTGTAAGTTTCACGCACACCCCTTTTCTTGCCTATTTTTGTTCCTGCTGAGTGCGCAGAAAACATGGGTGAATACGACATGCGTCAGCGTACCACGTGCTGCACACGTGGAGTGAACGTCACGTCACGGAGAACTGCGGGTTTCACGTCGAGGCTACAGAGCCGTCGCTATGGCAACAGGGTGCGTTCGACGTTGTTCCCGTTTGACCCGTGGAATACAAAAGGTGGCCGAACCCCACCCAGGTCACGCGTGATTTAACTGTTTCAGGCAGAGTTGAAACTCAGCCAAACCCGGATGTACGTAATCTGTGACCTTCAGCGACGGCGCTGTGACGTCGACGTAAAAACTGCCGTGTGAACGGACAAACCGTTTGCGTGAGAGTGAATTTTGCGCAGTGCACGTGTTGGACACACAGGCCATGACGCAGCGTTCGGCTGAACCAAGCAGAGGCCCGTTTCACGCTGGGTGCGTCACGCGTTGCAAGCGTCCGTGCGCAAGTCAACGGGCGCTGCATCGCGAGCTACGATTTCGGTGGCCTTGCACAGGGACGCAACGCGTGACGCTTCCAGTGTGAAACAGCTGTGCTGTTCAAAGTGCACGTCACTCACAAGTGCGAGGACCCTTAGGGCGTTGTGGCGAATACAACAAAGAACTACGCTCACGTACACGTCGGCGTCATGACGTCAAAACTGACCTGTGGGCGTTTTGGACGCCATCTCTAGAGTCTCGTCCCATATAACGTTGCGCATTGCGAACACAACAAAACCACGCTCACGTACACGTCGGCGTCACGACGTCAAAACTGACCTTTGGCGTTTTGGACGTGAACTCGTGCGCTGAAGCACATCGCGCAGTGCGAACACAACAACAAAACTACGCTCACGTACACGTGGGCGTCGCGACGTCAAAACTGACCTTTGGGCGTCTTGGACGTGAACTCGGTGTCGAAGTAGAAGGCGTCGTCCATCACCCTGGAGACGGCCGGTTTGAAGGGCGGCTTCAGTTCCCGCGCCATCAGGGCGTCCCAGTCGATGGTCGCGAAGAACGAGTGCTTCTTGATCTCCTCGATGCCGCCACCTGTAACACCTGCTCCGTGTGCGTTCAAGGGGAAGAGAGAGAGAGAAACAAGCGGCGTTAGTTCAGGGCGGCGTTAGCAAAGCAGGCGTCATTCCGTGAGGCGTTGGGCAGCGTAACGTCAGATCAGGGAGTTTTAGCTTTCGTCCACGCCACGGTGGCGTCTACCTGATTCCGTTGGCGTCATTTAGCAAGCGCTGGGCAAAGTTACGTCATTCAATTAGGCAGTTTTAGCTTTGGTTCACGGTGACTCTGGTCCCATTGGCGTCATCAGGTGAGTGCTGGATATGTTACGTGACACGGCGTCACTCAGACAGGGAGTTGTAGCTTTGGATCCACGGCGGCATCTGCCTGGGTCCCGGTGCAAAATGGCGGCGTAACTCGGATTACGATCTGATTGGCGACACGTTATGAGGCGTCATTCAGTTTGGGAGTTTTGGCCTCAAGCTTTGGCTGCCTCCGAATGATTTCCAATGAAAAGGGAGTGGGCTCCCCACGTGGACAGGTTCACACTGTGACGTCAGAGATTCGTGTGCACCCGAAGCTGGGTGCACACCACCTGGTGGAGGCTGAATGCGTCACGCGGCATCAGTGTACACATCACAAAGCGCCGCGTTCGCCTGGCGCCCACTGATTTGTCCAAGGACGCCACGTGACGCACACAGCGTCAACGACGCCGGGGTGATGTCCTGTAAGGCCACAAATCTGGTCACGTGGCACGCATTTCAACATTTCTGCAGCTGATGGTGGGTGGATTGTGTTAGATTTCTCCTGTCACCGTGAGTGTCATTGTGGGTGGGGTCAAGACGCGTCTCCCCCCCCCCCCAACTACACCGGGTACGTCATTTCTGGTCGGTTAAATTTTGGAAACAGGTTACATTTTCATCGGTGAGGATGAAGAATCGGTCAATCTGTTGAGGGATCTCAATGAATCTCTGACACAATCGGGTTTGTGTTGCACGTGGATATTGGGTACCACGTTATTGGACCGTAACCAAGGTGCAGTCAGTTTGGGATACGAGGATCTTTCAAGTCAAAGTGTCCTTGTGCATGTTCTTGTCCACTCGCAGACTACACTGCCATGCAACAAGCTTACGCAATTCTTTTGTTGCAAACAAAGAATGTGC
>JAAUXT010000757.1_pt1 | contig 11903 bp, 9 predicted proteins | sample 7278171 | NCBI WGS metagenome assembly JAAUXT01 (sample SAMN14350112, study PRJNA611818) | marine sediment metagenome | isolation source: surface marine sediment (1.8m) | place: French Polynesia: Moorea | collected 2018-08
GTCAAACTCTGACAGATTTGGAGTCTGATAATTTGAGTCATTCCTCAGTGACCAAATAACATCCACCCAACTTCCCGTAGTGTAGATGGACCATTTTGTGCTGATGTAAGGTGTCAAGTCATGGGTTGGAGTCTTGGTTTCTGTGAAGTATTCAAAACTTGTTGGAGCTTTGTATCCCCTCAGGCAGTATGTAGGGTACTTCTTGTACTCATAAGCCAACAGACAGGTGTTTTGTTTTGTGGGTTTGGTGAGGTTGCACCCTTGCCTTATTTGAGGGGGTTCTGTATGGCTAATCTCCTTATAGCAATGCCAGGGGACATTTCCATATAGTGTAAACTGGTCTTTTGAAAGAAGGTGTATGTATTGCATTTCTGAAAAGAAGTTTAGTTTAGATATGCAAAAATGTCTTGGGCTTGCACTGTATTGTTGACTTAACAGTATAAATAGCTTTCTGTCTCATCCAAATCAGATGAAGAATTTCCTGAGAAAGACACAAAACATGAACTTACTGGCACCAAGATACTTGGGGTAAATTTGGTCAATTTTTGTCATGGGTGGGTTGTAAAATGTGGCAAAATAGCCTCTTATGCCAAAGGTAATTGTTTGTCCTGGTGTCTTTGAATCATTTGGCTTCACAGAAAAGAAGCATCTGTCCCATACATTTTGGTATGCACTAAATCTGTCTGTTTTCCCCTCATAATTGGGAGTTACCTGCACAACAACACAGCCTTTGTCTTGGATCCTGTATGCTTCATGTCCAACAAAGTGTTTGTTGAAAAGATGGTCATATGGCATTGACTTTGGTAATACATCACAAGGGTTTACTTTGAACACTTTGCAATGTGTAACATATGCAGAAAATGAAATATTTAAAGTAGCATATTGAGCATAAGAATACAAAGTGAGAAATACTGTGTGGGACTGAGTAAATGTTTCTATATCTTGTTGACATACTGTACCCTTTGCAGAAAGTTTGTAATTCCTTGTCAGGTTTATCCAGAGAGGTATTGTAAATTGTTATGCCACCATATCCACATGATATGCTTGTTTGACCTTTGTATCTGATGAAATTGATTGTTATGTTGATCCCTTCTGCTGAAGAGGAAATATATTTGAACACAGACATATGATTTTTTCTCCCAAGTTTCATGTTGGAATAGGACATAACAAGAGTTGCATTTGAATTAAGTGTCACTTGTGTCATATTTGCTAAGTGTGAAGTGTACTGAATAGCTCTGTTTACAGCACAGGATGGTGCAAAGTATTTGAAAAGCCTGACCACACATTGAAAGGTGGACATTTTGTAAAATTCCCTTTTGTCAATCAGCATTGGCCTCAATTGAGGTGATTGGACTCCAGGTCCATCAAAAACAATAGCTAATTCTTGAGTTGCAATTTTGATTTGAAGCATCAGTTGGTAAACCTTAGAAATTGAAACAAACAACAGAGCCAAACAATTTGTATTGATTTGGAACAATTGGTGCATGTCCAGTAACTTTATTGGTTTTTTCACAACAATACTATGAATTTTGTTGGCATCTGTGATACTGTAGGATAAATTTGTGAAATGGGAGGAAGACACAACTTTTCTTCTCATGATGACAAATTGCTCCTTGGGAATGAAGTAAAACATTGAATGAATGCCACAAAACAACTGACATTGTTTGTGTTTTAAACAATATCTGCAGTTGGAAGCATGGATATGGAGACATTGCTTGACAAACACATGACTTAGAGTGCACCTTTTCTTGTCCAGTTGAAGAGCAAAAATGTGATGTTCAGTTGTAACAATGGGTCCAAAACAAAACCAATTGAGTTGTCAAAATGTGTACTTTCAGCAGTTTCAGACAAAACATTCTTGGTTGGTGATGATAGGATGCATATGTCAATCCAAGGCTCGAACTTTTCAGGTTTGAATTTTGGGTGACAAAAATGGTTGCCCTCTTGAATTCTTTCAACATTTGTCAAGCTTTTATATTTTGCCATATTTCTGTGCCCTTTAAAGCCAACATAGATCACAATTCCTTTTGATTTCTTCAGAAATACCAGGGACATTTTTGACAAAAATGCAAGTTTCTCAATCAACAACTTGTCTTTGTATGAAAAATGGTTGGTCTTCTTGTTTAAAGGAGTATTTGTGGAGAAGATTTTTGTTGTGTATTGATGGAGAAATGCTCTTAAGTATCCAGACCAATATTTTGAAGATTGGGCAAAAACATGTTCCTCCAAAATATCAAATGGAAAGACAGAATCAAGACAGTTTACTATTCTAATTAAAAGCCAGGTAAATTTGCTCAAATAGAGCAAGCTAATAATCTTTGTCATGAGTTTGGAATCAGAAAATTGTTTTTGGCTTTCTTGGAAATGCTTTTTGCCCATTCCCACAACAAGTGTGCCATTTTTGTGCTTTGTTCATATTCATGGCTGGTTTCAAATGGTAGAACTTGCAATTTTCATGGTATCTGTTCTGCAAACAAGAAAAGCACAAATATAAAAGACCCCTCAGAATAGAATGTTGGTTTATACACAGAACAATGCTTGCTCTGGTCTGCTGGCAAAAACTGTTGCTTGTTATTCAACTGGTGCTAAAATTCCTGGATGGAACTGATGTCTGCAAAATCAACTGATCATACATGCACCTCTCATATTATCTGATATGTTCTTCAAATATCCAGTGATCTGCTCCTCATATCGACTGATCTGCTCCTCATATCAACAGAGCTGCTCCTCATATCAACTGATCTGCTCCTGATATCAACTGATCTGCTCTTCATATCAACTGATCTGTTCCTCATATGAACTGATCTGCTCCTGATATCAACTGATCTGTTCTCCATAACAACTGATCTGCTCCTCATACGCACTGTACCACCAGATTGTACTTCTTGCGCCAAGGTTATCATCCGCCAAGGTTATCATCCTGAGTCCCACTGGAAAACACATCCTACTCACTCACCACACATCCACCCAGCCATGGATTTGGGCTTTTGTCATTAGGATGGAGGTTGCCGTGTTCATAGGGGAACATCCACCTGTTTTGCATCTCAGTCCAGCTGAGTCCTGAGTCTTTGGAAATTTGGGAGTGACATCAGCACTTTGAGAGCACCATACAAGGTTATTTGCAAGCAACACAGAAAGTGTCTCACTGAGTAGCTGAAGAGAGAGTGTCAGTCCTGACAATGTGAAAGCACCAACAATACACACACAGTTTCATTCCCACTTGGAGTGTGACACACACGCACTGCTCTGACAGACAGACAGACACACACACACACATGTGCGCACACACTGGCACCATGCACACACATTCAACTTCGCATCAGTCCACAACAAGAACAGTGCAAACAAATGAATCAGTCTGCTTTTTGCACACTTTGAATTGATCAGCTGAGTTGCCAGGGAGACCCAGAATGCATTGTGGCATATCCCCCAGGGGGATATATGAAAGCTTCTGAAAGTGATTTTCTCCAGTTCTTATTAAATTTGCCGTTTTCAAAATTATCCTCAAAAGCAGCCGACAAAGATCTGTTCTGGGCTCAAATTGAATAAATTGTTTCCTTCTGAGGCTGAGACATGAGCTGAGACAGAGGTTGAGTCCCTCACCACATTTCAGGGTTGGAACACATCTGTCAGCTGTATGATCACCCTGTTGTATCCCATACTTATCATCCAGTGCCCCTGGGGCTGGGGTCCCCCCATCATACAGTGTAAAGTTATCTCCTTTTGTTTTGTACAGGAAGTACCCAGGGGATCCATTGCCTGATATTAGGACCCTGTGGTCCTCTTTGTCCTTGGAAAGGAACCTCCACACAGAATACATCTTTGGACCAAATGGTCTGGGTTTCTCACTGGCAACCCTCAGCCACAGCAAACCTCAATTTGGTGTTGCTGTGGTAACTTGAGCATTAACTCTCTTCACAAACTGTGTTTTTCAAAAACATGTGTTTATTTTCCTGACAGTGGTTCTTTTTGGATTCAGGAACAACACTTGATTAAAACAGGCTTTTATGCTCCTTGCAGAACATGACCCCTTTATTTCAGCAAAACATTCTGTTTTAGACACTTCTGTTTTTCCTTGTCAAAGTGCTTTTTTATCTTTCTTATTGACACTCCAATAAAAACAAGTGGATTGACAACAGAATTCATAGGTGTCACCACCACTGATACCCAAATCAAAACAACAGTTGGATATGTGGGAAGAAACAGGAAAACAAGATGAATGATGTTTTTTGGAACCCAACAGAAGAAACTTGAAAGAGTGAAAAGGACCAATTGAACTAAAGCAGGTGTGTTGGATTTCTGTTTTGTTCTTGCTTCCTCCATTGTTTTCTCATGTGTTTTAAGAGCAAGAAAAAGTTTGCTATGCACCACAACTATAAAGATTGCTGCAGATATTTGGAAAAGAGCTGTTATCCAGGTGCAAATCTGAATAGTAATCACATATCTGGTGGGATCAACAAAAGGAGAACAGAGAGAATGAGACAAAGAATGATTTTTGTCAAAAAACCAAGTTAAGAATGTCATGCCAAGAGAAAACACAATTGCAGTCAGTGCGCTTATTACAGTGCTTCTCAATACAAATTTTGTCCTCTTGAATGTGGTTGTCATAGGAGACAAAACAACCATGAGCCTTGAAAGAGCAAAAAAGCACAGGCTTGTGGAATTAAACACAGAACAGAAAAGTTGAAAACAAAAATGAGAATAACATGCCAGTCCAGATGTCCAGATTTCTCTTTTCAGAATGAATTTTTCATGAAAGACAAGGTCAGAAATCCACATAACAAACAATGGAATGGCATTGCCAAAGTCAGCCAAGTTGACTGCAACAACAATAATTGCAAAGACAATGGATGGGTCAACCCACATACTTGACATCTTTTGTAGGATTGTGGAAAGAATATTAAAGACTGTTATTTGTGCTGAAACTACATAAAACATCACTTTCAATGTTGTAGTTGGTATGAGGCTTGCACAGTCAATGTTAAACAAATTTGTAGCACTGCAGAAGGAGGTATTTTGTACAAGACAGCAAATCACTTGATTCTCTGTCACTACAGTTTCAATTTTGACATTTTGGAAGGTATCAAAATGAACATTGGTGAAGTTATTTGAAGCCAAAAACAAAATTCTCACCTTGAAGATGTTGTTAAAATCGTTGCTTGACAAAGAAGAAAGACTGTTATTTCTGAGATCAAAAACATGCAGCTCTAAAGCCGGGGAAAATACATTTGAATGTATTTTGGTCAAGAGATTATCTTTGAGGCTCAAAACTTTCAGATTACTGTTTTTACAAAAGCAACCTTCATTCAGAAATATTATTTGGTTTTGTGTTAAGTTTAAATGACACAAGTTTGGGATCTCTCTCACAAGTAAACAACACTCCCTGAGGAAAAAATTGATTGTTACCAAAATGTGAATATTTGAGCTGCTTATTCTGAAATTATAGCTTTGATTTTTGCCATTATTTAGCTTTATATTCATAAGTGTGACTGCATAATATGGAGTCAAATCTGCAAGAAAAATTGAATGATGGGTAATGTTTCCACAGGTTACAGCATACAACAAGCACTGACATGCTTTGGGACAAGGTGTGCCCTTCAAATCACACAACAGCTCATCATGGTTGTGTGGGCAATCATTTGAACCATCGCACACATCAGACAGATGAATACAGGTATTTGAATTCCTGCACTTGAAGAGGTTGTGACAAACTCTGGTTGAAGAGCATCCAGCAGACAGTGATTCATCATAGCCAAAGGGACAATCCTGTTTACCATCACAAACATAGGCCCATGGAATACAGTGATATCCTGGACATTTGAAAAAGACATTGCATTCAAAATCTTTGCAACTTTCCATGTGTTCACCATGTATGCATGGTGTCAGGTTATTTTCAAATGATAGTCTGTACAAACAAATTTCTGAAACAGTAAAGCATGATTTTGAACCATCAAAACAAGACAGTTTTCCTTTTCTGTAACAAAAATTGCCAAATATGTTTGCAATGTTTTCCAGAATGCTATGCTGAACTTGTGCTTGTTTCATTTTTACATGAATATGTTTGTCTAAAATTATGTACATTAGGCAGCTCCCATTTGAATGTTTGTAGAACAGAAGAGGACAATTTTCTGTTGGAGCAGACAAAATTGGACAGACATCCAAATTTTCATCCAATGCATCATTGTGAAGGCAATCATTTGTTCCATCACACAAAAAAGCAGCACTGATGTGAACACCAGCATTGCACACAAATAAATGACTGTGTGTTGTGTTCTTGACCCCTTGACTGTGCAACATTGTAACAACAGTACTGCCCTGTGGAACATCATGAACTGTCTGATGCCTCACAACATTTGCAGATCTTTGGTATCTTATTGTGTGAGTTCCATTATAAATCAACAGAACATGCCTCTTGACTGCATCAAAGATAACTGAAACATCCCACATGTTTTTCACAATACTTTGTGTGTTACACAAATTGCAATGTTGGTTTTGAGTCTCATTTGTAGATGTTTCCCAATGAAAAGAGAAACAGGAATTATTTTTCATGATTTTTGTTTTTTCACAAAATTGAATTGTAGATTGACTGGTATTTTCAATTGAATAAGTTTTGTTTGTGCAGAAGACATCATACAGAAGTGGTGATGAACAAGGTGCAAAGAAGACATGATGAAAAGATAAGATGTTCAGATTAAGAATTGCACATACTTTTGTGGCTGATATTTTCATATAGTTCATCCTATTTGGCAATGTTTGTAGATGTACTGCCAAACAGGATACAAAATGGTTCTGCTGAACCAATTGAAAATTATGTTTGAAGCAGTGTGTGATTTCCCTTCTGGTATAATTCAAGTTTTTATCCATGTGCAAACCATTTGAGTGCAGAAATGACATTGTGGCTGGATTGTTGTTCCACTTCTGAAAAAAAAACCAGCACCCTACCAACTGTTGGACCTTTTTGCCCAAGCTTTTTGTCATGATGTTATAAAATGGAATTTTGTTTATCATCAAGTTTTCATACTTTGAGTGGCAGGTGCTTCTGGTTTCTTCACAAAATTCTGTAACTTGCTGAACTGTGGAGTGTGAAACCCAGGGGGAATTACTGATATTGACACATACCTTTTTGGTTGTTGTTGAAGATGTGCGAATGAAGGCAGCCTCAACTGGTGGTATATATGCAGACAGCTTAATCAATGACATGAATTCATCCAGTTCATCTCTACTTCTGAATAGTGGCAAATCTGCCCCAGATGAGTTGCACAAATTATGAGCTTCTGTCCATGATGTCAAATGTATTTTCAGGGTAAGGTAATGGCTTTTCACAAGGCAAAGCTGTCTGAAATTATAAGTTGCCATCAACAAATGTTTGCAGGAAAGAATAGTCTTTTTTCTGAAGAACATGTATGATGTCTTGAAATAGTAGAAAGACAAACAGTAAAAACACTCTGGAGCACAAATGGATTGGCACTCTGCAGGAGCATTGACCAATAACTTTAAATCCTTTGTGTGATTGGTATGCAGCCAAACCATATTCAATTTAAAGGAGACATTAGATCTCAGTGAAATAAAATGAAGAATTCCCTGCAGGGAGAAAACATGAAAGGAAAAGAAAGAAGAAAATTGGACATACAGCTTCAATTCAGTTTCAATACTTATCAACTCAAGTGCTGCTTTTGAAGCTTTTCCTTTGCTATACAGCACAGTGAAAGACTTATTTTCAAATTCTATTGTTTTGGGACCCAAAACAGTAAGAGAAGCATTTAAAGCTAAGGTATTGTTCTGTTCAACAGAATTTCCAAATCCTCTCTCCAAGGCAAATACTTCATTTTGAAGAGATGCCAGCACAGCTGGTCTTGTTTCAGTTTGATTCAATAGCTTCAAATTTTCATGAATAAAGAATTTGTCAAACTCTGACAGATTTGGAGTCTGATAATTTGAGTCATTCCTCAGTGACCAAATAACATCCACCCAACTTCCCGTAGTGTAGATGGACCATTTTGTGCTGAGATAAGGTGTCAAGTCATGGGTTGGAGTCTTGGTTTCTGTGAAGTATTCAAAACTTGTTGGAGCTTTGTACCCCCTCAGGCAGTATGTGGAGTACTTCTTGTATTCATAAGCCAACAGACAGGTTTTTTGTTCCTCAGGTTTGGTGAGATTGCACCCTTGCCTAATTTGAGGGGGTTCTGTATGGCTTATCTCCTTATAGCAATGCCAGGGGACATTTCCATACAGTGTCATCTGGTCTTTTGAAAGAAGGCGTATGTATTGAGATTCTGAAAAGAAGTTTTGTGCAGATGTACAAAAAATGTCTTGGGCTGGCACTATATTTTTAACTTAACAATTCAAATACCTTTCTGTCTCATCCAAATCAGATGAAGAAATTGCTGAGAAAAGCACAAAACAAAAACTTACTGCCACCAAGAAACTTGGGGTAAATTTGCACAATTTTTGTCATTGGTGGGTTGTAAAATGTAGCAAAATGGCCTCTTATACCAAAGGTAATTGTTTGTCCTGGTGTGTCTGAATTATGTGGCTTCACAGAAAAGAAGCATCTGTCAAATACACTTTGGTATACACTGAATCTGTCTTCTTTCCCCTCATACTTGGGTGTTACCTGCACAACAACACAGGCTTTGTCTTGGATCCTGTATGTTTCATGTCCAACAAAGTTTCTGTTAAAAAGACGGCCATAAGGCATTGACTTTGGTAACACAGCACAAGGGTTTACTTTGAAAAGTTTGCAATGTGTAACTGATGCAGAAACTGAAATGTTTAAACTAGCATATTGAATATAAGAATACAAAGTGAGAAATACTGTGTGGGACTCTGAGTAAATATTTCTATATCTTGTTGACATACTGTACCCTTTGCAGAAAGTTTCTAATTCTTTGTCAGGTTTGTCCAGAGAGGCATTATAAATTGTTATGCCACTATATCCACATGATACACTTGTTTGACCTTTGTATCTGATGAAATTGATTGTTATGTTGATTCTGTCTGCTGAAGAGGAAACATATTTGAACACAGACATATGATTTCTTCTCCCAAGTTTCATGCTGGAATAGGACATAACAAGAGTTGCATTTGAATTAAGTGTCACTTGTGTGATATTTGCACAGTGTGAAGTGTACTGAATTGTTCTGTCTACAGCACAGGATTGTGTAAGGTGTTTGAAAAGCCTGACCACACATTGAAAGGTGGACATTTTGTAAAATTCCCTTTTGCCAATCAGCATTGGCCTGGATCGAGGTGATAGGACTCCAGGTCCATCAAAAACAACTGCTGATTCATGAGTTACAATTTTGATTTGAAGCATCAGTTGGTAAACCTTAAAAATAGAAACATACAGCAGACCCAAACAATTTGTATTGATTTGGAACAATTGGTGCTTGTCCAGTAACTTTATTGGTTCTTTCACAACAATGCTATGAATTTTGTTGGCATCTATTATACTGTAGGATAAATTTGTGAAATGGGAAGAAGACACAACTTTTGTACTGATGATGACAAATTGCTGCTTGGGAATGAAGTAAAACATTGAGTGAATGCCACAAAACGACTGACATTGTTTGTGTTCTGGACAATTTTTGCATTTCAAAGCTTTGTTATCCAGACATTGCTTGACAAACACATGATTTAATACACATCTGTTCTTGTCCAGTTGAAGAGCAAAAAATGTGATGTTTAGTTGTAAGAATGGGTCCAAAACAAAACCAACTGAAATGTCAAAATGTGGTGTACTTTCAGTAGTTTCAGACAAAACATTCTTGGTTGGAGATGACAGTATGCACGTACTAATCCAATGCTTCAACTTTGCAGGTTTGAATTTTGGGTAACAATAATGATTGCCCTCCTGAATTCTTTCAACATTTATCAAGCATTTATATTTTGCCATATTTCTGTGCCCATCAAAGCCTGCCGGAGGAAAATAGATCACAATTCCTTTGGATTTCTTCAGAAATACTTGTGACATCTTTGAGATAAATGCCAGTTTCTCAATCAACCACTTGTCTTTGTGTGATAAATGGTTGGTCTTGTTGTTTAAATGAGTATTTGAGAATGCAATTTTTATGTACAGATGGACAAAGGCTCTTAAGTATGCAAACCAATGTTTTGAAGATTGGGCAAAAACATGTTTCTCCAATATGTCAAATGGAAAAAAAGAATCAAGACAATTTGCTATTCCAATGAAAAAACAGGTAAATTTGCTCAAATAGAGCAAGCCAATAATCTTTGTCATCAGCTCTGAAACAGACAAATTGTTGGCCTTTGTACAAAATGCTTCTTGCAAGTCCTCACAACAGGAATGTCATTTCTGTGTTGTTGTTGACATGCAAGGAGGCCTGATTTCCAAAAGCAGAACTTGCAATTGCCATGGTGTGTATTCTGCAAGCAAGAGAAACACAAAACAACAGATCATTCAGAAAGGAATGTTTGTGCTGACCACCACACATACACTAATCTTCAACTCAAAAATGAAATTTGTTGTTTGACTGTTGCACTCAGGACAACTGTTCTTCCCCAAACATCAACTGATCCATGTGGACCTCTGATAATAACTGATCTGCTCCTCATATCAACTGATCTGTTCCTCATATCAACTGGTCTGTTTCTCATATCAACTGATCTGCTCCTCATATCAACTGATCTGCTCCTCATATCAACTGATCTACTCCTCATATCAACTTATCTGTTCCTCATATCAACTGATCTGTTTCTTATATCAACTTATCTGTTCCTCATATCAACTGATCTGTTCCTCAGTTAACTGATCTGCTCCTCATATCAACTGATCTGTTCCTCATATCCAGGATCTGCCATGGCAGATGATGTACACCTGCAGTACGAAAGTTATCCCTACTCCCACTGAAAAAACACGTCTGATTCATCAATTCTACACAGTCTCCTAGCCATTGGTCTGGTTTCGTACTGGGGGTATTACACTGCAGTTCTGACACGCTGAAGGGTGTGACAACGTCGTGCTCTTGTCAGGACAGACCAAAAAATATTTATTGACCTGCCCCTCTATCCCTCCTCATGGTGACGCAGTGCCTCATGCTGTACTGCACAGGGACGCAGCGCACAACGCGTGCAGTGGGGAGTTTCAGCACCACGTTCCGTAGCCACGAAACGTACACGTGGCACGTAGCTTGTCGATGCAATTTTCCTGTTTTGGAAGAGTCCACAGATGTAAATTTAAATAATTATTATGATTTCACTTTCTAATTTGGTGAGTCTCTTTGAAACTTTACAATTGATTCTTTATGAAGGAAAAACTCAGATTTCTGACTCAAAAAAGAAGAATGTTTGCTTTGTGGACTCTTCCAAAACAGGGATGTTATGTCAAGAAGCTACGTGTTGCGTGTATGGATTACGTCTGCGGAGCGCTTTGCTGAAACTCCCCAGTGTGAACCAGGTGAGTCGGACCTCACCTCAGAGAGGTCCTTCAGGTCCGGGTCCAGAGGTCAAAGCTGAGCGACAACTCTGTCGTAACTCAGGGTTGATGAGACGGGTCCTGTGTGGTCAGCAGGGACTTTCAGCAAATTCGTCCGATGTGTTTCCAACGTGGCCCGATTTGCCAGATTGGTCACACAAATAGCATTTTGTCACTTGCCATTGGCTCTCGAACGCAAAGTTGTTCATCTGTGTCACTGATATGGCAGATTGGTGCAATTCACGGGTGGATCCAGGGGCCTGACCTTTCTGGCCCAGTACCCCCCTCCCAACTTTTTCATTTTTAAGCGTGTGGTCGCCCGGAGGGCCGTGTACCACACGCTTAATGTAATCACCATCAGTCTGTATGTCCGTCCGTGTGTGTAAATTGGGTCTTGGGGGGGGGGGTGGTCCCACTTTTGTAAAAAATGGTCAGTGAACCGCACGGTGGCGTTGTGGCCATTTTTGCA
>JAAUXT010007624.1_pt1 | contig 11902 bp, 11 predicted proteins | sample 7278171 | NCBI WGS metagenome assembly JAAUXT01 (sample SAMN14350112, study PRJNA611818) | marine sediment metagenome | isolation source: surface marine sediment (1.8m) | place: French Polynesia: Moorea | collected 2018-08
CACACAGACCCACTGTGGCCTCCACACCCTGCACACAGACCCACTGTGGCCTCCACACCCTGCACACAGACCCACTGTGGCCTCCACACCCTGCACACAGACCCACTGTGGACGCCATGCATTCCTGTCTGGCTTCTGCACAAAGTGCCACCGCACCCTGTACCACACCAACCCAAACCTCGCTACCGCACGCACACACACAGACACACCTTTGCTACTGCGTACTGCACACCCCGCAAAACTTGCTGCCACACTCATCTCCACCGCACCCTGCCCCACCCACGCACTCTCTCCCTCGCACCAGCCTGCGCGCGCGCACACTCACCCCACACGCACACCCACCCACACACTCACACCCACCCACCCCACCACCCACCCACCCCACCACGCACACCCACCCACCCCACACGCACACATACACCCACACGCACACCCACCCACACACCACGCTGCACGTCGCCCTCACGTACCTGTCCTCCTTCTGCACGTAGAGCACGCCGTTGTTGACGTTCATGTCGAGCTCGACGCGGTACAGGTGGATGTAGCCCGAGCTCGTCTGTGGGAGAGACGAGAGAGACGTGGAGAGTCAGCGAGGACGGAAAGACAATGCACACACACACACACACACAGTCACACACATAGCCACACACACGTGCGCGCACACACACACAACAGTCAGAGACCCGCACAACACACACACACACACACACACACACGATCACAGACAGTCCCGTAAATACACACAGAATCCTCCCCAGTCCACTCAGGACTCACACCCAGTTCACCAAATGAGTGTACACTGAACACTCACCCAGTGGAACTCACCCACATGGTACCCAGTCTCACCCAATACTCACTCAGTACTCCTTGGTACTCACTGACCGTACTCCCTGGTACTCACTGACAGTACTCCCTGGTACTCACTGGTACTGTCAGTACTCCCAGGTACTCACTGACAGTAGTCTCTGACAGTACTCCGTGGTACTCACCCAGACGGCGATCATGCCCGAGTCGAGTTTCCACTCGAGCCCGACGTTGCGCCCGAATCGCGCGACGCTGGCGCCGGAGCGACGGTGACACACGATGTGCACCGCCGGCTGCGAGAGAAACGTCACGTGGTTAGAAACAGAGTCACGTGGTTAGAGACAGAGTCACGTGGTTAGAGACGCTGTGAGAGAGCGTCTTTGGTGCGTCTTGCAAGCAGACCCGAAAACTAGTTCATGCGTGTGTGAGAGAGAGAGAAGAGAGAGAGAGAGAGAGAGAGAGAGAGAGCAGGAGAGTGTGAGGGAGAGAGGGAGAGAGAGAAAAAGGAAGAAGAGAGCGCGTCGCACCCCAACACGGCGAAGAGCTGCCGATTGTGTGTGTGTGTGTGCGTGTGTGTGGCGTGTGTGTGTGTGTGAGGTGTGCGTGCACCCCACCTTGCAGAACCAGATGGAGAGCGCATCCTGCCCCAGCACGGCGAACAGCTGGCGGTCGTGGTTACAGGACAGCGCCGTCACCGTCCAGTCGGACAGCGGGTCCGCCAGCTGCTTCGGCCACCCGACCGCGAAGTACATCCTGCAGCCGCTGAAACAGAGACAAGTGCAACCTGCAGAAAGTACATCCTGCAGCTGAAACTGGAAGTACATCCTGCTGCTGAAACTGAAAGTGCATCCTGCAGCTGAAACTGAAGTACATCCTGCAGCTGAAACTGAAGGTACATCCTGCAGCTGAAACTGAAGGTACATCCTGCAGCTGAAACTGAAAGTACACCCTGCAGTTGAAAGGACAAACACGAAGCAAAGGCCTTTTCATGCAGAATTGCTGCGTTGCGTCATTCGAATCGGGCAACCAGAGCCCTGAAACCCCTGGGGTTTCACCAGGGGTTTCAGATCCACGGGAAGAAAACACTAGCCAGTGTGCTTTGAGACACCAACTAGATCTAGATCTATCAGATGCACGGAAATCCCAAACGCTGCTCAAAAGTTTGGGTTGAACTGCTTTTCCCCGGCCGGTTATGGCGGCGTCACAAGGGCGGGGCCGACTCCACTGTCGGCTCACCTCCCCACTCCTCCAGACTTTCATTTCAAATCGGACTGAACTGTGAGCAGAACTGGCTTGAAAACGCTTTTCAGAACAGGTAGGGAGTTCCTCCAGCTGTTCTGCAAAAACTGACAGAAAGTTGACGCTCAAAAAGCGATCAGCTGTTGGTGTGAAAATCAGGAAAAGCGCGCCTACCTTTTGAAAACTACCCACACCTCCTAAATCCGGACTTCGAGTCTGTAAAATCTCAGACAAAACTTCTTGTGGAAATCCCACAAATTCATCTTTCTTTGAAATTTTAGTAAAATCGGAGTCGTGGCTGTCTGTCTTGCCCGGTTTGCGGCGAGAGGTTGAAGCGGCGCTGCAGTCAGGCAACGTTCCCGGGCAAATCGAGATGCGACGCGCTCGTTCTGCTCGTTCTCGGGATCAAAGTGCGCAAAATTCCCGCGCTGAACTTGCGCGTGAAATAAAGAGAAAGATTGTTTTTTCTTTCATTCAACTAAATCTTTTGTATCCGTTTTAGTCCCTGTATTCTGTTAAAATCCTCAGTGTGTGACACTATTTCTTCACTTTTGGGTCAACTGATATTTTTCAGGAAAACAGCAATTTTGTGCAGAAAGTGTCAAAACTTCAGGGCAAAAACTCACCAACAAAAGAAAGTTCTTTGTTTCGCCCCATTCTGAGCATTTTTAATTCATGAAACAACCTTCAACCTACATTTTTTCAGCAAAACTGCTCAGGGCAAAAACTCACCAAACAAAAAGAAAGTTCTTTGTTTCGCCCCATTCTGAGCATTTCCAATTCATTTTCCTTTTCCTGCAATCGAACCTCTACTTTATGATCGTTTCACGAAATTGAAGTTTGTTTTCATTTGGGACGGGGGATTTGGGATCAAATTGTGTCAGCAGCCATATTGTGTACAAATGTTCGGTGTGGAAGAGAAAAACTTCGTGCGTTGAGAATACTGACCAAGGTATTGAAATATTTGCTTTGTTCATTTGTGGCAGGGTAGGGGATCAAAGTCAAACATTGCCCAAACAAATGGATTCTGGAATGTGAACTTTGTGCACTTGTTTGGAATGTTTTTGAGGCTCATTTTGCATGAACATAACAAAACACATGTTGACACGATCATTCTTGTTTTTAGATCTGGTGTAGGACAAGGCATTCTGGAGCTGTCTTCTGTGAGAATATTAGGGGTTTGAGCAAAAACAGCCGCACTGTATGAACTCAAACATCGGAGGCGAGATTGGCAGCGAGTGGGAGGATCACCAGACGGTTGGACACCAATTTCTTCATTCCATTCGTCTATCGGTGCTCACAGGTGTTGTGTGCAGAAAAGGGTCCTCAGATTACTGGGGGTCTAGGGCTCCTGACAATAGTTTGCACAAGAGGTCTGAAAATGTTTGCAAAGTTGAAGACGGCCCATCCTGAAGGGATGCCCGGCTTCGATTCAGGCGGTGTGTGTGTGTGTGTGTGTGTGTGTGTGTGTGTGTGTGTGTGCGTGTGTCTGTGTGTGTCTGTGTGTGAGTGTGTGTGTATGTGTCTGTATGTGTATGTGTGTCTGTGTCTGTGCATGTATTGTGTGTGAGTTTGTATGAATGTGTGCGAGATGGAGGTGTGTCCCAATGAGTGAGTTTCAGTGAGTGTGTGTGTGTGTGTGTGCGCGTGTGTGTGTGTTTTCAATGCAAAGCTCCACATTCCTGCCTCTAGAGCTTCGCTCCATCCCCTCGACCAGATTTCATGTCAATCAACACTGAATCTTCAGGAGAATGCACACACAAGAAAAAACAACTCGTTTTTTTCTGAAACAGAAAACGAGAAGTTGCCGATGCGAACCCACAAAAACAATCACAAAATTTGTAATTGCAGACAAAAATAAAATCTTATCAAGAATAAAGGACTTCAAGCCACAAAAACTTTGGGGTTTTTTTGGAAGAAAAAATTTCTTTGAGTTTTAGTTCTCATTGCATGAGTTAAGAAATTTACATGGACTTTTAATTTTCATGACTGGCGTCCATAATTCAACTTCTCCCAGGAGAAATTGTAACAATAATAACCTGCAGTTCACTTTTTCGTACCAACAGGGCTGGAGACAATGATGTGCTGCAGATCCTTCTCCTTTCAAAATGGTTGAGCACCCGAAAATAAAACTCTTGTTGGTTGGAGCACTGCTGATTTCATTGCACAGCAGTTTGTGTCTCAATCCTCTGCTGGACTTCTTGAAGCACAACACAACAGTGATGTCTTCTGCACCAAAATTACACATGACTCTGGTGCATGCTGCTCTCAAGAAAATACTGTGGCAATTTGTAGAACACCCAAATGGTTTCCTTTGTGTGGGCAACTTCTCCAAGTTTTTTGAAATGCAAATGAAGCAAATTTCCAAGTTTTACAGGTTTGCTTTCCAGGAGCAGTGTGTGGAAGTTTGCACTGCTGAAAGAGTTCACAGCTATATTTCCTTCAGTTTTCACAAAGCCCTCCCATTGTGTAACAGATCCATAACATTGCCCTCTGGAAGGATGAGAAGAGATCAGAAATGTCTCAGAGCAGCTGCCATCTGTGACACAGAGATTCCCATCTGTGACAAACAAGATTTGTGGGACTTCCCCTCCGACCTGAAGCAGAAGGACTGCATTTGTACTTGCAATTACTTTGGATACATGGAATATTTTTGCCTTGTAAAGTCTCTCTCTCACTTCAGAATTCACCCCCAGCTGAGATTAACTTTGTCATTTGAAAATTTTCACATTCAGTCCCCCTTTTGTGAGCACGGCAGAGTTCTTGTCAGAGCTGGTTCATCAGTTGTTGCACCCAGTGTGATATTTTCTGGAGGTGGTGAACCAAATGATACACTGTACTGGACCAGTGAGGAAAGGTACTGTGGTCACCAAGGAAAATTCATTTATTATTCTCCATCATCCAAACTGGATGTTGAAATGGGAATTTACCAGGAAAAGATAAACTTCAGCATCTTGTTTTCATATCAAGTCCTGGACTCAAATGTGGTGGAAACAAGTTCAGATCTCAATGAAAATATTACAGTTCTTCAGCCAGAAAAATTTGAAAAGTTTCTTGTTCCTGCACATGACCACATTTTCCAAAAAGTTTTGATTGAGACAAACAAAACAAACAGGCTGTTGATCAACAGGACAAACTGCCTCAACTCCTGCTGGTTGTTTGATCATCCAGGGCATGACAGGAAGCTTTCAATGAAGGGACCATCTCAGCATGTCATGGAAACAAAAACTTTTGCCATCTGGGTTTACACTGTCATTTCTGATGACACACAGAGATACTTTGTGCAGTACAACACTGTTGTCGCCCGAGTTGATCAAACAATTCATGTAAATAAATCAGCAGTGTTTCTCAGATTTAACTCTTCGGGTCTCTCAAACAACAAACTGATCCTTTTTCTTGTTCCCCGTGGACTTCATCTGAATCTCAGCCTTCTTCACATGGTTTATGAAGACAACGTGGGGTCAAACTCGTGTTTGTTGGGTGGGTTTGCCTTGTTTGACAAAACAAAAAATTACCATAACTTTATGCCACGAGCTTCAATTTGCACATCGTACGAATACTTTTCTGGCTTGAAGAGCTATTACTCAATTGGCTCTCAGTTTTTTGTTGTCCTCCATTCATTTGCTGCATTCAGCAGACTTGAAATCCATTTCCAACTGCAACAAACTGTTTGCAAGCCTTTCACAATTGATCTCTGTTCTTGGGAGCCTGTCTGTACCTTGAAAAAGTTAAACATGTTGAGAAAACACCTGAGGGAGCAACAGAAACTCTACAACACTGCAGGAATTTTTGACATAAGTTATCCAGGAACAGGACAATCATTGTACAAATACCAATACACCAGTGCTCAAAAATGTATCTTTTCCTTTCATAGTGGTCATCCTGAGTTTCAGAGTGACAGGTTTCTTGTATCAACTCAAGAGGATTCATGCATTGTCATTCACTTTGCTCATCTACAAACACAAAAATTCAATGCATTTCTTGAACATTTTCTCTGTGAATTTGCTATTCAGCCAAGACCAATCCCAGAATGTGGGAGAGTAACCAAGCTCAACATAACAGGTTCTATGCATCATGAAGGGCTGATCAGAAGAACTACAAATGTTGTGTACAAGAGACCTGGAGACATGTACTCACCTGGTCTTGTCAAATTTGATGGTATCATGGACAAATTCATTTATCAGGAATGGGACCCCAAAACATGTCCACCTTCAAAATATGTGATTTCAACAACACTGAAAGAAGAATTTTCTCAGAAAACAAGGCAGTTTGATCCACCAAGATCACATTTCAAGCTGAATGTGGAAACCAGGAGCCCAACCACTGCAGCTGCTCTCAGAATGAGAGTGTTGTTCCCCAGTTGGTTGTTGGACAGTTGGGTTGACATGGTTTTGCAGTGGAATATGTCAGGGAAACAGGTCACCTCATCAAAATGTGGTCTTTCTCAAAGGGATCTGCTGGTAAATTCAACAGGAAGACAGCTGACAAACTTCCCAAGATATCCAAGCTCTAAAGATTCAATGTTGATCTTGAAACTGATGAACAAAAGTGAGAGTCTGCCTCCTGGACTCACTACTCAGGTGGAAGTGTCTGTTGCTCAGCGTCGGCAGTTTGATCCCAGACATGACGCGGCACGCTGGAGCTCACTACTCCACTTCACTCACAAACACACCACCAAACACATTTCTGTGCAGTATGACTTCACAGGAATATCTGTCAGGAAAAGAAACATGAGAAGAACAGCAGTTCCCATCAGAGGGTAGTCAGGTGGTGGTTCTGAGGGCTGAGTGGCTGCAAAACTCCCACCTGAGATACACCCCAACCCTCAAAGAGTTCAACCACAGCCTGACAGGCCAGCGATACTTGTTCTTGCAAAAATACTCCAACACATTCATGTTTTATTCTCCAAAGACCACCAAAACAATTTCTCTGATTGGCCAAGATGTTTGGCCACAGAGCCATTTGGAGGCTGAAGGCCAGTGCTCCAAGTGTCTCTCAGCCACTCTGCCACACTTCTTCAGCAGGAGAGACGAGGATGAGCTCGTGGCCATCGTGAAGCATGAACGCGCACTTCGGTGGATATTTGCAATTTTCATTGGCATTCACAAGAAAGTGGTGAGCCTCAAAATCAAACTTTTGCCAAAATGCAAGGGGCACATCCAGGATCTGGTCATGAGAGAACCAAACCCACTGGGAGGGTGCCTCCAACTTTGAAAAAATTGACCAATAAACAAGAGAAAAAACACCTGAAGTGCAATTTGATAGTCTGGGTTTGAGGCCTCAGTTCAAAAGACCTGCCCATCCTGAGTTTTTTTGGCATCATCCTTTCAAGATTGAGAAATTGTAATAGACCACTGCAAATGGTGGGGCAGCTATTGACAACTAATATGTGGTTATTCTTTGGGCCAAACACAACTTCCAGGCAGTTGTTGAACAAGCTGGACCAAAAAATGTCCAACCCTTGATCAGGATTCAGACAAACCAATTCCAAAAAAATCACAGCAAAGCTTTGTTTTCTTCCTGCGGGAAGTAAATAATATCCTGTCCATTGTTGTCTGTGCATCAACAAATACAGTTCCACCCAAAAGTGTGACAGCTTTTTCTGAATTCTGTGTCACTTTCTGACATTATTGTGACTTGTGATTTGTCATGATCCTTTCGGTTTTCTTCTCAACAGGCTCCAGAGGTACATTGGAAATCTGAATACCCTGTGGGTTACCAAAACTGGAAGAGATGGGGAGAAGGCACTGACACACATCATGTGGAGAATCGTTACAGATACTGGACACCAACACCTCCATTTACTGATCGCGCACCCCTTACAAACAATCCCACAAACTCATGTACACTTCTGCTGGCGATAAACCTGGCAAATCCATCCTGGATGTCAATCAACTGCACTCAAAAGATTGAGATAGCACACATCTTCTGTCAGAGGGACAATGTCACAACAATGAAGTTTGATTTCTCCAAGGTGCTTTGTGCATGTATGCCTGGTGAACTCCTCAATGCCAATGAGTGTTTTCTTTTTGTCTGGGAAAGACTGACTTTTCTTGCTGGGAATGCACAAATGAAGTCAAAGGCCTCATACAGTGCAGCCAATGTTCACAAGCTCCATTTTGTTTTTCATGGAGTGGCTGCACCATTTCCACCAATCTTCAGAGAAATCAACAGTTGTGGTAATGTTTTGATGGAAATTGCTTCTTATGATCTGCATGCAGATAAGTACCAGTACCAAACAAAAGAACTGAGTGCAGCTTATGGATATCAAGTGTTCAAAGGTAAGACACAGATTGTCCACCTGAAAAACAAGAGCAATGTGTTTCTGTGTGAGGATGGATACTTCATCTCTGTTCACTACCTTCTTGATGGATTTGTTCACTGTCTTATCAACAAGAGTGATGAGCACCAATGGAACTGCTGCAAATTTAACAAGGAAGGATGCAGCCAGGCCAATCTGTCGCACGAGTCATTCTGTGAAGTCTCAGCCATCATTTGTTCAACAACAGGTCACAGCACAAATATTTCTCATTTTAGAACATGGTTAGGAACTGACAAGCGGAGCAAAATTCAACACATCAAACATAAAGTCGACAATGTGACTAAATGTGAAGCTTCTGGTTGGTTGAAATGCAAATCAGATGAAACACGTTTTTCTCTGGCTGATCTCTGCACCTACAGGCTCTCAACTGATATGCTTCTGCTACCTTGTCAGTTTGGTGACCATCTGATGAGTTGCACCCATTTTGAGTGCAGTGCAAAGTACAAATGTCCTGAACACTACTGTATTCCATGGCACTATGTGTGCAATGGACATTTGGATTGTCCCTTTGGCTTTGATGAACAGCATTGCCATCAATCTTATTGCTCCAACATGTTCAAGTGTTCAGATGTCTCACTGTGTCTTCACCCAAGTTTGGTGTGTGATGGGGAAGGGGACTGCCCTGTGGAAGATGATGAACTACATTGCATATTATTCAATGCAAAATGCCCAGAATCATGTCACTGTCTGGCATACATACTGAAGTGTGAATCTGCAAATGACACTGTCATTGTTGACTCAAAAATCCCTTTTGAATTTGTTTTTGTCCACTTCACAAAATTAACAAATGTAAACAGTTTTGTTGCTTGTCTTCCTGATGCTAGACACATAATTTTGAACAAAGTTGGTATCTCAAAGATATGTGAACTGTACTCAGAAAGCCAAATGGTACAATATGTGGACAACAGTGAAAATTTTGTTGTGTTGCTTTCAAAAGATTGCATTGCAAATCTACCACTTTTGCAAAACATCAATCTGGATCAAAATGTCATCACTGAAATAGGAAGTCTGGCCTTTAGGAATCTCAGCAGCCTCACATCTATCAATCTGTCAAACAACTCAATCACCATAATCTGTGACCATTTCTTGTTCAAAGTATCTTCCGCTGTAAGACTGACAATTTTGGAAAACCAAGAGAGAATTTTTGTTTCTTCACAAGAGACATTACATCTTAGCTTCATAGAAATGCTCCAAACAGATGATTACACTTTGTGTTGTTTGGTGCATGAAACCACATTGTGTGAAGACAACAGACCTTGGTACAAGTCATGCAGCAGTATTTTGCCAGAAAAGACCATGTTTGTAACATTCATTGTGATGTCACTTTCCAATCTGTGTCTGAATTTCATTTCCGTATTGTTGCAAATTTATTTTGAAAAACATGACACATCTTATGGACGTACAGTTGTCAGCATCAATTTGACAGATTTGTGTTGGGCTCTTTATCTGTCAATCATGTGGATTTCTGACCAGGATCTTAGAGATCTGTTTGTTCTAACTGAGCCTCAGTGGTTGTCTGGGGAAATTTGTTTCTTATCCTTTTTCCTCATTTCTTTCCATTCTGTTTTGAACCCCATTCTGTTACTACTTTTGGCAATGTCAAGGCTCAATGTGACCCTGAAGCCTCTTGAATCAAAATTCAAAGTGCACGCATTTGCAACAGGGATCATAAAGAAATCTTTCTCAGTGGTATTCCTTGTCTGTGCCAGTACAACTGCTGTTTCTAAACATGTTCTGGGCAGCCTGCCTTTCAGTTTGTGCATTCCCTATGTTGACCCAATTGGCAAATATTTCCTTCTCAAAAGTCTCACATGTGTCTTTGCAGCTTTTCAGACAGGTGTCTGTGTTGCAGTATTATTTGCTCATGTTCAGTTGATGTTTGCCTTGAACACAGGTGATGTGTCTTTGGGCAGACGTCAGGCCAAATTGACAGCATCAGTGATCACACAGCTGACTGTCCTTTCCTTGTCAAACATGGTTTCCTGGATTCCATCCAACACAATTTTCCTCTGTTCTCTCTTTGCCCCCAAGTTCTCCACCAGGCTGGTGATTTGGACCACTGCTCTGCTTCTGCCCAGTTCTTCAATTGTTCACCCTGTGGTGTTTTTCTGGGCAACAACAAGGGCAACACAAACCAAGCAAAAGTCACAACCCTAAGAAGCAGATCTATGAGGATTGAGTGGCTCAACCAATGATTGCAACTCACTGTGCAGGGAGACAGACATTTTTTTCTGATAGTCATTCAAAGGGCTCACTTTGTCCCACCCAAACTTGATGCCTTGTCACTGTCACTGACAAACAACGGGTTTGCTTCTTTCGGACGACCGATTTAAACGATGTACGAGTATTTGAACGACAACATGTTTGGATTTTTCAGTCCGTTGGTTCAATTTGGCAATCTCTTCTTTGTCCTAAAATACATAAAACTGCATTTGAATTGAGCTCCACTCAAACACAAAGAGAAACAGGAATGTTGATGCAGAGGATCAAATGAACCAGAATGCTTGACGCACTGAACACAGGCCGCGCCTCTCCAGCAGCGGGTGTCCCCCGGAATGATGAAGATTTGGCGCGGTTTTCGGGAGTGGGCTCAGGCGGGACTGAGGAAGGTGGAGTTGATGAATGGACTGGGAGGAGTGAGATCTGTCTGTGCCCCCTGAATACCTATGGACACTTGAGCCAAAGCCGGCGCACCATACAGGCCTCCAGGCTCGCCAAAAACGAGACACAAAGTTACTGTCTGGTATTTTCAACTTTTTTTTTGAACATTTTTTCATTTGCAGAAACAAAACAGGTTGACGTCAACATCTGTATTATTCAAAGTGAAGCGCATGCGTCCAAAACCGTGTTCTAACGCGAAACGACGTGAAGTTGCAAGACATCGCCCCTGCAGGGTTGAACACAGAGCGGGGTCGGCCATGCATTAGGCTGTTTTAGCCGAATGCTCCGCAGCCGCAAAACGTACACGTAACACATAGCTCACAGAAGCCACTTCCCTTTTCTGGAAGAGTCCACAGAAAGGAAAACAGACAAAATACACACTCTTTCTTCACCCTCATCATTAGGTTTGTGAGCTGTTTGCAAACTCAATACTTTGAAAATAAAAAGTGAAATTCATCAAATTTCTGATTTCAGAAAGTTGTTTCAGATTGATTGTGGACCCTTTTGAATGAGGGGAGTTGCATCTGTGAGCTGCGTGTTACGGCTGCGGAGCGTCGTGCTAAAACTCCCCATTGAGGCAAACGAGGCGAGCCGCACGTGGGAAGGAAACGCGTCCAACAACAAAGCGACTCCGCCATCTGAAGCAGCATTGTGAGCCCCGGCAACACTTGACCGTCAGTGATACAGGGACGAATCCAGAGTCTGGGCTGCATGGACAGACTGACGTTCGTGTTCAGCTTTCGCATGTGAAAGGAAAACCCTTGGCGTCTCACAATTTTTCCGGGGACCGGGGGGGGGGGGGGGTCATGGATCAAGCCCCTGGGTGCGTCCCTGGATGACCCAACTGTGGGTAAAAAAAGCAAACCGCCAAATCTG
>JAAUXT010145512.1_pt1 | contig 11902 bp, 10 predicted proteins | sample 7278171 | NCBI WGS metagenome assembly JAAUXT01 (sample SAMN14350112, study PRJNA611818) | marine sediment metagenome | isolation source: surface marine sediment (1.8m) | place: French Polynesia: Moorea | collected 2018-08
AAATGATCAGTGATGGTCACTGACCATTTATGAACAACGAACATTTGTGTGACCACACGCTTTTTATGCGTAGCATTCTTGTTTAGAGTTTGCTCCAGGGTTGGCTCAGAACTAGAATATTTTGTTAAGTTGATCTCATTGCCACAAAAATACAAGTTCTAATTCAGTCATCAAACTGCAAGGGCAGTCCCAGGAAAACAATGTCAAGACAGAAATTCAAAATCATCACCAAGAAGCCGATTTGCTTCTTTCACCTCCCGCTGCACCACGGGAGAACAACTGTCCTGCACCTCAAAGAACCAAGGAGGGACTCAGACAGGTTTTGCCCTGTATACGCTTTGTTGTGCGAAGTTCCTCTGGGAAGAGCACTTGGTGGTGGTGCCAATTTTTTTTTGGCACATATATACCAACTCAGTGAAGACATCACACTGTCCCATCACCACCCCAGCCCCCTGTATAGGGTATTTGCTGGTTTATGGTGCTGCCCTGTGCACTGCTTCTCTTCTTCCTGTTGTTGTTGAGTCACTGCATTTGTGTGAAATCAGAGAACGCCGAGGACAAGAATACTCGTCCCAGAAAGAACCAAAATTCTGCGTTTGGAAAAGAATAGCTCCTGTGTCATGCGGCAAAACAACAATTGACGGATCCCGTGCGTGCTTCCATGGTGAACTTGATGAACGAGAAACAAACAGCTGTACATTGGAAAGGCTGAAGAGGAATGTTTCATGCAAAGACCAAAAGACATGAGCAGAGATTCGTACTTTTGGCTCCATCTCCGATGAAATGAGTCAAAACTCCAGTGTACAGCAAGCATGATTGAATGGATTTGGTGGTCACCAGGGGAAGTACTTTGGTCTCATTACGACTGTGAACGCGTTTTGTGTTCTCGAGCGATTCTTCCCTCCGCAAGTGACCAAAATTAGTAAGGGCAACGAATGTAAACGGCAAAACGCATTTTACTGTGGCGTCACAACGAAGGCGTTCATTAACACAAATCACGGAGCAGTTTTCAACAAGACAAACGGCAAATAAATCTTTGTACACATGCCTGCAGATGTGTAAATGAGTATAGCATGAAAATGGCAAGTTCATCTCTCGCTGGCCCAAGTTGTCTTCTCAGTTGTGAGGTGGGAGACTCCAACCTTGGTCACTCACATTGTGACTCAGTGCGGGTTCTCCAAGAGACTCACGTTCAGACTCTCGAGAAAGGAATTCAGATTTCCAGTTTTCGGCATGTTTCCTTTTTGTAAGGAGCATGCAAAAGTCAGGTCCTTCCCACGACGCTTACAAACCAAAGGAAAATCTCGGTCTCCACACACCTGCAGCAAAATGTCTTGGGGTATGAACAGATTCAGGGTCCAGATCTGTTTTCGTGCTGACCATTTTCTTACTTGTTTTCCTCAGAAGGAAAGAAGATTGGACGACAGGCATGCATCCTTTCAATTCCACCTCGTTGGTGCCGTTGTTCTCTTGTCCCCATGCAGCTGTCGCTGGCTGGTGATGAGCTGCGCAATATTTGCAGCAGCCTCTTCACCTGGACACGTTGTACAAAAGATTTTATGCCTGTCAAATTGAGGCAATATCGTTCGGATGAGGGCCCAGTGCCTCTCTCTGGACCGACCCCCAATTACGTTGTCCAAAAAAATTCTGTGGCGTGCTCATGCACGAAATCTAAAATACGGCTGCACCTGATTATCCCTGTCACGGATCAATTTCTCAAACGTCAGTGCCAAATCTTGTATAGTTCCAACAAAATCTAGCTCCACTTGACGGCACCAACTTCACGGAAGCAGTTGTTTTCATAAGCTTTCCTCCTCCTCCTTGCAGCCTTGGCATGTGAGTTCAGTGTCCCTCGACGCTGCTCTGTCGTCGCACGTAGTAAGGCACCGGCGACCGCATCTTGGACTCTTTTGTAGACACTGAAAAACGAAATCACTCAGTGAATTTCCGCGGAAATTGTTTGTTTCGGAGATTTTCTTGTTGATTTGTTTGTGACAGTCGCAACAAAAAACCCAGGGATGTCTGAACGAGCCCCTTGCGCAAACCGTTTGGAGGGCTCGACACAGGAAGAGAAACTTATGTGCACCTCACGAAAGCGAGGAAGATGCATGTTCTTTGTGAGCGGAAGCCCCTGACAGCTTGATGGCCTTTACATTATTGAACAAACTATTTTGGGCAAAATCCTGTTGATGCAGACAAAGTTTTTATTCAACGACCACTGGTCAGGGAATCTTAAGTTTCAGTGTAGGCAAGGCAGGTAGAATTTTACCTGCGGACACATGTTTTGCAAACTGAACGTAGAAACACGGCAAAACGTGTCGTTTTGAAAATGTTTGAAGAAAAATAGGTTCTACGGAGTACACAGAAGAATTGAGGAATGATGTGAACAGGCTTTCACTTTCGGTCGACTGGGAAAGTCGAAAAGTCAGGAACACATTCAAATGGAATCCTGGAAGTGTGACCAAATGATGACAAGGGTGAAGAAGGGCTTGATGCACAAACAAGACAGTGAAGTTTTGAGAACAAATCATCAGCAGAAAAACCACGCGTTTACAGTTTCACAAAAGTTAAGAAAGAAAACAGCCCAGTTCGACACACTCTGGAATGTTCCGTTTTGTGTATGACGAGCACACAAAAATGTTATGTTGCCATTGGAGAGTCGCTTTCAAAACGGTACATTTTCGAGTGTTTGCTGGTGTCCTGCAGAGCTTTACCTATTTCGGACCCCATTTACAAGGCTTTTTGTACTTGTTTTCCCCTGCAGAATCAACAGAAAAGGAAGTCGCATCAACTTCACTGAAGGTTTGGTTGTGCACTTCGGTGTTCCTCCTCAACATTGTCAGAAATACCAGTGTCTCAGTCTTTTCCTTTTCTTCTTCTTTTTTTGGCAACGGTCAAATGAACATGTTTTTCGGCAATCCGGTCAGTCATTCATTCAGCCGGTGTGCTCATCTTTCCACTCACACGCGAGTTGCACGAAGGTCATTCCCCAGAGGATGCTCCAGATCCAGCCGACGATGAGGAGACAGGTGAGCGCCTGCAGCACGCCCGACACGATGTTGAGACAGAACGTCTTTCCGCGGGACGTGTGGCGCGACGTCGCACAGCACAGGACTGTCGGAGACGACAGCAACGTGCCTGCAAAGAGGGAATCTTCCATGAAAAGCAACGTTTGTGTTTCCTTCTTGTAATGAGAAAAGGCTAGTCTGTCTTCAACAAATGCTGAGTCCCACAAAGCTAGACTGCTGGTGGTTCTACAGTCAGACTCGCATCCAGGGCAGTGACATGCGTCAAGTAGCCTCCGCAGACCCGAGCCGCAGGCAGGGAATGAGGACATTTTCTCGTCGACGGAGCTTGAGCCTCATTAATTGAGCTGCTCATAGTGGCCTCCATTCTTTGGGAATCGTGTAAATGTCAGATGGTGCAGACTTTCAGCTGCCTCACACATGTGCACAGAAGATATGGTCTTACTCGCAGAAATGTATCCGAGACTCGTGCATCCACAAAATACGTATACGTCTCGAAATCACGACGGGAATCTGCCGCTTCTTGGATACGGGCCCGACAACACACCAATCTCCATGGTTTTAGATTCAGAAACACAAATGTCTTTGCAGGGCTCCCGTTGTTGCATTTTGATGCAAACAGGCGGACATCAAGGATCAGTGCAGTTTTCAGGCCTTCAATCCGCCCATCTTACACTAAAAGAACCATGACACTCGCTCAAAGAGATCTGCTTTGGAGGATTTGTTGTAGAAAGGTTAAATCTTTTGTCTACATGCAGTCCAATCTTGCTCTGCGATGGCTCAGCTTTTCTGTCTGGAACAGCTGTGAAAAGCCTTGGGATCAGTGCAACAGCATAGTGTGTCGTTGACAAGAAACGTCTCGAACTCTTAAGAATTCTGTTTGAGCGGGCTGGTTCAACTTGGTGGTTCAGCTTGCAAAGGTTGCAAATGTGCACATGTGAACTTTTTCTCTTTTTCTGCGCGGATTCAGTCTCTAATTGGCCACTCATTTTGTTAGGTAAGTTCAGAGTTGGCGGTATTTGTGCAGATACCTTATCATTCATTCCCACAGCGAAAAGAAATTGTCAACAGCAAAAACTCAGACGTCCAGTTTCTCACAGCACAGCTCAAACGAAAACCCACATACTTTTGCCGACTTGAACCGACCAACTTGTGAAAGTCCGTAGTTTGAGCTGTCACATGTGCAACATCAACTGACCAGGCCATGGAACTCAGAGAGAGAGAGAGAGAGAGAGAGAGAGTCAGAGGTCAGAGAGAGTCAGAGAGAGACCGAGAGAGAGACAGAGAGAGAATCAGTCCAAAGAACTCCAGGTCTGCATTGTGTCGCCTTCGCACGTCCTGTGCAAATTGGGAGACAGTTGATACAACATTTGAGTACACTGGAGACTAATTGGGTTCGTTCGTGTGGATAATTTGCTCGAAGTCGTTTCCCCTGGTTCGCATGCAAACCTGATTCTGACATGATTGGACTGGACACACAGCGAACAGGATTTCATATCCCTGTCGTGTCACATTGCAGAACTTGTTTCCGACCGGCTTCTCCTTCCAGAAGGGATTCCACCGTCAACTACCACCACTGTATTTGGCGTGTGTCAGGAGAGGACAACCCCTTCCAAACTCCACGGGGTGAGCGGCGTCAGTCAGAGAGCATATGGCTGCAACCACTCCCCCGCAAAAATAATGATAATATCGCAGGTTCAAGTGCGTGGATAGGGTCAAAAAAGCACGCCGTCCGTCCTGTTACGATGGTTTGTCGCTAAAGTTTTGTCCGTGGTCGTGCAAAAGCATGTTGTCGTGCACCAATTGACTTGTGACTTGACATATATGTCAGCCAGATGTCTGTCTGGCGACAACTGTGTCGGCATGGAATTCAGTGCATTCAAAGACATCTCTGCGAGCATTTCAAAATGGATTATGCGAACTGTCAAAAAATGGACATTGAGCACAAGATTTCTGACAAGTTGAAGCAGCGAATTGCCATTCAGTTTGCTATGTCTCTGGGTGAGGCTCCTGCTGACATTTGTGCCATGATAAACAGATCTTATGGTGCAGCTGCAATGTCTGACCAGACAACCAAAAGGTGGATACAGACTTTTCAGCGCATGCCCAACCACAGGATCACTGACAGTCCACATACTGGACAACTGCGCACTGCCAGAACAGCAGAGCATGTTGCCAATGCCAGACAAGTGATTGCCAACAACAGAACAATAACCTGCAGGAATCTTGGTGTCCAGATTGGAACAGACAGGACCACAGCTCACCAGATTGTGCACAGAGACTTGCTGTTGAAGAAAAAGTGCGCAAAGTTTGTGCCGCACGTCTTGAACCCTGCTCAACATGCAAATTGCGCTCAGATTTGTCATCACTGGATCCGCATGTGGCATCAACAGGGATTTGCTGACCGGATTATCACTGGAGATGAGACTTACTGTTTTGCCTATGATCCCAAATCCAAGAAGGCAAGCATGGAATGGTTGCCTGCAAATGCCAATCGCCTGCAGAAAGCCCACAAAGAGTGCTCAACTGAGAAACTGATGCTGACTGTTCTTTGACAGGAGGGGTGTTGTCTACCGTGAATTTCTTCAGTATGGCAATGTGAATACAGCAACTTACATCCAGACACTGAGGAATTTGTGTGCAGCCATCAGAAGGCATTGACCAAATCTTTGGAGGGGGCCACACCCATTCATTTTGCATCATGACAATGCTTCTGCACACCGCACCTGCCAGACCAGACGTTTCATGATGCGCACTGCAACAGCTCTCCTTCCCCATCCACCCTACTCTCTGGATTTGGCCCCAGCAGACTTTTTCTTGTTTCCCCGCATCAAGGGCCATCTGAAGGGTCATCACTTCACAAATCTTCAAGCTGTGCGCACAGCAGTCGACTGGATCATTGGTCAAATCCCTGCACAGGAATTTGCAGACTGCTTCCACGCATGGGCTGACAGAGCCAGGAAATGTGTTCAGTTTCAAGGTGCATATTTCGAAGGGATGCACTGACTTTCCCTCCGACTTTTGACCTTCCGCTGCACAGGACAGAAAAGTGCAATTCAGACACCATTGTGCTGTGATTTGTGCATTCAAAAACATTGAGGATATTGTCTTCACCCATGTCTGTCCTGTGAAGAAACTGCGCAAGAAACGTGTACGAGGTCATATCCAACCACGATGAGACTTATCATGTTCGCCTGTGACCGTTCGGTCTCTGTCGCAGAACATGCTGAGTCTCATCGCGGTTGGATACTACCTCGTAAGTCCTTCATGTCTTTTGTGCGCCGCGGACAAAACATTTGTGACCAACCACGTACTATGGAGTCGTTATGTTTGAACCATTGCACGTGCACGGCAGCGGTCGTGATGGCAGACCTGCTTCACCAACACGCACCTATGCCGGGCGTGACGATGTTGAAGAGGCAGCAGATGATGGCGAGCGGCAGCGGCATGCAGGGGATGGCGTTGTGCAGCGGGCCGTGCTTCTCCTCGACCTTCACCACCGTGTAGCCGCGGTCCTCAAGCTCCTTCAGGTCCACTATCTGCACACTCGTCTTCTTGTGGGCGCGTGCGGACGGCGGCGCCAAGGAGTCCGAGGGGGCGGGGTCATCAGCGGGGGCGGAAGCGCCGGTGGGGGCGGACGTGTCTGTGGGTGCGTCGGCGTCGGTCGGTGACAGCGCCGTGTGCTCGTCCGTTGTGGAGCAGTGTGGCTCCTGCTTTGTCTCCATGTTGACCTCACTCACCGGGAAGACTTCTGAAATGTACAGACACTCGACTGTAGCGTCTCTCAGGGCATCGACAGTTTTCACAATGGAAAGGTAAGCCATTTTTCACGCGACCGAAGATTGCGAACAAGTTGACTCACACAAACACGGCTTTCGATGATCTTCTTGAAGTGTGGAAGTTTGTTTCTTTTGCTGCCAAAGGGGCTCATCGGGGACTCTGTGGAATGCCTGTCTTCTTTTGGTTCTTCAAGCCGTTTTCAGTCCAATTTTCGAACGCTGTCAAAAAAGTGCATTGTTGAAAGATGATTTCTGTAGGATATCTCAGAACGACCATGTGCTGCAACAGGAAAAGAGATCCGATCAACATGCGACGCAAAGAAACGAGATTTTCATACACATATGAGGGAATATGTTGGGAACAATTTGTCACAGCAACATGTGAAAATAAGCTGGGTGGCTTGATTCAATACATATTAATTTCCCTTCTCAACCTGCAATTGGGATCATTGGTGAAGCCAAAACTGGTACAAAACAGGGAATCATTCTCCAAACAGACCGCTGTCTGGCTTTCTCGGAGGAAACAAGTTTGGCTGAGACCTCAGTGAAGGACTCAACTACAACGCTGCAGAAGGCCGTCGACTTCCATCTTTGTTCCGATCTTTATGCAAAGCGACGAAAATATAGGAACGAAAACTCCTTCACCGTGCACGAGATGTCCTTCGCCGTACGTGGGAGCCTTGCAAGAAATTGTGCACGGTCGCACGCCACGCAGCAAGAGAAAAGGGTGCGCATTCGGATTTGCCGACAATCTGGAGTGAATGTAGAAAGAGCAGTCACACTGATGGGGATATCAACCACAGTACACTGCAATGTGCTCATCTGCTGGAAACAACTCATTTGTCAACACAAAACCACCAACACCACCGGAAATCCAGATGTTACAGCAGTTTCCAGTCCTTCAGGTTGCAGGTTATTCAGCACATTCAACTTTGCAACATGCACACGAGCGTACTCTGTTATGCATTCCGCAAGCGATCCATTGTTCAAGTCTGATTGTTCGACGATTCTTCGCGAAAGATTCAACCATCCACGGAGCATTGTTCTGCATGCTGATTCAGAATCAGCGCAATTGGAGGGCCGCGACAGCTGCATGGTTTGGCACGGTCTGTTCCATGCCCATGGGCAATCGAACAACATTTTACGCTTGAGCGTTGATGCTAAAACATTGTTCTGCTGAGCAAAATGGCTGAGGAATCCACAGTCTCCGTGGTCCACCTCAGAACCGTGTGAGTGGTCTGCTTACAACAATCAAAACTCACATTGCATTGACATGTCTTGGTTTTTCTTTGGTTTTGCAGCATCCCGTTGCTGCACGCAGCAAATGTCTGTTGCGGCAAAATATCAGTGTTCATCTATTTTTGCAGCTTGGGGAGGCTTGAATTGGATGTAGCTCCCTGTAATAGAGCTAATCAGGGTAATGTAACCTGCGGCATAAAACCTGCGCACAAATCACGGATGTAGTTCCACCCAGGGATCAGGAACTCCACAGACTCCCGACTGCCGTGTTGCACCCAAGGGCGCGTGTCGCCATTTTTGACGACTATGGATGCTTGCATTCTGGAGGGAATGACCATGACAAACATGCAGTGAGACATTGATCGTCAAAGGAAAGCTGTGTGACTTTTTGCCAATTTCCTTTCCTTTGTGTCGAGTGTACTCTTGTAACCAAAGGGGAAAAACAAATATCCATCCACCCGAAGAGGAAATTGCACATTTGTGAGATGCATCCATCGGTTTGTGTCTGACTGGGACATTGGACAACGGACAACAGTTGCAACCGAGCGTTTCAAGCAAGAACGTTCAACCCTTGCGTGCATTGCAGTGGTCAATCAATGCATTTGACCCAGCGGTATCTCAATGTGTCGCAAGGCATCAAACATTGAGAAAAATCACACGAGACAGATTCAGTTCCGTCGTGACCGATTCCTGCAGCTCCAGCGCGTCCATTCATGCAGGATCGGGGTTGAGTGGGTTCGAGCCTGTATGAGCTGTATGAGTGGGTTCTGACTGTTTGGGAGGGGGCGATTCCACCTGAAAACAATTGACATGTTAAATGCAACTTTTGGTGGTAATTTACGGGGGGACGCCTGTCAGGGGTCTGATGTGGAGAGTAGACCGAACCATGGCTGCTCCGTTCTGAGCGGGTCAAACAAGCACATCGTCACGCAGATCACATGCTGTATTTCTGAACAACTCCTGGCAACCTGTACCTGGCTTTCTGCTTGACGTTGCCGTCAGCTTGATACATTACGCTTGTCATCATCAAAGTGATAGCATCTCCTGTTGCTAGAACTGCGATTTACCTCCAAAGATCCATTACCACAGCACCTGCGAACCACTCGTCACTTTGTTCGCGGGTCTCTTTGTGCATGCCACAGCGCTCTTTCGACGCTCGGATATCCGTGACAACACAGACCAAGCCTGAGCTCAGAAAACAAAGAGTGTCAGTTGACAAACTCCTATACGAGGTTCTATCAACATATTCTGAGAATGAGCATGATCTTGCAACTCCGAGAAGGACAATAGAATCGGCGAGTCAGCTGTTGTCTCGAGTCAACCAGCCATGTCCAATGGCTCGGCCATGAACATGAACATTCTCAGAATATGTTGATAGAACCTCGTATATATATATGCGTTGCAGCGACACAGCAATCAGACAAAAGCTTTCAGAGTGCGCCCACAAGATACCCGTAAATTGGTTCTGAAGATTCTTCGATGCCTGCTTGGAATCTTACAGGTGGCTGTTTCTGGCGTCTTCAGTAAAAAAATTCTTTGCACATTTGAGGTTCGACTAAGATCTACAAGAAAGATTTTTCAGAGCTTCTACGCTTCGTACAGAGATGCACGCATTCTTTTCACCTCAAAGTTACAGGAACGCTACACAAAGCCGAGGGACCATGGCATGCACGTAATCGCTCGGAGCTAGGGGTGAGGCACCATGGTTTTTGCATGCAGGCTTCAAATTCTCAATGTTTTCTTGAGTGAAGCGGTTCCTTTCAAAATAAAACCAGTTGAAATTGTTGGTCTGGTCCAGAAACAACAACTCGCGAACACGAAAACTGCTATAGCTTGAGTAGACCTTCAGTTGAGAATTGAACTTTTTGGACTCACGTCTGGAGTGCTTTTTTCACGAACAGACGCGGAAGTGTGCAGGCCAAGAAAGCCGAGGGCAAGTTAGTGACGGATTCGAACCGAGAGGTGTCAAAACATCTGGATTTGCCGGTCGGAAATACTAATTGGCACCTGAACTGAAGGGCGACAAGGGGCAGAAAGAACTGGAAGTGGGTCACGACAGGCGAAGCAGCCTTCCACTCAGTTTGCATCCCTCGCCAGGAAAACTGAAAGCGAATCGTCGCCCCTGTCTTAACCCGGTGCTGTTTTGCAAATCAGGATGAAAGCGACACTTCGACAGTGCGTGTCATGCACCAGCTAAGTCGATCGCTTTCCATTCATACCATGTTCCGAAAAGCCGTACAAGGCGCTGTACCGAAAAGAACAACTCGCAAACCATGGAATCCAGTTCTTTCAAAATTCTAACCTGCAAATTGCAGCACATGGATAATTCTCCTCAAAAAGCTTTTTCAAGACCCTAAGAACTTGACGAATGACTTCCCGTACGCTGAAAGTTTAAGCAGGAAGACAAGGCCATTCTGCGCCGAAGAATTAAGCCCATTGGAAAGCCATGTAATTTGCGTTGTAAGAAAGAAGCAGAGAACTGTCAGACTGATAAAACCTCAATTCGTAACCCTCCAGGGAAGCTGCGACTGGAGATCCAGGTCTTTCTGAGAAATAGAGACACGCGTTCCGTCTACGACTGCATGCACTCTGACTGCAGGCACCATGTGCGCGCACCGTTGTTCCATGTTCATGTTTTTCACAACTGTGAATACTTTGAACACCACCTGATCTCTCTCCCAGTTATCGATATGCTGCATGCAGAGGCTGTGGGGAGTCAGATTTTTCACTGCTGGCGTCTTTGTACCCTTATCCCTGATGACGCATGAGACCACAAACCTGCCCAGCAACTTTCAGAAATGGGGTCCAGGGGCTTTCGTCTGTTTCTTCAGTTGGCCCTCTCATGAGTATTTGACAATTGAAAATACATTTCAAAATGGACTTTATGCTTCAAAAGTCCTCTCATCAGTGAAGGAATACTTTATCCTTTGCTGTATGTCATCCTCTCTCATAGCCAGCTGCTAGCTCCTTTCATACCAACCTCCCAGAACACAAGCAAAACAGAGAGGATAGTAGGACAGTTATTGTGTGACACAGCTAATGTTTGTTGTATTCCAGTTACCTGGTACTGTTGCACAGTACTTATTGCCTTATATACCAGGCATTAGTATTGGGTTGCAAGAAAGGCTTCTTGCCCCAAAGCAAATGCAAGGGAAATAAGGGAAATTAACACCCATTTATTTGGCCATTTTTTCTGTCAAAAAGGTCATATTTGGCCTTCAGGTGAACACAAAACAGACCAAAGCATTTTGCCTTTGTTGCTTGGCAAGCCCGTTGATTTGTGATCAAAAACAAGTTCCCCAGGTTCCCTCATCTGTTGCACCTGTGATTTACTGCAACAATTTTGTGCACCTACCACCCTGCCATTTGCTAAAAAGTTAGAAATCCCAAAGAGATTGGCAACTAAAGAGTTGAGCACTGTTTCTTGTTGTCATTCTTGTCATGCAAAACTTGCTCGTACGTCGTACATGCGCGTCAGTTGATCACAGACGCTGGCAACCAAATGCTCGATCCGGCTCTGCGGGCGGACACATATCTGATCGGGCTGAAGAACATCCCAACGTCGGTTTCGCATCGGGCTAGCTTACAGCCAGCTTCGGGATGTTTGTGTTGCATTGTTCCCTATGGAGTGACACACACCTGGTCAGGCTGGTCAGCCCGATCAGGCTCTGAACTGATGAGTATGCATGAGGACTACATAAATTAGGCTGAAGACTGGTCGGGCTTGAATTTTAATGAGATATTCCTTAGAGAAGAGCCCCCCACTATGGGGCAGAGATAATGAGGGCGGGAACGCTTCTGATTGGTCTAGAATTCAAAATCCAGCCTTCTGATTGGTCCAGAGGCCAAGTGCCCCAT
>JAAUXT010082266.1_pt1 | contig 11901 bp, 6 predicted proteins | sample 7278171 | NCBI WGS metagenome assembly JAAUXT01 (sample SAMN14350112, study PRJNA611818) | marine sediment metagenome | isolation source: surface marine sediment (1.8m) | place: French Polynesia: Moorea | collected 2018-08
CACGACACTGATTCCAGTGGTGTGTGTGTGTGTGTGTGTGTGTGTGTGTGTGTGTGTGTGTGTGTGTGTGTGTGTGTGTGTCTGTGTGTGTGTGTGTGTGTGGTGGAGGTATGCGTCAGCATTTTCAGACTGAAGGTCCAGTTCCACACAGAAGAGAAGAAAGCACGACATTTTTAGACATCCTTCCGAGGAGCCACGAACAATTCGGGCACCAGGCCACAGGAACAACCACTCCAGGCGAACAATCATTGCTCCCCACAACACTAAATTACCCTGATAATAAATTCAGAACTGGCCACAATGTCCACACATCACGTCGGATCCCGGACGCGCATTGAGGGAACCAGGTTGAGCGTGCAGGGAACCAGGGCAGCCTGGGCCCCGTACGAGCGCTGCGCCCCGCGCGCATCTTGATGTAAATCTCAGTTTACACGACACCTGACCGATCTTCAACAAAACACTTCGTTCTTGATGGTGACACAAGGCGCAGCGCGAGAGACTCGCGGAAAACTGTCGCCTCTCTGTTAATTTGATTAAAACGAGCCCAACACACAAACACAGGCCGGGTTCACGCTGGATGCCTCACGCGATTCAAAGACGCAGTGTGTGGCGCAAGGCTGGCAGCTGCTCAGATCAACTGGACATGTCAGGCCAGACGTTCCTGCGAGATCCGTGGCCCCATTGTGTCCACCCTTCAACTTTGTGCAAGGACGTTTACAGCTCGACTGCGCAGTCTGAAATTCCACATGAGAGAGAAATGACAGCAAAAATGCCGAGAGTGTGCGGTTGAGCTGTACGACGCACGACGCACTTGGTGTGAAACGGGTGCAGACCGCCGTCGTCATCGTGAGTGACAGACATAGAAATGTAAGCATTGCTGAGCTCAATGTCAATAATGCAAATATGCCGCCACAAATATGAACCTCAACACATGATACTGCATACGCGGTTCACAATGATAATTGTTGCAAAGACAACTCAACCACAACCAGTAATTTGGCAACGTGAACTTTCCCGCAGCTTCAACCGGTTTGCTTCATCTCAACGTGCAGTCTCCGACAGCAAGGCGTGAACGCTGCATCTGTTGATCCTGAGGTGGACGTCCGCGCACACGCACGCACACATGCACACACACGAGGAAGACCCTGCAGACGCAACCACCATCCGAAATATGCAAAATCCTCTTGTTCAGGTGTTCTCACTTCCACCAACGGTTTCTCTACTGGACGCAGAGTTTAGTTCATCCTGTAGCTCACAGTGCATTCAGAAGCTCAGTCCACACAAACATGTATCCTCCCAACAGACACACAATTTATTATCCTTTTGTGCAATTCAGGCCACAATCATCAACATTGACCGTCCAGCTCTCCCTCTGCCATCATGCCCTCGACTTTTGCACAACTGATGGAGGAAAACCAACAATCGATATTTTTCTGTGGACATCAGAGGCCTGTTGTGACAGCGAATGTCGAAGTCCTGGCAAAGGGGCAAACCCCAAGGCCTGTCTGGGGTGGGACTGATTTTTGGGGGTCCCACTTAAAATTGGAATCTTGAAAAATGTTGACAATTAAGAGCACGTTCTTACGTCTACTGGCTCAAAAAAAAAAAAAAAAAAAAAAAAAAAGCGAGAAAGCTAGCTAATTTTGCACCCAACATCAATGCTGCAGGAATGTACCTGTGTATAAATTTAGCCACCGGTAGTACTGAGTAGTACTGATCGCGCTTTATCACTACCCCTCTGCACCTCAGCAGTGGTGGCCGAGTGGTTAAGGCGATGGCCTAGAAAGCCATTGGGGTCTCCCCGCGCAGGTTCGAATCCTGTCCACTGCGAGAAAAAGCTTGATTTTTTTTTTTCTGCTTAAATTTTGTTGCCATCAGTAAATTGTAAGCCTTGGCTATTGGCGCACGAAACAACCCACTGCGTGAACGGCGATAGACTCTACTTCGAGAAAGACATGTGACGCTTCCACTGTGAACGAACGGTTCACACTGAAGACGATGAATTGGTCTGAGGCGACGTGGGGGAGCTCTTCAGCGAGATCTGAAGGACATTCAATTCGAAAGGATGTTTCAAAGCAATTTATCACCTTTTTCATTCGATATTCGAGAGGTGAAGTCATCAGGACAGACTTCGCCACATTTTTTCATTTTGGACCTGAATCATTTCCACACCTTCCAGACTCTCGAGTCCAGATTCTGACACCCAAAACGCGCAAATTTCTTCAGCCACTTTCGTTCTCACATGGGAAGGTCAGCCTGACTTTCTCGATGTGCGTTTTATGTAAGTTTGATGCACAAAGGCACCAATAGATTTCGACATATATATCTACAGCAGACTGCCTCAATTCTTTGTCTTTTTGGGAGAATGGCTTCATCAACCTTCTCACAGTGCACGACGCCATCACACAGGGAGTCACCAAATAGGGGCATCTGCTGCTGCCCCCCGCAGCCTCCCGTCTCCCAAACACGGAGCCAGACGCCCGAGGGGATATTCCCCCCCCCCCCATTTTGCACCACCTCAGAGGCCGCAGCAGCGCCGTCCTTGCACCAAGTGACGAGACTGCAGCATCATCCTTGCAGCGAGGGACCAACTCAGGCTGCAGCACACCATCCGGTTCAAACCAGTCAACGGAAGCTGCAGTAAAGTTCATTCAACAGTTCTGACTTTCGCTGTCTGGTGACCTACACTGCATGTAAGGTGCTGCAGCCTCAAAACTTTTTTCCACTTGACAGGAAACCAAATCAGGGCTGAAGGGTTAAAACAAGGGGAGGGGCGCGCGGCGTCCCTCAGACTGCGCGGCGCAGGCGCGACGCGTGCGCAGTCTAACAAAAGGACGCGAACCCTGACAGATGGCCACGCTCCAAATCGTTGCATCACCGCAGTGACAAATGCGTCGAGATTCACAATTACCAAACGAGTTAAAAATCAATGCTTTTCAATGGGCGGCGGTGTTTAAAACTCCGATGGGAAATTTTTTCTCCATCAGGCGAAAATTGCTGGATTTTTCCCACAAAGAGAAGGGTGTCGTTGCCATTGCTCGATTGTTGAGATTGATTAATTTTCACTCAAACAATGAAATTGAATTCTGCAGAGTCAACACTCAGGATCATATTCCTCATCACGCACCCGCCGAACGCGTTGTGCTTGTTCACTGCATTGTACAACGTCCGAACACAAAGCATTCCAACTTGTCCAATAAATGTCGCTGACACGGAAGTGTGCTTCACGCTGGAAGACTTGCCCCATGTGAACCGGTGCTGCGTCGATCTGGCAACCCAAGCACAGCAATCACCTCTGAAAGTTAGAGTTGTACGAATGTGAGGCTGTACTCACCTCTGAGCACCTGGTGCGGCGTGCCGTCCTCTGTGTCGCCGCCCCCGCCGCCGCGGAGGTTGCTCTCTGCAAAACAGAGAAAATCGTCCACCTGAGACTCGAACTCGTCGTAGAGCGACTCGAGGGACCTCAGCCCCGCCGCGTCGACCCTCGGCGCCCCGGGCGCGACACCCGCCCTGGCGGCGCCATTGACCCTGTCGGCCGTAGCAACGCCGCCGTTCTGGAAGCGTTCGATTCTGCTGCTCAAACTCCCGACAGTTTTGTTTCCCTCTTTCTGGGGTTCAGTTTTGGGTTGGAACACGTCCCTGGAAAACGGATTCAGAGTTCTGGTCTTTGGCTCGGGTGAACTCGACTCCTTGGCCCCGATCTGTGGGCGTCTGTCAGCGACGCCGTGACCCTGCTTCCCTTGTTTCCACTTGGGTTCGAGGCTCGTCTCCAGCTCACGCACCGTCTCCCGGTCAAGGCTGCTCTGCGCAGCCTTCTTCCGGGACCAACTGTCGTCGTTGTCGAGGGCAAACTTCCCGACGAACTCTTCGGAGCGCAGCGCACGGATTCCGCACGGCGGGGAGCGGGTCGGGGAGTCTTGCAGGGCGGCGGCGACAGGCGACGCCCGGGCCGGGGCGGCTCTGGCAGGCGAGGCGGGGGAGGGTCCGGCAGGGGCGGGCGCGGGTCGCATGCGAGACAGCAAACCGTATTCAGAGTCTCCACTTTCGGTGTCCGAGCTGTTGCCGAACTCCGCCTTCGCTGCCGCCGCAGCGATGCGTTTCCGTCTCTCGGCGCGCTCATCGTACCCGACGACGTGTCTGATTTGGTCGTGTCCGAATCTTTGGCCCCTGACGCCACGCCCTCTGGCGTTGTCCGTCACATCGCTGCGAGGTTCCGGGATCGGCTGGCTTCCGGGAAAGTCGTCCTTGAGATACACGTGTTTCATCTCATTCTCCTCGCTGCCCTCAGTCTTCCGATCCTCCTCGTCACTCTCCGTCGATTCGCTCTCGGACTTTCTTGAACTTTTCGGCGCGGCAGCTTGCAACACATTCCCGGCGGCGTCTTCCCGAATATCGCCCATCTTCATAATGATGGTGTCCCCCTCGCACCGGATGTCCACGCCTCCGTCCACGACTTCGCGCATCCGGTTCACGTCAGGTTGATCTCGCTTGAGCGGCACGTCGGCGTGACCTCGCACGTCGCTCACGTCGGGCTGCTCGGCGCGCGGACTCAGGTTGGCGCGCACCATCGCGTCGAGCTCGTCTCCGCTGCTGCGCAGCGTGTCGGTCGAGTCGAGCATCGAGCTCAGGGAGCTCGTCTGCATCGCGTCCGACGCGGCTGGTTCCGGCTGCGTCCGTTCCACGTCCGGCTCCGCTCGGGCGGCGTCGCGTTCCGACTGTGAGCGCGTCTGTGCTGCGTCTGCATGAGACGCTCCAGGGACAGGTGGGTCCGGCTGCACCTGATCTGCGTCAGGCTCCTTGTGGTCGAGGTGTGACTCCACTGGTGAGCATGTCTGCATTTCGTCAGCGACGCCACGGAGTTTCTCCTCTTCGTGGCGGGACTCGGTTCTTGCAGCGGGATCCTCTTCCTCTGATGCTGCTTCTGGTTCCTCCGTCACCTCTCCAGGTTCCTCATTCGCCTCGTCTTCGTCCACCATCGCCGATTCATTCTCTTTCCCCGTTTCTGCATCTTCAATATCATCAGTTGCTGCCCTTCGCTCCAGCATCTCAAACTTTTCCATCACATCCTCATGCTCCTCCGCTGCTTCTGCTGCGAGATTATCCACAGTCTCTTCGTTGTCTTCCGTGTCAGGTTCAATTTCCACTTCAGGCTCCACCTGGAACTCATCAATTCTGTCCAGTTCACATTCGTCATGCTTTTTCTTTTCACTCTGATCTGCGCGTGGTTCGTTCAGTTGTTGGCCGTAAGGCCTGTAGACGTATTCAGCTCTGGAGATATGTTCTTCTGGAGACCTCTGCACGGGGCTTCTCTTGTCCCGAGCTTCTTCCTCTAATTCCCACAGCTCCTCTGACTCTCGCGCATCCTCATGCTCGGCATGGACGTCATCAAACGCCGCATGCGGCTCCAGAATCAAATCCTCCACTGGTTCCTGCGTGTGGAACTGGACCACTGGTTCCCGAGTCTCAAAGTCTGGTTGCCGCCCGTGAAATAACTCCTCGTGTAGCTCCTGCGTCTGAAACTGATCCACTTCCGGGAGATCCCTCCCGCCACCAGAGGGGGTCCCGTACAGCAGCGCGCTCGTCCCGAGCTTCCGGTTCGGGTCGAACTCGTCCTCTGAGCAGCTGCTGTGGATGATGACGGACGACTGCAGCTGAGAGTCGCTCCCTGATTGGCTGTCGCCATCCCCGTCGCTCTCCGCACCGTCTTCCGCCAGAGGAGCCTGACCTTCGACGTCTGGGACTCCGGGACCCGAGTGGAACCCAATCAGATCTGGTTCCGACTCTTCTGCCTCCATTTCTTGCTCCATCTGAAGAAACTCGTCCAGATCCTCGTGTTGATTCGGGGGCTCAGCGCCATCGTGACGCTGCGTTGTCATGACGTCATCTTTCATCACGTGACGTCCGGGACCAGCCTCGTCCTCATCACCGGAAGTCATCGTCGGGTGTGCGGCCGCGGCGAACTCGAGATTTCTCGCGTGACTCGGAGACGAGAACCTCGAGGTTCTCATTGGGATCCCGGAGGGAAGTGCGCTCGGAGAACCTTCCCTGGGCTGCTCCAGATCCTTCGGCGGGTCCGCGGCGCATGCGTCAGGCTCAGGAGCCTCAGCGGCGTCCATCTGGCTGCTTTTCCTGGGTATCCCTGACAGGACTGGGCTGCGCGTGGGTATGCCACCAGCAGATCTGGGGCTATCTGGCGGAGTCTTTCTGGGTATGCCTCGTCCTTTAGTGGGAATAGCAGAGGCGACTCTCTTGGGACTCGCCTCCCTCCCATCGGCTCGTTTAGGGGATCTGCTGGGTATGGAGGAGGGGCTGGACTCCCTGGAGTTCTTGGCGGAAGCGCGACTGGAACTTCCGGTGGAAGACTCGCTGTCCCTGCGAGGGATTCCCCGGGGCGCCGCCCTGGGGCTCCCAGAGGGAGACTTCCCTCCCCGCCTCACGGGGATCCCCGAGGGCGGGGACGCCCCCTTCCGCCCAGAGGGGCTGCCCTCCCGCGGCAGGGTCTTCCGCGGGGACGCGCGGGTCGGAATCCCCGATCTCTGCATGTCTGGCTCCAAATTCCTCTCCTCTGGATTCGAACTGTCAGAATCTACCGAAACACTCTTGTTACTGTCAGAGTCCTCCAAGTCGTCAAACTGAAGCTTGGATTCAGAGTACAGTGTTTCGTACAGTTCGTTCAGCAGTGAGTTCTCCTCCAAGTGATTCGCATTGAAACATTCCAAGCTGTTGTCGAATGAGCCGTCCAAGTCTATCTCCATATCAGGCAACAGAAACTCCAATTATTGGCAAATCTTTGTTTGCCGATCAGTCTCCGCCGTGCGTCTCGCCTGGTGCTTCTCCGCTGTGAACGCAGAAGGATCAATATCCGGAGATTTTTCTGACAAACGAGCAGAATGCAGCACTAAGTGACACCTTCCTTCTGAGCGAGGACTTTCCTGCAGCAACCCGGAAATTTGTTTCTCTGGGGTCTGCGTGCTTGACACGTACGAGTACACGTGTATCAAAGATAGCCTGCTCCTTTGTCACTTGTTGCAGCAAGAAAGTTTGTGATTCAAACAGCCACCCTTTGTTTCTTCCTTCAGAAACAACAGAGCAGAAGAAAATTCTTCTGCATTTAGTTCCCAGGGGAAATGAGACGGAATGCTCTTCCGTCTGCGGCTGCGCAGTGACGTCACGTGCTGAGTTCTTCAGACGCAGGTCACGTCTCGCGCGTCGTCCAATTGCGTGTCCGGTCTCGTTATCTCTCGTCCACACGGAAACGCGCGTTGTCAAGGAGACCACAGTGTTTGCATGGAAACCCGCGCGGTGGTGTCTCGTCGTTGTAATGTCACACAAAGCACTGTTCAGCGACCTCCCCGGGAGGAAATGTCACCGTCTGACTCAACTGCTGCAGACAAGGGAAGTTCTCAGGTCTCCTCCACACTGGATGCGTCATGCGTTGGTCGCTGCGTTGTCTTCGTGACGAAGCGCCCAGTGACGAGAACACAACGCATCACGCATCCAGTGTGAACCAAACCAAACCCAGCAACAGCAGCGAGGCAAGCTCCGTCTCTGTATTCATCTCAGGGAGCCTGACTCACCCTCCCTCCCCCCCCCTTCACCGCATGTCTCATCACACTGGCGTTGCTCATTCAATCGAACACATGCTCTCCCTGTAACAACCACTGATGACGGCTCCACTGACAAACGCCCATCTATTTCACATCAAATATCAAATCCGCAGCTGCACTTTCAAAGTCCCAAATTTGTGAAATTTCAACCTGCAAATTCCATTTACAACTGCAGGAAACGCAGGTTGCGGGCCCGTTTCCCTCCCCCGGGGGCTGAGAGGCGCCACCGCGCGGAGACGGGGTGATCAACCGTGACAACAAAGCCACCACCCTTTTTTGTGTCACAAAATGAGCGTGCAGTGGAATACTGCTCTCCTCCAAAAATGGGTAGAAGCAAAAATTGCCCAGGCCGCGAAAAGAACGGAGGAATTTTGCTTGTCTCAACAATTTCCCCGAAGTTTTGTGCAGCTTCCGCATCCGTATTCGGCCAAATTCATGTTTGGTGATTGAACTTGCCACAGCGTCGCGTATTCCATCCTCTTGCCCAGCTGCTGAAGCCCAAACCCACCCGCGCCCCGCTCTGCCGGCGACAGCCCCCTGTTGTTACGCAATACCCGTCCCTGCCACCACGCCACAAACCAAACGCTCAGCTCAGTGCTTTTCCCTCCCAGCCAAAATTCCCAGTTGATGCATAAAACATGAAGGAGCCACGCAGTGTGATCTCAGGTTTCTGCGGATCCGGCTCATGACAAAGGAAACGTCGAGCCTCACTTTTCCACAGTGAAATCTTTGCCTCATAAGCTCCTGGTCGGCCTCTGGGGAGGCACGACGACTTTCAGCATCCAATACATGTTGCTTCTCCCCTGGTTTCTCGATGCTGTTCCTGAGGAAGCACGCTTTTCCAATCCTCTTCCCCTCCAGCGAAACGCACAGGCGGCAGCGGTAGGGAAGACAGCGTTAGCGCCTGCAGCTATACTCCCGAATCTTGATGCTCATGTAGATCAGGCGTCTCCACAGACGTATCTAAATCCGGCGTTGAATGAACGAGTCCAAGTCCCGTCCTGTGTGTGTGTGTGTGTGTGTGAGAGAGAGAAATGGAATGCAGTGCACGTCGTATCCGCATCTGGTGTCCGCAGCACAACGTGCCGTGTGAGTGTCTCTGCACCTTCCCACTCGCCCAGCGAAAGGCTGTGCAGAGACGCGTTGTGGATGCGCTGTGGCCTCGGGACGTGTGAACAGTACGAACACGCTGCGTCGCGTCCTGCGAGAGACGTTGCGTCCTGTTATCTGCGCGTCGCGCCGGCGTGTCTCCCGGCCCGGGAATGGAGGGTGGGTGGGAGGCTCGAGTCGCGCTGCACGAAGCAGCAGCCGCGCTTTAACCACTGCGCTGCCAACTGCAGCAGCAGCTGCTCATCTCACATCCCTCTCCACATGGAACTCGCAACGACCTGTTTCACAGCAAACGCGTCCACCACACTTGATCATCGGGCGATGCGTCCACTTGCGCAGCGACAGAACGCGTGACGCGCAACTGCGAGCGTGGCTCTCTGTTCTGACACGCAGAACGCAGCAATTTTGCTTTCAACACACGCAGCAACGTGTCCAAAATCCAAACTGGTTTCTGTTGTTCATTTGCCATCAAAAAACTTGAAATTCGCCCCAGCACGTGGAGATAAATCACGTGCGACTCGTGCAGATCAAACCAGAGTCAAACAGCGCTTCATGTGCGCAGCACGTTCCGATGCAGCGTCCAATTTCCGCCACGTTGCGCCGTCGGCGCCAAGTGGCAATAACGTGGCGTCGCCTTCCTGCGAGTTTGCTGAAATGACCATCGCTACGCAGGGGCTGCAGCGCCGTCCTTGCGGGGACGTAAAAGAGGCACGAAACCCACGACAATAAGTGAATTCAATGCTGCAGCCCTGTCACACAAGCGCCGCGCGGTGCTGCAAGGACGGTCAAAACATCGGGTCCACTCGTACGTGCGCGCGCAGCAATTTCCTGAATCTGAGAACAAGTCATTTCACGCTTCAGGATGCAGTTTCATGACGGCATTAAAGGCAGAACACGTATCAGGGCTGCGTGTGTGCACTGGTTCCAAGGGGACTGCTGGATGTGGCAAACCAAAACGTGTACGCCGTGTGTACCTCATGTGTACATCGCACCAAGGCATGCCGCACTTCAGAGCAACTCCACACACAGGACCCCTGGACGGATGTGTCCCGGCCCCAGAACGGTTAAACCGGCCCGACTCCCGCAGCACCAGCAGCAGCGGCGCATATGGAGCCGGCAACTCCGCTGCAATCTCTACAGCCGGAAATGAAGCGAGTCACGTGACCCGAAACACCGGCCACGTGGAGTTAAATCCCCAAAAAACAACATCATGGAACTCAACCAGTCTGAAGCGATTTGAGCTGGCCAGCCGGACACGCGGTTTCGATTGCCATGCGGCGGACCACGTGGGAAGGGAAGCAGAGCACCAGGCGTCAACTTGGGAGCTGACGACGTTTCTCGGTGCTTGAGCGAATCATTCGCGTTGTGGAAAATCGAGGCAGCACGCACAGACTTGCGCAAGTTACGCGCCACGCATCCTGGGACAAGACGTGAGGCACGTCTGGTGTGAACAAGCCTGAGTTTGCAGGACAATGCAGAGTCGATGTGGAGAGCTATCGACGCAGTGTTGGAGGGACGCGCTCCCTCCATCCCTCCCTCAGGGCGAGGCTGACCTCGGGTTCACACCACCGCCCGACGCCCAGCCCCACCACGTCAATACTCGGCGTTCATACCCGTACCTCTCAAGTCAACAAACACGCACAGAGATGCAACACTCTGTGTGTGTTTTTCTATCAGGTGAACGTTTGGGTTCAGACCAGTGCGCCTCAGCGACTGAACGTGTTTCCCTGCGCCTTTTCACGAATGTAGCGTCGAACGCAATGTGAACAGAAACATGGATCCTTTATTGTGAGCCAGACTTGAGACGCACACGGGGCGCCCGTACTGCACAACTGCACAAAGACATCGCACGTGACAAAGGCTCCGCGCGGAGGAGCGTGGGGCGGGCGAGGGCAACTCTCTTCACAAACAAAGGACGCGGCAAATTGGCCGTCGCCCCATTGAGTGCGGCTCGGCTCCTGCTGCACGCGCTGTGCGCTGCGTCTCACACTGGATGCATCATGCGTTTCGCCGCAACCAATGCGCTCTTGCTGCACGCGTCATCACCTTGCACACGCCAATGGGCGTGGCAAAACGCAGCTGGCGTGAACCCCGCGGACGAGGGTCGCGGGGTCAGACTCTCACGAATCCATATCCATGTTGTGATACCGGATTCCATGGAAAAGCGTGACTCGCTGAATGCCATTGTTTTGCGATTGCATGACCCGCACACAACTCGACAAATGCGCTAAAATGGCAGATTTACAGATAAAGCACACGATACATTTCACACACAATTACCGGGAAAACAAATGTTCGAATCTGACAACTTTTTTTTCCACAGCGTGTTCGGCGCGCGTGCTCTCGAGGCTTGTGTTAACTGTGTGCACTTTTTCACAAAAAGTGTTCGGAACTAAGCGCTGTTTTCGGCTCGAAGAGCCCGCGTTGCCTGTTTTCAGACGAGGCAGCTTTTGACGCGGCTTTCATGATTGTGTTTTGCTGATGCATGTCAAGCCGCAGGGACGGAGCCCCAGGTCTCCCGCAGCCCGATCCCTAATCCCCCGGTGTCAACACATGCGGCAGAGGCTGCCATGGGAACTGCAGGGGCCTCGCTGTTGCACAAACTGCGGTTGAGGGGTTCTAATTTCAGGGATGACTCACGCTCCTTCCGCCCCTTTCCCTCCATCTGCGCTCCTCGCTCAAAGCCTTTTGTGAATTTTTCATGCAAATGCGAATGTGTCGTCTTGCCACAAATACACGAGCGGTTGCATTTATGGAGCCCTTGAGGTCGTGTGACTGAATCCTGCATCTCCTTACATCCCAGCAGCACAGCAACTCTGTGGTGGCTCTACTACTGTGTGGGTTTGATACGCGGTGAGCTTCGCACACGCAGTGCTCATTTCCCGACATTTTCATCACAATACCACGGCAACAACACTTGACGGTCACAGGCTCCTCACTCCACAGAAGCGCAGGAACTTCAAAAGAATTGCCTGAACCCAGACCAAAAACGCGTGATTGTACAAGGTTTCAAAGCACGCCCACTCATGAGGTAAACGATGTCCCTACCTGGCTGCTCCTGTCGTGAATCCCCTGGATGCGGTGTTCCCTCCTCCTGCAGAGGCTTCACCCGAAGCGGTGTTCCCTCCTCCTGCAGAGGCTTCACCCGAAGCGGTGTTCCCTCCTCCTGCAGAGGCTTCACCCG
>JAAUXT010031278.1_pt1 | contig 11896 bp, 14 predicted proteins | sample 7278171 | NCBI WGS metagenome assembly JAAUXT01 (sample SAMN14350112, study PRJNA611818) | marine sediment metagenome | isolation source: surface marine sediment (1.8m) | place: French Polynesia: Moorea | collected 2018-08
CCATTCATGTCAATTGAATGAGCCAGTGTCAGAACCATACCATTGCTTGTACAAGATGCAATGGTGACATTCTCAATGAGAAATGAAGAAATCTCCACAGCAGATAAGAATAGACATCAACAAACGTGTGAAAAGGTTACCATTCTGATAGGAATGTACCCAGTTACTGTTGCATAAGTGACTAATCATTACTTCAATGCAGATGATGAGTGAAAATGTAACCGTCCGGGGTGAAAAGTGCAGTGTTGTCATCGAAATGCAGATACAGGTCAAAACATGCCCATTCAGGGTGGAAAATGCTGGGTTGCACTCAGAGCAACTGCCAGCATCAAAATGTATCTGTCCAGGGTGAAAAGTACTGGGTAACAGTGTTGCAATGAATCCAGTAGTAATAAGTATACCATCAGTGTCAGAAGTGCACCATTGGTACCCCTAACAGTATACTTCTGAGCACAGTAGGGTGCTTTCTGCTCAAGCGGTCAATTTCAGTATCAGAAGCACCCATAGGTAGTTTCCACATGGACGATCGTCGAGTCAAAAGTGTACTGTTACGTTTTCGGACCCTACCCTTCTGACTTGCCAACAACGGACAGCAACCCGGGAACAACCTCAGCTGTTGTTGCACTCGTATTGCTCTCAATCAAAAGCATTTTGCCATCAGGTTGATGAAACAGCCAATGTTTGATATCGTGATTTATCACTGTAAATGGATTTCCACATTTGGAATGGACAGCTCATCCGGAGATTGTTTCTTTTTTTTCTCCAAAAGAGCAAAGACTGGTTGACACGCATCTAGTGGTCGGCACTGCGTCGTGAATTTGTCGTTTGCTGAATTTTTTGTTGCAAAAGAAATTTCTGATGCACGTGGGCACGTGGTCTCTGAGCGCAACTGCGACAACAGCTCGGGTCAAATTCGCCAAACTTGCACGGGTGAGTACTCAAAGGGTCAAAGGAAATGGAAAATAAGAAACTGCCTTGTCTTGCAAGATTGACACACACAATGTGGTTTACATGCAGGCAAATCATTTCTTTCGATGTTGAATGTGAAAACACAGTAATTTTTTTCGTGTCTGTCCTTCAATTTCACATGTTGTTTGAACTGAGTGAATCCACAAAGTTACGAGCCACCGAGCCACCACTTCAAATCTATTGGAACCTCAAAATTAAAGAAACACCATTCCATTTGCTCCCGACGATCGCGAACTCTTGAGAAATTGCTCATGAATTACAGAGCGAGACAGGACACGTGACGACTTCTGTTTTTGATGCCTTTTGATCAGCACTCCAGAGATTTCAGAATGTCATGTTTCTCTGATCACAATTGGCAAATGCTTTCAAGGCGTGGTGTCGACTGATGTTTCTCTCAGAGGGATGATATCGCCAGGAACCAGAGGACAAGAGAACCCAAGAAGAAAACACCATTGTTTCTTTGGTGCTGAGGATGAGAGGTTGAACTGTGAGGGAACCTCCATGATTTTCCGGCATTTGGTACAGATTTGGTCTGCTGACTTCGAAGGCCTTGACACATTTGGGGTTTTTTTTTTCGTCCCGCCACTGCTGATCCATTTGTAAAACAATAGAAATTCCAATTGTTTGCAGTCAATGAGTTACCTCACTTTGCTCTTGTGTGACGATCAATTGCCCATTGCCACATTTGATTGAAAGAATCCTCAGAGTACCAGCTGCAGCCATGGTTGCGATTTCAAGGAGACCAAAGGCAGCACGCCACTTGGAATCCGTTATACGCGTGTTTTTCTTTTGCAAAACTTTGAAGGAGACTGCCTTCCAGAGCCATCAGACACCAAACACGGGAACACAAATTTCAACCTGGAAGCAACAAAGCACTGGGAAAAGAAAGGTGAAAGTTTAACAATCACACCGCCAACAATTCAGTCCAAATTCACACGAAAAGCGGTCTTGCAGGTCCCAGATTCGCTGTCTGCTCTTTTTTCTGGCCCACACACATTCCAGAAAATAACCACCTGACTGCATGACTTGAATGTCAAACGTAATGAGCTTGTTATGAACGGACATTGTCTACTGTGGGTTGCAAAAGTGTGAAAATGCACGCTGACATCATATTCTTTAGTCAGAATATTAGAACTGTCGAAAAAGTGGTTGGCTCGTCGGAAAAAAGCAACTCTCGTGTCTGGAACATCCGATGTTGCCCTCGTGAAGACAACGTGAAGAACCGCTCAAGTGCGACAGTGCAATCAAGTTCGATCGTTCGGTCATTCTCGTTCACTCCCGTTCACTCTCGTTCACTCTCTGTCCCTGTCTCTGTCTCTCTCTCCTTCTCTCTCTCCGTCTCTGGTCAAGAACGTGCAGTCAATTTGCTGCTTTGGTTGTGCAATCAACTGAGGTGCTCTGGAAATCTTTGAAGCAACACAAAGACTGTGCAAGCCAACTTCAGGGGTAATGGACAAGACTTAGAACCCAAAACATCTTTGGGCTGTCGGTAATTCGATACATTAGGTGTCCAGGAAAGTGCACCACCGCCAGAACACTGTGAAAGACGTTTCCTCCTCCTACTCGCTGCGCTCCCGCCATCCATCACTGAGATGTGACTTGTAACTGAACCACTCAGACAGGACGTTCACTTCTGCCCCTTTTTCATGATCAATCAATCTGGCCAAGAATGAAAGAGAATGCCACACAGGAGTTTTGTGGAAAAATGAACAGAGACCTTGAGTGAGTACACTGTTACATCAGTGGAGTCTGATAATCTGTGGAAGTTCTGAGCCCTTGTTGATTTTTCCAGGCGCTCTTGTCTTCTTCAGTTTCAACAACCAGAAGTTCGCAGATTTTCTCCTGTGAATCACCGCTGTGTAGGGACCTGGTCCAATGTACGGGAAGCACATTGATATTCATTCAAACCAAAGAAGCACTTACTTTACCTAATCTAATCCGCGATTCCCATAAGGAGCCTCTGCAGTGCCCTGAATACAAATTGCTCCACCTTTTTATCCTGTTGCAAATCCATCGCTAAAGGTCCTTTCAACCCGAACCTGCGTATAATAGCAGTCCATAATTCGCCCAGAACAATTTTGTGCTCACAATCCGCGCCAAAGTTGTGGGGTGTACCGGCGTCCGCGAATGCTTCAACTTCCAACGCTGTTCTACGAAGCCCGAGAGTGGAGTGAAAACCTGGGGGACCTCTGAGAACACCGCAAGTCAACCCACAGAAAGTCATTTGGGTCCATTCAGTCTGTTTTACAGGCAGGACAGATAAAAAATTTGGTTCTATTCTGAGTCATTCTGAGAACACGTACACAAGGAGAAATTCAATCGATTTGTTGGGCATTGACGGCCAAAGTGAACTGATCAGCCATTGTGTCCCGTGCGGACAGATCTGGAGAGGCTGAAAATTGAGTTTCGTGGTTGGGCGCCAGGATTTCAGTTTCACCCTGAACTCTCCAGGACGAAACAATTAACTTCTACCGAAACCGAACATACCTGTTTCATTCATGTTGTTGCAAGTTCGCGTGGTTTATGAAACAGGTTGTCTCGTACGTAAAACAAAATATGGAAGAAAAATCTTCGGCTTTGGGGAACAAATAACAATTCGGTTCGCTCGGTCTTCGCCTTTCGCGGAAAATCTGTTGAAGTAAATCTGTGAGATCGGACTTCTTCATTGAATATTGTGGTCAGGCGAGACAACTCAGACCACCTCAGAAGGAAAAGTATCAAGATATAAGCCCCCCAGAAAAGGTTTTCCGGTTTCCCATCAGAGTAAAGTTTACGGAAGGAGTGGGCATTAGGCATTCCAACGTGCAGGCAGGACAACTTTCAATTTATCCACAAGAAGTTCTTCGAAATCTGGGAATGAAATTTTTTGTTGCTCTTTTTTGTGATCTTTTATGTTTATTCCGAGATAAAACGCGCCGAGTAATCTCCATCCTGGATGGTAGGAGACGGGTCCACACTCTTACGAGGCAAATTAATTCACACTTCCATTTAATGAACATGACACCAAAGGATTTTCGGTGGAACTCTGCTGTGACAAACTGTTATCCCTTTCCAATTGTGTGAAGACTGAAAAGATGAGCTAATTTGGTACACACAGTTCTGCCCGATCTTCCTTTGGGAACTGCCCTGACGGGACAGAATGTTCCGTTGTGGTTTGAAAACAGTACCTCAGAATCATTTTCCAACACAGTCCCATTTTGACCAACAAACAAACCTTACAGATCGTCATCAGCAGAGCATTGCCAGCGTTGGCGTCACTGGAAACATTTCTTGCGTGTGAAAAAGGGAAGAGAGATGTTGAAGAAAAAACCTTGCTGGCCTCTTCAAGTTGGAATTGCAGTCCACGTTTCCTTGGAAGGACCAACTGGAAAATTGTCACAAGTTAATCGACTGCTGCAGGAGTTGTGTGGCTCCGTTGCCTCGACACCTATTCGTCACAGATGCCATTTTAGTGTCTGGGGATTTGTGAAATAATTGATACTAATATTCGCCGCTTATCTCTGCAGACACAGCTGTGACTGAAGCAAAGCTGAGTCTCTTGGTCCCAAGACAGTGCTTGGGAGAACACAGAAATCGTAGAAGAGAAGAGACAAGTGATATGCAGCAGAATCACTGGCGGCTGCATGCTTTGGTGTCACACACATCAGTTCGTGCAATGGCAAGGCGAACGAAAACTGCAAGAATCGTGCCGCTCCTTGCTGCAAAAAAGATCGAAAAGGGAGGTAGGTTCTGTGAGACAGGCCCACCCACCCATCCTTCCTTGTGCAAAGAATAAGTGCAGCAGCACAAGAAAATTTTGCAGGAAATATGTTTGAAGGACACTGCACTTGGCACTTTACGTCACAAAGTGAACTTCAAAACAACCAATTTCCTGCTTTTGGAGGTTTTGATTCAGGTCAAAGGCAAGTCTACTTGAGAGTCAAAAGACAACAAAAATAGAACCAGAAGGAGTGAATGTGGAAGAAGATTCATGAAGGACAACAGAATCAATGAGTGCTAAGTTGGAACAACCTACGCAGGTGTTGAAACTGAATTGCGACACACTCCCTTTTTCGGCGAACGGGTTCTGACGGTTGGTTCTGAAACCGAGGACAACCCACAGTACACAGGCTCGCCACTCCACTTGCCTTGATTATCAAAAACCCCCACATTGCGGTCTGGTGAACGGTTGCCATTGGGCGTTTTTCCGCTGACATTTAATTTCCTATCACACTGATCCGGGGGAAGTAACCTCGCAGGATTCTCATTAACGAAGATAATGAGGTAAAGAGAATCCTTGCTGCAAACCTGATACCAACCTGTCTCATCTGAAATAGGGAAATGTGTCATGGAATCGAACAACAACCCCATTTGTCCACTGAAATTGGTACACTGTGTTCGTACTTGAACAGAATCGAAAGTCCATACCACCATGCACGAAGATCACAAAATCCACGAAGGCGTGTTTTTTCTCATGTGCATTCAACCCCAGAATGTCAGCAACTTCACGCTTCAGCTGTTGCAGCGAGCAGTACCGCAGGACGGCACCGGGGGCCCACCCGCGGAACTTGCTCCGGAAGCACGATGTCGACTGGTTCCGACTCAAACGCATGCAGTCGTCGGGAAACTGCTTTTGGTTGTTTTCTTTCATTCAACTGTGATGCGCGTGATTTAGGTAAATTAATTCCACAGAAGGTTTTCTCGATCAGTCTGTTGGAAGAACCTGCCCCCCAGGAATCTTGCAACACGAGGATTTCTGGGATAAGGATGATTGATGAAATGTTCAGCGACAAGTGACAAGTCCAAAAGCTCCAAAGAAACCTCTCAGGAAACTGTCGGTGGACTACAGAGTTTCTTCCTCACACCACTCCCCGCTGAAGTAAAAAATCCACACAAGCTTCTGTTCATCAAGGAATGACGTATCTGTTTTCAATTTGTTTTGTTGTGGGCTTCGTTTGCCGAAAATAGCAAAAACCGAAAATAGTCAATTCGAGTTGGCTTGGGGCAGATATATGCTTGGATTTTTGTGCATTGTATTTTGCCCATCGATCACAGTCCAACTTGTAAGGAAAGGACGTGATCCGCAAAATGGATTCATTGTGAAAAGTGCGGAAGTGAGAATCTGGTGTCAGATTGCGGGCGGAATCGCTTTGATCCGAAGCTGTTTGGGTCGGGAACCTGCTGACAGGTTTATGTGTCAGGGTATTGAACGTGAGAGTCCATTGGACCTGATTCATTGCACCAAGTGCACAAAAGTCAGACACGTGTTTCTCAATACCTCGTGCGGAATCGGAGGACCGTATTATTCTCACAATGCGGCTTGTGGAAAAGTAATAAATTTTAAACTGTTCGTTTTCCTGGAAGCAGGGCTCCCACTGCACCTAATGATGATTTACATTCAGCTGAAAGCGACTGAACACAATTCCAAGAGGTGGACGTTTCAATCAAGATCTTTTCGTTCTTTGAAATGTTTCTAACCACAAAATTCACGTTGGCAGCGAGGGTCAGCAGTTACAAAGGATGCATGGGCTTCAGCTGGTATGAGCCCCAGTTTGACAGAACAGTCCTCAGATAAACTGCAAAAGAGGATTGGGTCTCGAGGTTCCTGGAGGAAGCCAAGTGCACGGGATGTGCACTGTGGTCGGGTACGGGCTCCTATCAGCTCAAAATCTGCCGTTTACTCCGCTGCTCGAACCGAACACACATCCAGACGATCCAGCCGGTACAATGCAATCATTCCTTGATAAAGTTTGTCGTTAATTAGTCACCGGCTTTGAAGTCATGAGAAGCGCATTAGAGGCTCAGATGTTCCAGGCGGCACATTTCCCGGTGAAGCAAATTGCTGCAGCAAAAAATATACAAACATTCTGGGACGGTTGTGGTAAATCTGGGCAGTAATCTGCAGCCAATATTTTCCAACCTTGAGAAGAACAGGCAAACTAATCCATTCACAAAGTCATGGCACAGGCTGTTTCTCTCCTTTTTTCCTGTGGAAATGACGCCGCTGTGAACGTCTTTTTTGTTTTGTCTGGTGACAGACACTACAGAAATGAAAAAAATGAAACTTCACACAAATAGGAGGCTGATGGGCAACACATGAGTATGAAACTCATTTTCAGCAACCGTGAGGCAGACGCGATTGCATGCGGACAGCTATCAACCAAACGCGGGTCACATCTGGAATTGACGCTGACGTCTCTCTCGGCAGCTTCTGATTTTCTCGTCGCGAGGACGATGTCGGGACATTTGAATGCTTCTCACGCGATGCCGCGCTGCGGTAAATTGATCTGCCTCGTTGTTTGTCTCTTGCGATATGACACAGAGAAGCTGGAGGGAAATTAATAGGCTTCTTTACACTTCTCATGTCTCGGCTATCTGTCTTGCTGTTTTCTGTTTGGAAGGTTGCAGTGCTTTTCCAGAAGAAGTTCAATATTTCAGCGGCCCCGATTGCTTTGTGATCACCTTGTGTCTTTCCCCAGTGGTCAAGTTGTTACATCATTCTGAACAACACACTGTGCCTGGAAGTGAACGTCGCAGCAAGCCAGACCCGATTCCGCACGCATCTTTGTCAGAAATCGACTGGGGGCCCTGACACACTGAATCGTTTCGGGCTGATACGTCGTTCTCTCGAGCCTGATCAGGCTGGTACTTTTGGGCTCAGAGAATGATGGGCACATTGAATCATTGTCTCCAGCCCGAAAGTATTCTCCAGCATGATGAAGTCTACAACATTTGTTGCAATATTGATATATATCATTGAAACAAATTTGAAATTTGAATTGACAAAATATTGTTGGTATACCCCCCTTGCAAAAAGGAATGTTGGTGTATCCCATTGAAAATAAATATGAGAATTGAATCTACAAAACTTTGTTGGTACATTCTATCAGCAACAAAAAAGGGAACACCCCATTGAAAACAAAACATTTGTCAGTACATTCCAACATAAAACTAAACGTAGGTACATTCCATTCAGAATTGAATCTACAAAACTTGTTGGTACATTCCATCAACAACAAAATATAGGTACATCCCATTGAAAACAAAATTTGTCAGTACATTCCAACATAAAACTAAATGTTGGTACATCCTGTTAAAAATAAATTAAAATTTATATCAAACACTTTTTATTGGTACATCCTATCAAAAAAAAGTTGGTATATCCCACCTGTTACAAAACTGAAAATGCATTTGCCACTCAGAACACAGCCCATTTCAATGTTTCCAAACAAAAAGATCAACAAAGTCACACCTGAAAAAAAACAACAACATATAAATCTGTTGATATTGACAGAGCCTGGTCATATTTCATGCATTCCATTGTTCTCTGGAGCCCAAATGCGCCAAAGAGAATGATTCAGTGTTTGCAAAAGTACCATCAGGCTGACACCCCCAAAAGGTCCAACCCGAACGGGCTCACAAAAATGAGACGTCAGCCCGAAAGAGCGCAGCTTGATTCAGTGTGTCAGGGCCTTGACTCTTCGCGTATTTTCTTTCGGTGTGCAAAGGCCAAAGAAGACAGCACAGTGCCCAGGATTAAGAATCGGCAGACAGAAACTGGAGAAGTTATTTGTCACCAGGGACTCTTGCACAGGAACGAGCGCAGGAAAGGAGGGGATATTCCTGGAACAGTCAAATGAGTTGCACGGAGAAATACCATCCTGACGAAAGTCTCAGGTTTTTGTAAGGTTGGAAGTGTGTGTGTGTGTGTGTGTGTGTGTGTGTGTGTGTGAGAGAGAGAGAGAGAGAGAGAGAGAGAGAGAGAGAGAGAGAGAGTTTGTTGTTGAATGAATAGAGGTTCCCAATCAAACCACCTTCTGCGCAGACACTTTCAGCGCAGAAAGGTTTCAGTTCCACCGGAGAAGAGACATCGCCGTCAAGGTAAAGAAAACTATCCGTGTCTCCCCAGGTTGATTTTGCGTGCCATTTTGAGCGGAACCTTTCAACCCGAATTCTCTTTTCGGTTTGTCGTTGTGAATTCGCTGTGAAACGTGCGGATGATTTGATTCAGGTGTCTTCAATGGTCAAAAGAATGCCTGTGTCTTCTGCGCAAGTCAGGGAAATTGTTTTCGTAATATTCCACGGTGCAGATACGGAGGTGCAAAAGATCCCCTGCCCCTACAAATGTGCAGTCAGTGGGAAGTCAAAGAGACAACTGCGGGCCAACCCGCACATGAAGTGATGGAGAAACAAACACTGGGGGACAATTTGAGCCTGCACAGAACACGAGCAATAAAGTTGAATCTCGAAGCACATCCATATCCACGAGAACACGTTGCATATTTGTAGGGACTTCGCTCCATGTTGACGCGGAATTCCAAATCCTGAGAGTGCTTTTGTCGCGATCATGAGTGTAAATCAGCAGCTGTCTTTTTTGCCAGTGATTAAAGACCAAAGGGACTGCACTTCGATGTGTCTTTATGATTTTTGCAAAACATTATATCAAAAATATTTTTTCTTTCATCTTTGGAAGAAAGAAGTGCAAGAAGAAGTCAGCGTCGGGAGAAGTCCCGTGGGTGCAGTAACATTACCCGGATAGGCCTGTGATTAACGTCGTCGTGCCTGCAGCAGCGGACTTGGAGGCCTTCTGCCGTATTCAGCTGCACGTGCCTGCAATTTACGTACCACGTATGTGAGCCTCTTCGAAAGAACTGAACCTCTGAAAAATTGCGTGTGAATGTGAGGCATGCCAGGTTCTTGTTGTCACTCCTGATAAAGAACAGAAGCGTTGTCAAAGGTGAAACCTCGGCGCGGACTCACACACAAACATGAAAACACGAACCCTCGTTTCGCGTTGAAGACACAGCACGCTTTTGATGTGATGCATGTTTGAGTGGTTCGTTGTGTGCAACCCACTTTTGCTCCATAATTTGGTCCGGAAGCAGGTTTGGCGTTCAACCAAACATCTTGGGACATCTGAAGAGATTTCCAGACGCCTCGCACAGGTTGCCAAAGTTGCTTCGGAAAGGTTACTCAAAGGGTCAAAAGGAACCAGCGGAGGGAGAGAGAAATCACCCAACTGGCAAGTGTCAGGGTTTTCCTGGACCACTTCTCTCTTGCGCAGACGGAACCGGCTTTGCGTGATTCTCTCCAAATGGCCCTGCATGTAGTCATTCCGTCTGAACACACCTGAGGGACAGACGAGCATGTCGACCGAGCCGGTAATTTGCCCGTTTAATTCTCCACCGACCACTTCGTGCGCAGTTCAGACAGAAGCAGCAATACCAAGTCAACTCGTTTCAGTTTGCTTCGGCTCCACGATCCATGGTTTGTGAATCCCCAAAGTCCAGCCAATTTCGTCCCAGGTATGTCGATTTCACCATGCAATGGAGTCAACATCTCCACCGTGCAACAGAATCTGAGTGCGGCAGCGCTGTTCACAATAGCACAACCCAAAACAGATTACCATCGTCATGCAACATGACAATAAATCGTTGTGAATTTTAGAGTTCGACGAAGAGCAACATCCGCTGCTGACTTGCTGGTGCAATCCAATTATTCTTTCGGAAGCACCACAAATCACCGCTTTGTCCCCCCGCTTTGGTCGTACGAGTACTTGCGTCTGGAGTGACAGTCACTGCACCCAGCTTCACGTGCACTTTGGAACGAATCATGTGCTTTCGTAAAAAGCACTTCGTGACATAAAGAACGACTATTCATGTTCTGCAAAGTACGAGGTACGTATACAAAGTCAGGTCCGTCATGTTCGGAACAAAACAAAAGAAATCAATGACTCAGGGTCTGTCACTTTTGTTGTCGACACCAATTCGGCGAACATGACGGACCCAACTTTGTATACGTACCTCGTAACTGTCAAATTGCTGTGTGTTGGCATCTTGAGCCACCGATTCAGCCAAGCAGAGCAGCAACCAAGAACGACGAAGCAGCATGCACTGACGAGAGTCAAGTTTACTTGTCGGCTAATGTGCCTAAAAGCTCGATGTCTCTTTAATTTCCTGTTCTGCACACAGGAGGCACAGTCTTCTTATTCAAGCAGAATAATCCCACGAATAATAGCACTGTAAAGCTCTTCTGTCCACGCCAAAGGATACGGGCTCATGAAGTATGGTGGACAGTTTCATCAAGGGATTCCAGGCCATTATTTTCCTCCAATTTCATTCCAAGTTCAGACTGAACGCCTTGACAAAGTCGCGAAAGGTATCCTGTGAGGCGCATCATTTACCCAACACAGTATCCCTCCTCTGGTTTGTCCATTATCAAGAGAGGCTGCTTCGGTTGGAGAGAAGGTAATTTGGTCACTGCTCAAGTATCTTTGGATGTCATTCTGCATACAAACAAGAACATTTCCGACCATATTCATGTGGGAACAATATTGACCCTGATGGAAGGATAAGGCCGAGGCATTCCCAAACGAGAGAGTAATCACTAAAGCCTGAACATCCTTGGAACACTCCGCAGTGAATCTGTTCAGGGAGGGCTTGATCCTTGCGGCTGATTAAGCCCTATTCTCACGGCATTCTTGGAAGTCTTCTGTGCAAATGATTCAGCCTCTTTGTCACTGACAGATCTGTGACAAAGACCGAACTTTTCAGGCCTTGAGCTTGGAGAAGGAAAGTGTGTGCGGAGGCTCGCAGCACCGTCTTCACATCAAAGGGGACAAAACACGGTCGTACGTATTGCTTTGAAAGACGTTTTGATGGCTCGAGCCTCGTTTTGAAGCGCGTGGTGTCTGTGCCATTTGGACAGGGCCTTTGTTGATGGTCGCGGTAGCGGCCATCTAGGTCCCGCTGTTGCCTTAAAAACCCTTAGCATTCATGTGTGCGTCTGTCCACACTTTGGAATGTAACCTCCCCCCCACCCCCCACCCACCCCCCCACCCACCACTGGACCCCACCCACCCACCCACCCACCCACCCACACCCACCACCAGACCCCCCACCCCCCCAACCCCCCCACCCACCACCAGACCCCCCCCACCCACCACCAG
>JAAUXT010107855.1_pt1 | contig 11894 bp, 16 predicted proteins | sample 7278171 | NCBI WGS metagenome assembly JAAUXT01 (sample SAMN14350112, study PRJNA611818) | marine sediment metagenome | isolation source: surface marine sediment (1.8m) | place: French Polynesia: Moorea | collected 2018-08
GACAGTCTCTCCTGAGATACCAACCAGTGTGTTTGTGATATCACTACAATTGGCCTGACCCCCCACGGGGTTTTCAACAATTTGGTACACTCGCTGGCACACTCTTTTCAAGGTGAGTTTCTGTGGTTCTCAGTTCATGTCACCCCACAAAGCACTTGTCCATTGCACAAGGCATTTAACCTGTATTTAGGTCAGTCGAGTTCAAATTGGCATGCCAAATCAACATGCAGCGCGCGGCAGAAGTGGAAACAGCCTCGTATGTGGTCTTCGGCTGAACAGGTTTCCGGGTAGACCACGGACCTGACTGAAACACACACGTGCGTGAAAGCGTGTAATGTTGCGTGCAAGGTCAGCTTTGTGTGAATACCAACTCGGACAGCAATGCTACCTCTCGGGCAATAAAAGGTGTGCTTGGGTGCTGTTCAGTCAATCAACAAACCTCATCCACAGGAAGCAGAAGAAAATGGAAGTAAAGAGCAGAGAATAGACCAAGATAGGTAGAAAGGTTGCACGAGGTGATAGAAGATACAAAACAAGGAAGGGCCATCATTTTGGCAGAAAAGGGAAGTTTTTTGATACCTACTTGGAGTACTATGGGATCCTCAGTTTTTACATCAGGAGACAAGATTGATAGAAGACATGTACAAGCATCTTGATCTGATCCTTGCCTTCCAAGATTGTCATTCTTTATGGGCAGCCACAATTATCCCATAGAGAGTACAGCAGATATCCTCAATAAATTACAAGACCTCTACCAAGCTCTTGATAAAGCTAACTCAGTTGCACAACAGTGGTTTGTGCAATTCTGCCAAGGGCACCTGCACAGCAGTATGTGAAATGTGACAGACTGAACAAGGAATCAGCTACTGCGAATGAAACAATTCTGGAGACTTGCAAATTTGTATTGTTCCCTAACTGATGTGCGTTGACTTCCCATAGTTTTCTGTCACTGATACAGTCAGCTTTGAAAACTCCTTTTACCAACAACTTGATCGCAACTTACGAGGATGTATCAACATATTCTGTCACTCTGCATGTTCAGCAACACACATGGGTGGTTGATTCAAGACAATATCTCACCAGCTGATTCTTTTGTCCTTCTCAGTGCAGTCTGGCCAAGTGACTTCGCTCCTGAACATGCACAGTGCCACTTTATGTTGATACATCCTCGTACAACAGTCTTCTGCAGAAATCTCCAGACAAATGACAAATTTCAATTGCACCAAGCCCAAGAGACAGTTCCCAGTTACAAAGGTGGAGCAGCCCATGAAACCTTCATGAACAAAACGGTCTTTACGCTTAATTATACGCATTTATGCGGTTTCCCCAAGCGGAGTGTCAGAAGGGTAGGGTAGTCAAAACTACCTATCAGCACTTTCCACTCGATGGTCATCCATGTCAAAATGCTTGATGGGTGCTTCTGACCCCATGTCAAAACTCACCCATTTGTGTCAGAATGCATTGTTGCACATTGTAGCAACAGTGCACTTTCTGCCCTGGACAGTTAAATTGTGACACTGGAAATCGCTCTTTACATACAACACTGGCATTCTGACCCTGAATGGTGTGCTATGGACACTGACCTTCGTTCCAAACTCAACTGTGGCATTGTGACCCTGAATGGTACATTTACAACCCATAGATGTGCTCACACACAAACAGGTATGTTTTCACCCTGAATGGTGTGGTATTCACCCACAGATGCACTCACAGCACAAAACACAGACATGTGTGTGTAAAACTGTATGGAATGATCCTTTATTTCGGTTAATAAAGGCACTTTTCATGGAAAGAGGCACTGGGAATGTCAAATCAAAACAGTCCAAACAGTAACAGTGAACATGTAAACACAAAAAACAGAACTCTTCTTGCTCGCCCCCACAGCAGGTTACTTCGAGCTCAAGCTAGCATGAATCTTCTCTGTGTTCTTGCTCGCCCAGAAGGTTTCCACACTGCATGGCGCACCCGGGATGCCAAACTTTGCACAAGAGGCATTTTCAGTCTCCAACACTTCACCCCTCAGACAATGCACAATCTGTATATCATGTGGTTGCAATGTGATGCGCTTCAAATGAACTGTTACAAGGTTTGCGTCCTCCAGCAGCCCAACAAGATATGCTTCTGTAGCTGTGTGCAGGGCTGTGAGGGCACCTCCAGTGATCCTGTAGCCATCTTTTTGCCGCTCGGCCGCTTCAGCTGCCATGATATCGCAGACCAGCCTGCAACTTGTAAGTACATGTGAAGCTGGCCTGAATATGCTGGTGCTTGCTGTTGAGAAAGTGTCAAGAATGGTCAAGAGTGTTGAGAATGCATGTGTTGAACTTACCTCATAAATGGCTTCTTGGGCATCAAGAGGTCTGTGCGCTGCTGGAAGGCCCTGATCTGTTTCAACGCATACTTGGAGGGGCGCAGCTGGCCTCTCGGGATCTTGTATGACAGCCTATTGACTGATGGGAGGACCGGTTGCTGTACCTTATTCCTGACTGTGAACAAAGTACAAAGCTGTACAAATTGTATCATTCACAAGCGTTTTCACTTGCCATAAAGTTCTAAGGTGCACATGTACTCACTTTTGTGGTCAGGTATGATGTCGCCATCCTAGTCACGCTTCTCCTGGATCTGCCTGGCCTGCACTGGCATGTTCAGAGCCTCATGGCGCAGCTTGTTTGACCTCGCTGATGGCTGCCCTGGTGGCCTCAGCCTCACTCCTTTTGCTCCTGGTTATAGGTGTGCAGTCTGCTTTGTACAAGCCATTTTTAAATTTTCGCATGTCCTGACACATCAGCAGCTTCTTCCAATATGGCGGCTTTGAATTGGTCATGTGACTGCTATGGGGTTCAAATGAAGCTGTGAATGGTTTGGCAGGAAGCTGACAACCAATCAGAGAGCAGCTTCCTTGCAGCTTCGGATAGCAAGAAACAACCATGCTCTAGATTCTGCTCCACTTCCTAAATTTGAATTCGAAAGTCAACACAAAATGCAAATATCCGATTCTGACAAGAAGAACACCAAAAAGGGCAAGGGATGCATCCCTGCAGCTGCTTCTGCAGGGGCCGCGAGTACTGCATCAGCCTCTTGGGCACAAGCTAGTGCCGAGGTGGGCCTGGGAGGACTCATGGTGACGGAGGCTGCACTCACAGCCATGTTTGACCAGCTCAAAGAAGTAGAGGACCTGATTTTTGCAGTAAGTGTTAACAGCTTCTTTGCATACATCCATTTGTTGAGAATTTGTCGAGACTGTTGAGAATTAAATTAATGTGACAAATATTGCAGCGCACAGATCCCGACAAGAACACAGCATAGACTGACTTGGATGAGGATGGAAGCTTTGTGGTTGTCAGTGACGAGGAGCAAGAAATGCAGGTGCAGGAGATGAAGGAGGTGCATGACACACAGCTGACCAAGAAGCAGGCAGAAGCTGTCCTGGGCTGTGAGGACATGCTCACAGGTAATGGGTACTGTACAAACATCGAGTTAAGGACTTCAAAGGTACTTAATAGCTAAGGTCATCTCAGGTCACCACGGGACAAACCGACGTGGCCCCTTTTGGGGCTGGGGGGGATCCAGGTCTCAGCCATGCAAGAACCCAGGATAGTGGCATCAGGTGAGGCCAAGCTGGTTCTGATAGAACCAGCCGACCAGATGGATCTGGCCCTGGTGCCAGTAATGTTTCCATCTCCGGAACACCTCGAACCGATCAACATGATCTGGGAGCCGCACATAGAAGCAGATCCTCCTTATATGAGGCTCCGCCACTATGCGTGGCACCCCGGCCACCCACTCCATGTCCCGGGTCCTCGCATACCACTCACCGTCTCCCAGAGCTTCTCAATCTGTGATCTGCGCATGCCACACGGTAGTGTGTGCTGCCATATCACTGTCGATAACGGCTATGCAGAGATGTGTCAGATTCTGGCCCAAGTGCATGAGCATACAGGGTGCGAGTGCAAGGGACATCCTTTTATGTTGGTACTGGCATACAGTGCTCATGATCCCTTCTGAGCAGCATCACGCAGCACTTCAAACACATCAAAGTACTACTGGCACAAGTGCCCCATTCAATACTTGTTATGATTGGTGCGAACTCATTCCATTTGATCATTGTGCACATTGATTGAAACACAATGCCAAACATAAGTGTGATGATTAATTCTTTTAACAGGCCTCTGAATGATCAAGGAGGGGCTGATCCATCAGGCCATGGGAGTTCAGCTCCCCATTGACGCTACAGAGTGGACACCTGCCCAGGAACTCCCTGGCCTGATGCAGTGCCTCTGAAGAGAATTCGGGCCTGTGGGCATGTCCCCACAGGCTGCAGCACCATCGATGTCGATGCCCAGCTCAGCCACCACCACAACAATGCCCAGCACAGCCACTGCCCCAGCAGCCAGTACATCTGCAGCTAAAATCAAAGCAGAGCATAGGGACCCCTTCCAGGTGCAACCTATTTCACAGCGCATAGTGCAAGGGGATGTGGTCTCGTACGTCTATAAATGTCTATTGTGTGAGGACCCCCCCACTGCCACAAATGCCTGCAGAGCCTGTACCAACAGGCATCTGGGGCGGGTGCTTCTGTGTATGGTTTGTACGTGGTCATCGTACAATCCGGACATACTCAAGTACCACATGCGTAACAAGCACAGTTGAGTTGAAGTTGGACAATAAAGTCATGTTTTCTGTCTGTCAATGTCATTTTATTGCTGTTTCTCGACAAATTCTCAACAGTCTCAACAAATTCTTGACAGTCTCTACAAACTCTCTTGACAGGTTTCACATTTGCGTGAGTAGGTGTGGAAACATCAAAGGTGCGGCACACATCCTGATTACACAATGCGTTAAGTGTTTGATGAATTGATGCACTTATCTGCTCAACACTAATAAGTTTGACCTCGCTGAACAAACTTGACCTGAACTAAACTCCCAGGATGCACTCATAGTGGAGACCTTTGTGTTTTAAGAAGAGAGCATCCTTCAGCCACCCAGAAACAGACCCTTCTGTGGGTTTGAACTCGAACATTTCATAACCAACCCCATATGGTGGATCTACATGAACAATGATGTCCTTTCGCAGAACTTGAGCCATGGTGTAGATGTGCGTTTCTGTGACCCACTTGGATTCGTTGCCTATGAGTGAGCGCTGCAGGAGGAACTCATCACCAGTCAGATGTTTGTTTGCAGCATTTGTGGGCATGAATGGAATTGACTTGTAGTTATTCTTGATGTACAGGTCACAAGCATTTTTCATGTCCTCTGCACAAGTTTGCGTTCCAGAGATGATCATTGACACACAATGGAAGAAGCACAGTCCATCCCCTTTAATGTCATTGGTGACACCTAAGGGGGGCCTTTTGCAGTTGCTCCTTTGTTTACATATGGCAGGCGAGAGGAGCAAGGCAGTCTGAAGCGAGAAGTGATGTACTTCATGGAAGTTTGCATGATTGGTTTGAAGATGATCGGTTTTGGTTCCTCTGCACCTACAATGCTGCAGTCATCCTCACTGTGGGGGTGACCAATGTCCACTTTTGGCCTCTTGGGGGATGGATCACTGGCTTTGCGCAGGTGAAGCACACCATTGTCATCCATGTCAATTGCATCCTGCAAGTGAGATGTCTGCAGGGCAGCTTCAGCAATACACAGATTGATATGGACCCGAATAGTAGCATTTTGTGGGATTGCATATATGGCCTCTATCTCACTACAGAACTCTTGTGTAATAGCATGGCACATAAGGTTCTCCGGCTCCAGCCTTGAAGGCCTTATAACTTTGTGCACCTTGAGCTTGTGTATGGTGTCTTGGATGTCCTCCAGCTGTGGCTGTATGTCTTCAAGAGTGTGGAGCAAGAGAGGTCTGATCAAGTGTTTGTCTCCACAACCGAAGCTGTCGCAATGGCTATTGTCCAAAGGGGGTGGGGCTTTGTGCTTGCGGTCTGTTACATTGTTGTCACTTTGTAAGTTGACACCCTTGCCATGGTTTTCTCAGCATCTTGTTCTTGGACTGTTGTGACAGATGGTTGAGAGGCGGACAGTGGTGGTTGCTGAGTGGGTTCGCTGTCTGGTAGTGGCTGTGATGAAGCTGCACATTCTGACATGTGTTCTTCTTGTTTTGGAACTTGTGTGGATGTCACCACTTTGGATGGAGATAAGGGACAGGCCAGAGTCAGGAATGTGAAGTCGCCTCTCTGTGGGGCATCCTGATGAGCTGCTAGGGTGATGTCCCCTGTGTCCATGATGTCGAAAGTGACCTTGAACTCACTTGTGTCCTCAGCTGGGGGGTGGGGGCAATATCCGCAGTCAGGGTCACATCTGGTGTCTCCTTTAGCATTTCTGGCAGATGCTGATCAGGTTGAGTGGCCTGCACAAACTCCTGGTCATAAGTGTTGTCCTCTGTCTTACTCAAGTCCTCCAACATTTTCAGAGTGAGCCCAGGATACTTGCGCTTCACATTGGTGAGCAGTGCATCATTGACTTTGTGTCCTTGGCGATTGCGCATGCTGCACATTGTTGGTGTGGGGAACCCAATGACTTTGTAATCTCCCTTCCACTTGTTCTTCTTCTTGGTGAGTTGACCGCTTTTCACTTCACACACAAATACCCAGTCACCAACTTTGAGGGGAATGTCTTCGTGCTTTTTGTCATAGTACTTCTTGTACAAAGCTTGGCGCTTGGTGATGTTCTCCTTGGCCTTCTCCTTGATGACAGCATGTAAATTCTCAATTGTCTCAAGCTTGTCATCATAATCTAAGTCCATGAATTCATCTGCAGAATACTTGTACTCTCCAGTTTCATCCAAGTAAACTTTGTCCGTGTTGAAATTTTCTGAAGCATCTTCTGCACCATCAACTACCTTCTGCTCATGAAGCTTACGCAGAGATTTCAATTTGTAGGCCTGCACAATTGGTGGGATGAGGTCCCACCCCAGGAACACACGAGCAGGCATGTACCCAGTTGCTTTGTGCATGTGCGTACAGTATGCAAAACATGCACTGCCAATGAGTTTGCTCCAGTCTGTGTCCTTCATCTCATGTTTCACCAAAAAGTTCTCAATTGTCTGGTTAAGTCTCTCAACCATACCATTGGCCTGCGGATGTCTTGGTCAAGTGATGCAATGACATGCCCCCATCCTGCAGTTTAATTTTATCATGAGGTGGGAGTTGAATTCTTTCCCTCTGTCCGAGATCCAGATGTCAGGAACACCATACCTCTGGACAAGTTCCACCAGGAAGATGGCCACAGTCACTGCCTTCTTGTTGGGGACTACTTTACATTTTAGCCACTTGCTAAAGTAGTCCTGCACAATGATGATGTGACGATTCCTGTCTTCATCAGCAGGCAATGGGCCAACCATGTCGATGGCGACTTGCTTCCACTTTACAGCAGGAACTTGCACTGGGTTCAACACAGACCCAACTTTAGTTAGCTTGGACATGCCATTGTTGGCTTGTTGACACACCATGCATGACTGACACACAAAAGCAACTTTTGCATACAAATCTGGGAAGTAGGAGTTGGAGATGAAGGGTGCTGTTTTGTCTCATCCAAAGTGGGAGCTGATGTTAGCCGCAGCTTTTTGGTCAGTCACTTCAGTGAGCAGCCCTTTGCCATAGTGAGCCTCTTCTATTATGGCATATTGATCCTTTAGCTTGGGCACCACAGGCAAATCTGCATCTGGAATACACACATGCACAATTTTGTTACACTGTCTTGACATTCTTGACACTTTCTCAACAGTCTCGGCAAATTCTCGGCAGTCTTGACATATTCTCAACTGGTACTATAGTACTCACATGTGCCATTGCGCAGTCTTCTGGAGTACACCAGGCCCGTCCTGCCCAAATCCAGCTTGTAATTCTTGCAGCGTAGTCTGAAGGCAGCCCTTGAAGGTTCATCCATCACGTACAGAGGCCAATCACACTTCTTGTGTGACACAATTTCCCTCATGGTTTCTAGCCATGATTGGAGCCACGCAAGTGCCTCTTCACAAAAACGTTCATATTCAAGGCCAAAAGTTGGATTAAACGGATCCTCTGGATCAAAATAACGCTTAGGTCGGCCTCCTTTGTTGGCAGACTCATCAGAAAGAATTTCACTTGATTCTCCAGAATCACCGCTGTCCTTCTGAGCATTTTCCATTTCTGTTTTCATTTCTTTGTCCATAATGTCCTTTCTCGCAAATGTGCAGGAAACAAGTGGGAGATCAGCTTTGGTTCACATGAACATTTATTGGATGGATTTAATGCAGAAACAACAAGAAGAAATACCAACTGATAAAAATAGACTCCAACACAATAACGGGTACATTTGCTCATCCTGTCACCATTCCTGTGAATTGAACGAGCCAGTGTCAGAAGCATGCCATTGCTTGTACAAGATGCAATGGTGGCATTCTCATGGAGAAATGAGGAAATCTGCACAGCAGATAAGAATACACATTAACAAACGTGTGAAAAGGTTACCATCCCGATAGGAATGTACCTAGTTACTGTTGCATAAGTGACCATTAATAACTTTGATGCAGATGATGAGTGAAAATGTAACCGTCTGGGGTGAAAAGTGCAGTGTTGTTATCAAAATGCAGATACGAGTCAAAACATACCTGTTCAGGGTGAAAACTGCTGGGTTCCACTCAGAGCATATTCCAGAGTGAAAATGTCACCGTCCGGGGTCAAAACTGCTGGGTGGCATAGTTGGAACAAATCTAGTGGAAATAAGTATACCGTCAGTGTCAGAAGTGCACCATTGGTACCCCCAATGGTATACTTCTGAGCACAGTAGGGTGCTTTCTGCTCAAATGGTCATTTTCAGTGTCAAAAGCACCCATATGTAGTTTCCACACGGACAATCGTCGAGTCAGAAGTGTACTGTGATGTTTTCGGACCCTACCCTTCTGACTGGCCAACACCATAACTCTTGGGCTTTTGTCAGTTTTTGCAGACCTTCTGATTTTCCAAGGTTTCTGGATACCCTTCTGGGTAAAACACACCAGACTCCTCAATACCACCCACAACTTTTGACGGACTTCGTCAGTTTTGTGAACTTTCCAGGTGGCCCCACCACCACCACCCTTGACTTTGACTTTGCTTCGGACGTACGATGATGGCACGAACTACGGCTCGAGCAGCTACGCTCGTTCTTGAAAAGAGCTTGTTTCGTTTACTCTTGTCGATCAGTCAAATGTCGAATGGTCAAACGAAAGCTGCACGTAGAATCGCCCTCTGTGCGGGGGATCCCATTGCTGTTTGTTTGTTTGTTTGTTTTAATATATTTATTTATTGACGATTAAATTTTACAAATTCTCTCGTCCATTCATAACCCGCACACTCAATCATTTTGCTGAATAAATAAATGAATTGTGACGGGTTATAGTAATAATTAAACATTGATTGCAGTCAGTCAAATCTCTTTGTTTTTTGTATATATTCCTTAAATATTTTGATAATGAATTAAATTCATGTTTCTGTAAATATTTGGTATTATTATTATTATTTAATAAAATTTGTAATAATATTCTGTGTGGAGTATATTTTAATTTAGCTATTGTCTTTATATCATGTAATAATTTTTGTCTGTAATAATTATATTTTGGACATTCAAATAAATAATAGAAAATAGTTTCTTGATTTTTAGAAGGACAATTATTACATAGGTTTGTTAAACTCATTCCCATTTTATATTTATCACTTTGAAGTAAACTGTTTTTCATCCTAAAAGATAATAAAATTATATCTGTATAAGAATCATAGGTATAATAATTTTCATGCTGAATTTTATTTACATCCAATAAAGTTTCAAACTCTTCATAACTTTTACTGTTCTTAATATGATTGTCTAATTTATTCCGTTCTCTGAACATTTTTATGAAATAAGAATTATAATAATAATTTCTTTTACTTATTAATTGTTGCAAATTATTTTTATACCTATCACTGTGTCTTAATGTTGTTGTAAAAGGGAAAGCTTCATAAATTATTTTTGGTATTTTGGTAATTTTAATTTTTGCAAACATAGTTATACCTAAATAATGACTTCTTTCAATAAAAGTTTCCCAATTTATTTCTTGTAATAATTTTAATCTTGATGTATTTTTATATGCCCTAGTGCTAATTAAAGCACTATAATAATATAATTTTTCTAATTTCTCTGTTTTTAATGTAGTATTACAGTAAAAAACATACAACCATAATCTATAATACTTCTAATTATTGTTTTAAAAAAATTTTCAGCTATTGAAAATGTGATCACTTTTCTTATCAATTTCATCATCCTTATTATTTCATTGCTGTTACAGCAAATGTACGGGGATGGTTTCACTTCTGGCCGGACTGCGATCAACATAGCGACATGTGGTTGTGCTCCCTGTACGTGTTTGGCAGACTTTGCCAAAGAGGAATAACATGATGAAGAATATAAACAAAGCAAACTTGCACTCATGCACAGTCCAGCCAGAAGTGAGTCCACTCGCGGATCAGGTCGATTGTCTGTGTCGACAAATTGGCGCACCGGAGGTGTCCTTACTTTTGAAGGTGATGCGAGTACAACATGTTTTCAGAACCGCAAGCTATGGGACCCGCCTCGAATGAGCAGCACCTTTGCCGTCGCTCTTTTGAGGGTCGAAAGTCTTGGAATGAACTGCGAAAAACGGAAATTTGTTCATGACAAAAACAAACTCCAAATCTTGGGGACGTTGAAGGTGGTGGAAAGTCGACAGCCATGCCAGTGGTTGAAGAGCTCCAGGGACTGCTACAGAAGCTGCAGGATGGCGTCATCAACGACGAGGAGTTCAGCTACTTTTTGCGGACCTTGAGGAGCAACGGTGCCGCTCTCGAGGACAGCAACATGGCGGGTGAGTTCAGTGTGGGTTTTCTGTTCGACTGGTTCCACTTGACCAGATTTCACCGCAAGTTTTCGGTGAGAAGGCCACTACACGCTTTCTTCCCTTTCGATGTGTGTTGGTGTGTGTTTGTGGGCGGGATGTTTCCGTGCAAACGTGTGTGCACGGATGGATGGAGGTGCAGTCTCATGTGTGAATGTGAACATTTTTTCAGAGTTTGTCAGAGTGCTTTTCATCTGTTTGGAAAACATAATGAAGCGAGGCGATTTGGCGCCCGGACGTCGGGCGCTTCTCGAGAAGCTGGTCGAGTACCGCGAACGAGGCTGGACTTACCTTGCCGATTGGGACGAGACTCCGTCGTCGCAGACATCGTTGACGGGGGGCGGCGATGATGGGTTGTCACACAGCTCGTCGGTGAAGCATCGCCTTGCGCCCAGCCTTGACAACTGGGATGACGAGTTAGCTGCGGAATGGCGTCAGCGTTACGGCGAACCCGTGAACTTGCCTCCTCTGCGCCACCAATCAGTTGCGCAGCAGTGGAGCGGGACACAGGGCCGTTGCGATGACGGCATATCGTCACAGTCAGCACGACCAACACTGTCAGGTGGAACTGTGGCGGTCAGTAGTTCATCTCTCGTTTCAGTGATTTCAAGCATTTTGTTCAAGAGCATTCTGTAACGATGTTCTTCTTCACACAGTTTGCAGGATTTGGGTTTGTACTGATGTACAGATAGAAGCGTGTAGATTCAGAGTTGGAGTCTTGGTGCTGGATTGAAATCAGTTGTGCTGTCGTCCTTTGAAGACACCTGAACTCGGCACAGCCATTCGAATGTTGCTTTCGCCAGGTGAAGCCGACATCGGGTGTTTTCTGCTGCAATAAGATCCTCACGGTTTCCTCGGAGTGTTGTGAACCTGATTCTTGCATTGGCATTTTCGCGGACGTGGGCCTTTTTCATTTTTTAGTGATTTGCGCCGGCCACCGGTCGAGCGCGAACACTATAGGCAGCCTCTTTCAAAAGTATGTCAGCAGCAGTTTCTCTATGAAAATGGTACTCAATTGTGTTCA
>JAAUXT010041950.1_pt1 | contig 11888 bp, 11 predicted proteins | sample 7278171 | NCBI WGS metagenome assembly JAAUXT01 (sample SAMN14350112, study PRJNA611818) | marine sediment metagenome | isolation source: surface marine sediment (1.8m) | place: French Polynesia: Moorea | collected 2018-08
CCGACCTCCTCCTTGAGCCGCCGCCCCTCGGCGGTATGGGCCTCGCGCTCGGCCGGCTCGAGCTTGCGCTTGCCGCCCTTCTGGTGCTCGTTGCGCAGCCGGTTCGCCTCGCCCAGCTCGGTGCGCAGCGCCGCCGCGCGCTCGTACGCGGCCACCGCCGCCCCGACGTCGGCCTTCACACCGCGCCGCCGACAGCTCTCCTCGATCTCCTCGCGCCGCTCGGCGAGCCCCCGCGCATCCAGCATCGCCAGACGAAAGCACACCCCCCCACCCCGTCAACCGGGCCGCAGAACGAGGGGGACGTTCGTTGAGCAAGTCAAGAAACTCCCAGCGGGGAACAACTTGACTTCCTCGACCAACGCCCCCTTTTTCAGGGGAGGCCGGCGCCGGGGGTTTCGACTTCGAGGAGCTCGATGCGGCCCTGACGGTCGGTGGTCTTGGCGGGGTCGGACTCGGCGGCGGTGCAGATGAAGAGGGTGCGGCGCTCGGGGCCGCCGAGCATGCAGGCGAAGGCCTGCGTCGCGACGGGAACGCGGTGGGTGACCTCGCCGCCCTCGCGCACGCGCAGCACCTCGGCGCTGATCGGGGACGCCAGCCAGACGGCACCGTCGGCGTCGAGGCAGATGCCGTCGGGCAATGCGCCCTCGAGCCGGGCCCAGACGCGCCGGTTCGACAGGCCGCCGTCGTCGGCGACGTCGAAGGCGGTGAGCCGCGCGGCGAACGACTCGCCCACGATCAGGGTGCGCCCGTCGGGTGTGATCACGCTGCCGTTGGGGAACGACAGCTCCCGCGCGGCCACCTCGACGCGGCCGTCCGGGTGGACCAGCGCCAGGTCGGCGGTGCACGGCGCCGCGCCGCCGTGCAGGTCGAAGCCGAAGTTGCCCACGTAGGCGCGGCCCCGGGCGTCCACCACCATGTCGTTGCAGAAACAGGTCGCCACGTCGGACAGGTCGGCGAGCTCGTGGAGCCCGTCCGGGTCCTGGCGCAGCAGCCGGCGGTCGCGCATCGACACCACCAGCAGCCGGCCGTCCGGGAGCCAGCCCAGGCCCGAGGGCTCGCCCGCCACCTCGGCCATCGTCTCGGCGCGCCCGTCGAGGTCGACCGCCAGCACCCGGCCCGCGTGCATGTCCGAGAACCACAGCCGCCCGTCGTGCCAGCGCGGTCCTTCGGGGAAGCGCAGGCCGTCGAGCAGCGTCCGCGGTGCGGCGAGGCCCACTGACTAGAACGTGTAGCGGATGCGCAGGAACATCTCGTCGCGCTCGCGCACCAGGGCCAGGCCGTTCTCGACGCCCTGCCGGTAGGCGCGCCGGCCCGTCTGGTTGTCGATGCGGCCGAGCTGCGAGACCGGCATCGCGCGGTTCTGGAACTGCCCCCAGAAGAAGTTGAAGCCGATCGTGGCCGCGAAGTTCGAGGTGAAGCGGTAGGTGATGCGCGGGAGGCCGGCGGCCGAGACCGACTGGTGATCGTACACGAAGGTCAGCGACGGCTGCAGCCGGTCGCGGAAGTAGCCCGTGTTGACCGCGAAGGTCGCCAGGAAGTTCCACGGCCCGTTGGAGGTGAAGCCCTTCTGGTAGTCGGACACGTACTGGATGAAGATCTGCGTGTTGAAGAAGAAGGTGCGGTTGTCGTTCAGGAAGTTGATGAAGGTCGGACGGTCGATCGAGATCGTCAGGTTGTAGGTGTCGGACTCGTCGATCCCGTCGCGCTTGTCGACGCTGTTGAAGTACTGCCCCTCGATCCAGGTGGCTTCGAAGCTCCAGTTGGACTTGGAGACGTCCTCGGCGAAGTCCATCGAGAAGCCCAGCACGTTGCGCTTGCGGTGCTTCAGCACCGCCTGGCCGGCCCCGTGCCAGACGAAGTCGCGGCGCCCGAAGGTGCCGTTGCCGGCGGCCCGGATCGAGTTGCGCTGTGCCCCGACCACGCTGAAGAACGACCGGATCGTCGAGCAGTACTGCGGCTGCGCCCACGAGCACTGGCCCTGGTCGGTGCTGTAGGGATCGGTGGTGTCGAACTCGTCGGGCAGCGCCGGGCCGTCGGGCGCCCCGTTGCCGTCCGCGTCGGGCACCGACGACAGCGCCGCCCCGACGATCTGGAAGTTCCACGAGAGCGCGGCCATCTCGCTGGCGAAGTCCTGGCCGGTGGAGGCGCCGAAGCCGCCGTCCTGGAGCGGGTTGCCGCTCAGGTCGGTGGCGGGGATCTCGAGCGTGCGGGCACCGGTGCAGAAGCCGCCCGTGTCGCGCGCGCAGCCGTCCACCAGCGGATCGTAGGCGTCGTCGGCGGGGCCGCGCGAGCCCGGCAGCATGACCACCGTGCGGTTACCGAGGAAGCGGGTCGCGATCGGCCCGCCCTGGAACAGGGTGGTGCCCGGCTGCGGCAGGCCGTTGGTCGTAGTCCAGCCGAACGGGCGGTCGATGCCGTCGGCACCCACCACCGACTGCAGGAACACGCTGCCCTCGGTGTTGGCGAGGTCGATGCCGTCGACCTCGCAGTCGGTGCCGTAGAAGGCGCCGCAGCCCAGCAGCGCCTCCTGCTCGTCGGTCAGCGTCTCGTTCAGGGTGTCCCCCAGCGCGTAGATCGGATGCCCGCCGAAGTCCGGGATCGGCGCGTCGCCCTTGGCGGGGCAGCCGTTGGTCCTGAAGCCGTCGCAGGGATCCGCGTTGAGAGGAACCAGCGGGACCCGCACGCCGCCCGTCAGTGCCAGCAGGATGGACTCGGCCGTCGCGTTGCCCGCCAGCGAGTTCGAGAGCAGCGACGACACCGTGAGCCCTCCGAATGACTTCGCCTGGTCGCGGGGGATCGAGTCGCCGGTGATCACGTTGTTGAGGCTGTTGAAGATACTCTGGCCGCAGGCGCTCGTATCGAGATCGCTGAACCCGATGCTGGTGGCGCAGATCATGGTGAACAGCTGCATGTTGATCGGCGTCTCGTCCAGCACCGCACGCTGGTTCTGTGGGCTGGGCGAGTTGTTCGAACCGTCGGGCGTGATGTTGGAGAAGGGGAAGATGCCCAGGCAGGCGGGCTCGGTCCCGGTCACGCAGGAGGCGCGGGCCCCGCCCTTGCGCGGGCGGCCGGTGAAGGGGTCGACGTTGCGCTCGTAGGTCCAGACGCGGTCGGCGTAGGGCGTGTCCTCGTAGCCGTAGAAGTTCGAGATCTGCATGCTGAAGCGTCCGAGCCGGAACTCGACGCGGGCGCCCACCTCGAGGCCCTTGATGTCCTCCCACGGATCGTCCGGCCGGTCTTCGCCGACCAGCCCGAAGCCGGTGAGGCCGTGGAAGAACAGGCCGGTGGTCTTGTTGCAGGCCACGTTGACGGTGTAGGCCTCGCCGCAGCGCCCGATGTCGTTCGGCTCGAAGTCGTCGAGGTTGGCCGCCACCTCCAGCCGCAGGTCCTGGAAGGGGCCGACGCTCCAGAACGACCAGACGCCGCGCAGCGCCCACTGCGGGATGCGCTGCTCCTCGAGGTCGGGGAGCGTGGCCAGCGCCAGGTCGACCGGGTTGAACTGGTCGGTGGTGCGGAACAGCTCGGTCTTGCCCCATACGATGCTCTGCTTGCCGAGCCGCAGCCACAGCCGGCTGTCGAAGAACTCCAGGTCGGCGTAGGCCTCGCGCAGCTCCTTCTCGTCCTGCTGGCTGGCGCCGCGGTTCCACTCGAGGTCGGTCTGGGTGAAGTCGATGTTCGGGTTGTTGAGCTCGCTGCTGTCGAGCAGCTGCCGCTGCTTGCGGCTCGGGTAGTAGACGCCCTGGGCCGCGCTGCCCGGCGCGTTGTCGAGGTTGCCGAACAACGGGGCCGGGCGGAACGGCAGCTCCCCCCTGCCGCCGGTCTCGGTGATCGGGCTGATGTCGCCCCGGCGGAAGGGGTTGGGCTTGTTGCGCAGCCGCCCGTTGCGGTCGGGCGCGCAGCGGGGATTGGTCGGTCCGAGCACCTGGAGGCCCTTGCCGTCGTCGCCCTGCCGGAAGTCGCGGCTGGCGAAGTTGCAGCGCTTCAGGACCCGGTCGAAGTAGAAGAAGGCCGGGTCGTCACCGCCCCCCTCGAAGTTCCCGTCGGGCCCCGCGATCGTGAACAGGGTGTCGACGTTCCGGATCTGCAGGAACTTGAGCGGCTTGTTCTCGTTCTCGCGGGCGAATACGGCGGTCCCGTTGCCATTGCGCGGATCGGTCGCCACATTGACGATGCTGCCGGAGTAGGTGCGCTTGGGCGGCCGCGCCGGTATGGTGGCCAGCAGCGGCGACGGCCCCTGGTCGGCGACGAACACCGAGCCCTGGAAGCCGCTGCGCTTGGCGTCGTTCATGCGTTCGGGGAAGCTGCGCTGGCGGTCGCCGAGCAGGTTCGCCGACTTGAACAGCCAGCAGGCGCGGTTCCAGGCGCAGTCGTAGCGCGCCTCGACGCGGACGAAGAGGCTGGCGAGGTCGATCGGGCCCCAGCCGTCCTCGATCGCGAAGAGCTCGGCCTCGATGTTGAGGACGTGGTACCACTGCGACAGGTCGATGCCGTCGTCGGTGCTCAGGTTGTTGCCCAGCGCCCGGATCTGGGTCTCGTAGAACCCATGGACGGCGAGCCGCCCGTCGAAGAACTCGAAGGCGCGCGCCGGTGCCGCGAGCACACCGACACAGACGACGCCGAGGCATCCGACGAAGAAGCCGCGTCGGATGACGCTCGAACCGAGAAGCGACCCCATGCTCCCCTCCCCAGCCGAGCAAAGCCACTGCTGAGCCCGACTGCGGGCCCATGATACATTCGGGAGGCGTGCCGATGTCAATGCGGTATCGCGCCGCATTCGGACTATCGTTCGGATCGTCATTCGGACTGTGTCTGGAAGTCACGCATCCGGAAGCCACGGATCCGCAGCACGGATCTGGGACGCACGGGTCCGGACGTGACGGGAGCGGGGAGCGGCGATGTCGGGTGAGCCCACCGTCCTGCCGGGCGCCGAGCCGTTCTTCTTCGAGGGCGGCGACGTGGGCGTGCTGATCTCCCACGGCTTCACCGGCTGCCCGCAGAGCGTGCGCCCGCTCGGTGAAGCCCTCGCCCGCGACGGTGGGCTCACCGTGAGCTGCCCGCGCCTGCGCGGGCATGGCACCTCACCCGAGGACATGGCGCGCACCAGCGCCGAGGACTGGATCCGGGACCTCGAGGCCGCCCTCGACGCGCTGCGCCAGCGCTGTCGGCGCCTGTTCGTGACGGGGCTCTCGATGGGCGGGACGCTCACCCTCTACCTGGCCGGAACCCGCCCCGACGTCTTCGCCGGAGCGATCCCGATCAACGCGGCCGTGCTCGGTGCCGGTCCCGAGCTGGGCGCCGTGGCCTTCGCGGCCGACGCGCCCGCCACGCTGCCCGGCGTCGGCTCGGACATCAAGAAGCCCGGCGTGACCGAGCTTGCCTATCCCGTGATCCCGACGCCGACGGTGCGCCACCTGTACGCGCTGCTCGGCGCCACCCGCGACCTGCTGCCGCGCGTCGCCTGTCCGCTGCTCGCCTTCCAGGCACCCGAGGACCACGTCGTGCACCGGGCCAACGCGGAGTACCTGATCGAGCACGTCGGCTCGACCGACAAGCGCCTGGTCTGGCTCGAGAACTCCTATCACGTGGCGACCCTCGACCACGACGCCGAGCGCATCGCCGCCGAGACGCTGGCCTTCGTCTGCGAGCGCAGCTAGGCCCCATTTTCTAGGTTCGCGGCGCGATGCCCCCTCCCCCCAAGCGCTCGCTCGGCGTCCTGTTCAGCGTGGTCGTGATCGACCTCGTCGGCTTCGGCATCGTGATGCCGATCCTGCCGTTCTACGCCGACGAGTTCGGCGCCAGCGGGACCACCCTGGGCCTGCTGCTCTCCTGCTATCCGGCCGCCCAGTTCGTGTTCCAGCCGCTCTGGGGGCGGCTCTCGGACCGAGTCGGGCGCCGACCGGTGATGCTGGCGACGATCGCTGGCACCGCCGTGGCGCTGCTGCTGGTCGGGCTGGCGGACTCGCTGCTGGCGCTGTTCGCGGCGCGCACCCTGGGCGGCGCGTTCGCGGCGAACGTGAGCGTCGCGAGCGCCTACATCACCGACGTCACCGACGAGAGCGAGCGCATTCGCTGGATGGGGATGCTGGGCGCCTCGTTCGGGGTGGGCTTCCTGCTGGGCCCGGCGATCGGGGGCCTGCTGGCCCCCTACGGGCACGCGGTGCCGATATTGGTGGCCTCCGGGCTGGCGGCCGTCAACCTCGTCCACGCGCTCTTCGTCCTGCGCGAGCCGCCGGTCCACCGCGAGGCCGGCCGCGGGCCGGGCGCGCGGACGCTGCTGCGCAGCCCGGTGCTGCGCAGCCTGGTGATCGCGAACCTGCTGTTCGCGCTCGCCGTGACCCAGCTCGAGAGCATGTTCGCCTACTTCATGAAGGACCGCTTCGGCTACGACGCGCGCCAGGTGGCCTTCATCCTGGTCGCCATGGCGTTCGTCATGGTGCTGATCCAGGGGGGCGGCATGCGCGCCCTCGCGGCCCGCTACGGCGAGCGCACGCTGCTGCGCGGCGGCGGCGCGCTGCTGGCGCTGGCCTTCATGGCGGTGCCCTGGATGGGGACGGTGGCCCTGCTGCTGGTGCCGCTGCTGCTGGCCGCCGTGGGCCGCGCCGTGAGCCAGCCCGCCTTGATGAGCCTGGCCTCGCTCGAGGCCACCCCGGGCACGAGAGGCGCCGTGCTCGGCACCTTCAACGCTGCAGCCGCCCTGGCGAGGGTGTTCGGCCCCGCCGCCGCCGGGATCCTCTACGACGGCTACGCGGGCGCGCCCTTCCTGCTGGGCGGGCTGCTGCTGGTGGGCATGCTCGGCGTCGTCTCCGGGATGCCGCAGCCGGCACCGCCCGAGCGGGTCCCAGCGTGAGCCCCGAGCCGGCGCTGCTCCCCACGGTGACCGCGGGGCTCAACGCCCTGGCGACCGGACTGCTGGTGTGGGGCCGCGCGCTGGCGCGACGCGGCGAGCGCGACGCCCACCGGCGCGTGATGCTCGCGGCCTTTGCCGTCTCGAGTCTGTTCCTGGTGCTCTACGTGCTCCACAAGGCCCTGCTGGGCTTCGAGAGCGTCGCCTTCGGCGGCGAGGGTGGGTTGAAGGCGCTGTATCTGGTGATCCTGTTCAGCCACGTCGTGCTCGCGATGGCCGTGCCGGTGCTGGCGATCCTGCTGATCCGGCTGGGGCTGCGCGGCGAGATCGAGCGCCACCGCCCGCTGGCGCGGGTCGCCTGGCCGGTGTGGATCTATGTCTCGGTCACGGGTGTGGTGATCTACGCGATGCTCTATCCGTTCAATCCGGCCGGATGATGCCATCCAGCTGGATCCTGGAAAATCCCGCAAGCCAGCGAATTTCCATGGTTTGTCGCACTTGACGGCGACTCGGAGAACCCGTAAACCCTGGGTACTTCCTGCACCCCCGAGACGGCCCGCGAGCGACCCGGAGGACGCGCCCCGCGCGACACCCCTCTCGCACGGCTCGCACCACCGGCCGCCCGCGTGTCCAGGATTCGTTTGGAGGGAGGAGAGCGAGGCTCATGAGACGACTTCGAAGACTCGCCGCCCGCGTCGCCCTCGTCGGCTGTTTCGCCCTGCTCGCGGCGGTACCTGCCGCGGCCGACGATCTGGCGCGAGGCGAAGTGCTGTTCCAGGTGTGCTCGTCGTGTCACGGAGCCGACGGGCTCGGCAACGAGTCGCTCCGCGCTCCGTCGATCGCCGGGCTGGGCCAGTGGTACGTGGAGTCGCAGCTCTACAAGTACCGGACCGGGATCCGCGGCGCGCACCCCGAGGACGTCGAGGGCCTGCGGATGCGGCCCATGTCCCGCTACCTCGACAGCGACGAGGACGTCAAGGCCGTTGCCGCGTACGTCGCGAGCATGTCCCAGGCGGAGCCGCCCGAGTCGCTCGCGGGCGGCGATCCGGCCCGCGGCCAGCAGCTCTACGCGACCTGCGGCGCCTGCCACGGGCAGGCCGCCGAGGGCAACCAGCAGACCTTCGGTCCCGCGCTCAACAAGCAGCAGGACTGGTACATGCTGACCCAGCTCCAGAAGTTCAAGTCGGGCATCCGCGGTGGCAATCCCCAGGACACGACTGGCATCATGATGCGGCCGATGGCGATGGCGCTGACCGACGAGCAGGCCATGCGCGACGTGATCGCCTACATCCTGACTCTCGAGTAGGACCCGAAACGGACATGGCAAAGGCATACACGCCCGATGAGCTCGCGACCCGCACCTTTGCGATCTCGATGATCGGCGTCAGCGCCTTCATCGCGATCGTGTTCCTGTTCATTCTCTAGAGGTGGCCCGATGATCGAACGCTACGTCGAGCAGGTCTCCACCTACGCGGCCGGGCTCGACAATCTCGTGCTGTTGATCCTGGTGCTGGTGGGCTTCTGGTTCATCCTGTCGGAGGTCGTCTTCTTCTACTTCATCCTGCGCTTCCGCAGGAAGTCCCAGCCGAAGGCCGAGTACATCACGGGCGAGGAGAAGCACCAGAAGCGCTGGATCACCATCCCGCACCTGCTGGTGCTCGTCTGCGACGTGTTCATCATCGTGGGCGCGGTCCGCGTCTGGGTGGAGATCAAGCAGACGCTGCCGCCGCCGGCCGCGACCGTGCGGGTGACCGGCCAGCAATGGGCCTGGACCTTCACGCACCCCGGCCCGGACGGCGTGCTCGACACCGCCGACGACATCGCGACGGTGGACGAGCTGCACATCCAGGCCAACACGACCTACCACTTCCTGCTCGAGTCGAAGGACGTGCTGCACAGCTTCTCGATCCCCGTGTTCCGGCTCAAGCAGGACGCGATCCCGGGCCGCGTGATCACCGGCTGGTTCGAGGCCCAGAAGACCGGCACCTGGGACGTGCAGTGCACCGAGATCTGCGGCATCGGGCACGGACTGATGGGGGCGCGCGTCTTCGTCGAATCTCCGGAGGACCACGCCGCCTGGGTCGCCGAGCAGTCGGCTGCCAACGTGGCCGCCACCAACTCCGCTGCGACGAAGGTCGCGGCCGTCAATCCGTAGCGCAGGGCGAGGAACAGACATGGCCGAGACCATCGCTCCGGTCCCCCACGACGACCACCACCACCACGAAGAGCAGAGCTTCTGGTCGAAGTACGTCTTCTCGACCGACCACAAGGTCATCGCCATGCAGTACATGTTCACGGGCATGTTCATGGCGCTGATCGGCGGCTTCTTCGCCTACGCGTTCCGCATGCAGCTCGCCTACCCCGGCATGGAGGTGCCCCTCTTCGGGCTGGTGGGTCCCCACGAGTACAACTCGCTGGTGACCAACCACGGTACCATCATGATCTTCTGGGTCGCGATGCCGGTGCTGATCGCGGCGTTCGGGAACTACCTGATCCCGCTGATGATCGGCTGCGACGACATGGTGTTCCCGAAGCTCAACCGCCTGAGCTACCAGATCTTCCTGCTCTCCGCGATCGTGCTGCTGATCTCGCTGGTCGTGCCCGGCGGCGGCTTCGGCGGCGCCTGGACCGCGTACCCGCCGCTCTCGGCCAACGCCGAGTACAACCTCACGCCACTCGGCTCCACCTTGTGGCTGGTGGCGGTGGCGCTCGAGTTCGCCGCCTTCCTGCTGGGCGGCATCAACTTCGTGACCACCGTGATGAACTCACGCGCTCCGGGCATGAAGATGTTCGACATCCCCATCGTGATCTGGATGATCGTGATCGCGAGCATCCTGTTCATGGCCTCGGTGGGGCCGCTGATCGCGGGCGCCGTGATGCTCTTCATGGACCAGGTGGTCGGCACCGGCTTCTTCAGCCCTTCGACCGGCGGCGACCCGATCCTCTGGCAGCACCTGTTCTGGTTCTTCGGCCACCCCGAGGTCTACGTGGTGCTGCTGCCGGCGATCGGCATCGTCGCCGACGTCATCACGGTCTTCGCGCGCAAGAAGCTCTTCGCCTACAAGACCGTGCTCTACACCGCGATCGGCACCGGCGTGCTGAGCTTCACCGTCTGGGCGCACCACCAGTTCATCGCCGGCATCGACCCGCGCATGGCCCACGTCTTCACCATCACCACGCTGCTGATCTCGATCCCGATCGCCGAGATGCTGTTCGTGTACATCGCGACGCTCTACGGCGGCTCGATCCAGTTCAGCACGCCGATGCTCTGGGCGCTGTCCTTCATCGCCACCTTCCTGATCGGAGGCGTCACGGGCATCTTCCTGGGCGCGAGCGGGGCGGACATCTACTTCCACGACACCTACTTCGTGCTCGCCCACTTCCACTACACGTTCTTCCCGATCGCGATCATCGGGACCTTTGCGGGCTTCACGTTCTGGTTCCCGAAGATGTTCGGGAAGCACATGAACGAGACGCTGGGCAAGATCCACTTCTGGCTCACGATCATCCCGTTCAACCTGATCTTCCTGCCGCTCTTCGTGCTGGGCGCCGCCGGCCAGCACCGGCGCATCTACGACTTCACGAACTTCGAGCAGCTCTCGGCACCCTGGATGATGAGCCTGCGCCAGCTCGCCACGATCTCGCTGGTCGTGATGCTCGTGGCCCAGGTCCTCTTCATCTACAACGTGTTCGTGAGCATCGCGCGCGGCCGGAAGGCCGAGAAGAACCCGTGGAAGGCGAACACGCTGGAGTGGACGGCGGACTCGCCGCCGCCGCACGGGAACTTCGCGACGCTTCCGACCGTGCATCGCGGCCCGTACGAGTACAGCACGCCGGGGCGCGAGCAGGACTACTGGCCCCAGAACGAGCCCGCGTAGGGGAGCCCGATGAGACCCGTTGCCACCACCCGTACCGCCGCAGGCATCCCCACCGGCCGTCTGGCCATCTGGTGGGTGATCGCCTCCGAGATCGTGATCTTCGGCGGCCTGCTGGCGTCGTACATCATGCACCGGCTCGCCCACGACTCGTGGGCCGAGGAGGCGGCGCACACGAACCTGCTGGCCGGCAGCATCAACACCTTCGTGCTGCTCACCTCGAGCCTGTTCGCGGTGCTCGCCCATCAGGCCGCCGACGAGGGCGACGGCCCGAAGGCCGCGCGCTTGCTCGGCCTCACGATGCTGGGCGGCCTGATCTTCATCGCGATCAAGAGCTTCGAATGGACCTACGAGATCAGCCACGGCTTCACGATCACGTCGAATCCGTTCTGGTCGTTCTACTACACGGCCGCGGGCCTGCACGCGCTGCACGTCATCGCCGGCGTGGTCCTGATGGGCTTCATCGCCTACGACGCCCGCCGGAACCTGGAGCTCCAGCGGGTAGAGCTGATCGGGATCTACTGGCACTTCGTCGACATCGTCTGGATCTTCCTGTTCCCGCTGCTCTACATCGCGAAGTAGGGTCGAGAGGAGAGCATGTCCGCTGACGAACACGTTCACCACGGGAACTACGTGCGGATCTGGGCGATCCTGCTCGTCCTGCTCGTGATCAGCATCTTCGGCCCGTTCCTCGGCATCCAGATCGTCACCCTGATCACGGCCTTCGGCATCGCGATCGTGAAGGCGTACCTGGTGGCGAAGAACTTCATGCACCTGAACATCCAGCCCAGGTACGCGATCTACCTGCTCACGACGATGCTGGTGTTCATGGTGCTGTTCTTCGCCGGCGTGGCGCCCGACGTGATGCGCCACGAGGGCGACCAGTGGGTCAAGGTGTTCGACACCCCGGAGACGAGTGCCGGGGAGCACGGCTCCGCGACGCACTAGCGCCCCAAGGAGGCACTCCCCCGTGCCGAGGTCCCGAGCCGCCCTGCGCGTGATGACCGATCCGCGGCCGCCGCCGCTGCTTCCCAGCGCGGTGATGGGGACACTGATCTTCGTGTTCACGGAGATCATGCTGTTCGCGGGCCTGATCAGCGCCTTCATGATCGTGCGCTCGGGCTCGGTGGTGTGGCCGCCCCCCGGCCAGCCGCGGCTGCCGCTCGAGG